>Ga0214923_10004879_pt1 | contig 15896 bp, 20 predicted proteins | sample LL1510_MetaG_FD_177993 | JGI IMG/M metagenome (GOLD analysis project Ga0214923, IMG submission 177993) | Freshwater microbial communities from Lake Lanier, Atlanta, Georgia, United States - LL-1510 | ecosystem: Environmental > Aquatic > Freshwater > Lake | place: USA: Georgia | collected...
TTACATTCTCTTTTTTTTTCATTCTTTCTCATTTTTTTTTTTTCTTTACTTTTTTTTTATTTTCTAAAAATTTTTTGCAATTGCGCTTGCGGTCGCTAAATACTTATTTTTGCCCTATTTTAACCCCTTTTAGCAATATTTAATATACCAACTATTACGTTTTCTTTCATTTTGCATTATTTTATTTCTTTTTATTGGCAAAAACATACACTTTATTTGTTGTGGTTTATCGACATGTTCTATTTTTTCTATATTAACTGTCTTTCCTGATTTTAAATTTTGGTATAAAATGTTTCGTTTTTTTGAACATTCGTTACATACACATCCTGTGTCTAAATAATGTTCTTTTTGAATATCTGCTATATACTGATTTTCTAAGTAAATTGATACGTATAAATTATATTCTGCTTCTGAATAACCTATTGTATTATCCGTTGTTTTTTTTAGCCATTGGTCTATATAAGTTTTAACCTCAGACGGAGAATAATAGTAATTTAAATATTTACATTCTTTTATCTGTTCTAAATAATTAATTGGTATTTTATATTCTGACTTAAATTTTTTATATAATTTTCCGATTGTTTTTTTTTCGGTATCATAATCTTTTATTATTACTATTGGTATTTTAAATATTTCCGTTAATATTTTATCCCATATAAATACGTCACATAAACGCAGTTTTATGTACGTTATATTATTTACTATTTGTATTGTATGTTTTTTATCAAAATTAAATGGTATTAATGGAATATTATATTTATCAATATAATGATCACCGTTTGCTAAAAACAAAAATAAATTATTAAAACGTTTTATTACTCTCTCTAAACTATAATTATTTATATTTTCCTCCGTATTATTGAAATGATATGGAGCTAATTTTTCAAAAAACTCTGACATTTTACGTTCAATTGGTGTCCTATATATGTCTATAACATATACATTTTTTTCTTTGCATGCCAAATAATTTATTATCTCATTAATAGTTACATTATCTATACCAGTTAATACATTTAACATTACTTCATCATGAATGTGTATAATATTAAATTGACTTAGAGAGATTCGCAATGACGATACTAACGATGTAGATCCTACCTTAGGAGGGGTATAAATAAATACGTAATTTTTTATTTCATATGGAAATAATTTAGAAACAGCTAATGATATTTTATCCATTATATATTTATTTATTAATTAAATATTGCTTATTTAATATATTATGGAAGCAATTGTTGCTACTGATTTATTAGGAGGCATCGGAAAAAATAATTCCATACCTTGGTACTCCAAAACTGATATAAGATTTTTTTTAAATAAAACAATCAACAATGTTGTTATAATGGGAAAAAACACATTTCTCTCTTTACCTAATAAAAAACCATTAAAAAATCGGCTTAATATCGTACTTACACATAATCCAGAATTATATACAAACGAGTTTAATCTATTATTTACTAATAATTTCAATGTTTTTCTTAACGATAGAACATTTTTTTTAAACAATTATCCGTATTTAAATAATGACTTTAAGTTTTTTATAATAGGCGGTAAACAAATATACGATAAATACATATCAATATGTGATGTATATTGGGTAACCACTATTAAAAAAATATACCATTGTGATATTTTTTTTAATTTTGATTTGTTAAATAAAGAATATATTTTTGATAATATTTTTTATCAAGATGGTGAAATACAAATTAAAAAATATATTAAAAAATGAAAAGATATTTATAGATTAAATAACAAATAAATAATGATAACATCTGATTACAAAGATATAATTGACGACTTAATTAAAATTAGAACTGGTTATACTCTTGCGGATTCATTTAATCATATTGCTTGTTTAGTATCAAAAAATAATAAATACAATAAAATAATTGGCTTAAATTCTGATAAAACATTATTTGGTAATAAAACAATTAAAACGCATGCAGAAATGGCTGTTATAAAAAAAATTAGGTATTATTTTAAATGTAATATTATTAAAAATAATAAAATGGATTTAATTATATTACGTGTCAATAAATATGGTAAATTATGCAATTCAGCACCGTGTTATCATTGTACGTGTTTTTTAGAAACAATCAATAATAAACAATTTATTAAAATAAATAGAATTTATTACTCAACTACATGTGGTAATATAAATTATATCAAATTTAATGAATGGGTATCATTACAAAAATCTAATAAACATATTTCAAGATGTTGGAAACATTGGACGTGTTAATTTATTTTAAACGTTTTGTACGTCGACTTCTACGTTTATTTTTTTTATGTGTCTTACGAAATTTTCTTCGTTTTGATTTTTTTGTCTTCCCTGTTTTATAATGCCTATATTTTTTGCGTGTTCCGCCAAGCTTATCTAATTCTTCATAATCTTCATCAGTTGCCATAACAGTTGTGTCATTTAATGATTCTTCTTCTTCTTCATTATCTCCACCTTTGTAGTTTTTATGTCTTTTTTTACGGCGTCGTTTTTTTCCACCATCCATATCTCTTATCTCAGAATTTAATAATTCGTCATAATCCTCCATTTCATCCTTCATTTCATCCTCCATTTCATCCTCCATTTCATCCTTCATTTCATCCTCCATTTCATCCTTCATTTCATCCTCCATTTCATCATTTTCTTGTTTCTCCGTTTTTTCAGGTTCATCTTCATCTCTCGGTTCAACTGTGTCATTAATATATTGTTCATCTTCTCGTTCATCCATTGTTTCTAACTTATCTTCAAAATCATCCTCGTCTTTTAAACCTGCTCCACCCTTTTTTGCGTATTTCATATTAATACATATCGGACATTTACAATTATCTTTATGACCATTCTTTTTTTTACTAATAAACTTTTTGTATTTTTTTCCTCCTAATTGTTTATTGCTCGAAGATTTTAAAGACATTATATTATATTTATAATAATATTATAAAATATTGTTCTAAATATTATTGAAATTTCTCAATAATTATATGTTAATATAATTTACTTATACACTTTATACACTATTGGTTGCAAGTTTTCTTGTAAATGTTTTACTTTCATTATTTACGCTATCCGTTTTTCTATTTTGTAATGCTTTTTTATATGAAGATCTTACTAAATTAAAGTCATTCTCGTCATTATTTTTACGTACATTTCCGTCATTAGACATATATTGTCGTTTCATGTCAAATCTTGTTTCACACATTAATTTACCCCTTTTAATACCACGCACGTCTCCTGCCTGAAACTCGTGTTTACTGGAATTTGTTCTTAATAATTTAAATTCAACATATTCACCTTGTACCAAATATTTATATTGTTGATTATCGACAGCTATAGAACTATGATGGACAAATACATCTGACCCCATATGATCTCCCTCTAAAACAGTAATAAATCCGTATCCGTCTTTTATATTAAACCATTTCACGCAACCAATTAACACTTCGGATTTCGTAACCTTATCCATATTATCTGTAATCATCTTATATTTTCATTATTATTTTGTCTTTAAATTGTTTTATAAATTAATTACATTTTTTGAGATATATAATATATTTGTGTCAACGTATATTTTTCAATATCTTCTTTGCTATTAGCATTCACCGCATCTGGTGTAATATTATTTAAATCATATAACTGAATATTATTATGCGTTAAATATTCAAAAAATGGAACTAAATTAATCACACTTGATTTTTTCATATCTCCGAATTTTAAATTATGTGTTTTTGCCATATATGACACATAATTATAAATAACTAAAGCAATAAGCTCTAATTTATTATCGTGTTGTTGTTTTGCCTTTTCTTTAATTATATGAAATATTGACCATAGGGTTTCAATATATTCAAACATTTTCGGATACTCCATTTAATTAATTAATTATATTTTATTTAATCTTTTTAAACTATTTAAAATTTTTTATACTACAAGCGTGGTTTATGTGAGTTTTTTATCTTTGAAAAAATCCCATTATATGTATAATGATTGATTAGTTACTACAAATTTCAGAGTTTTTAATGATATTTCTCTAAGTCTACTTAATAACTCAATATCATTATTAATTTCTGCTATTTTTTCTAATTCAGAAGAAATATTATTTATTTTTAATAATGCTTTAACGAATTCCCCTAAAAATATTTGTTTTTCATATTCCATTTTATTTAACAATATTTTACACTCATTTACATCATCACATTCACACCATTCCATTACATAATTTACTAAATCATAATGTATATTATAATCACATCCTGTATTAATACCATAATCTCGCTCGGCTTCATTATATTCGTCATAAAGCTTAGTAGTGTGATCTATTATTTCTTTTAACTTATTTTCACTATTTGGTAAATTAGGAAAATTATCTTTTATGTCATCAGGTATAACTATATTTGTAAAACAACTAAATAACCCGACTAACTGTTTACACGATAGTTCGGTTAATCTGCCCGATAATATTAGAGTTGAAAATACTAATGGATGAATTTCTCTCAAATTAGCAGCAATCCTTCCTAAAAATGAAATTTTATAAGAATTTCCATCTTTTTCAATAAACCCTTTTGTTGTCAAAAGTTTAATAACAGATTCTAATTCTGTTTTAATAGAGTTATTAATCATATCGTACTGTTTTTCTAATTCTTTAATTTCTTTTTTTTTATCAAATCGCTTATTATAAGTTTTAATATCTTGATCAATATATTTGTTGTTATCTAATATCTGTTGTAATCGTCGTTCAATTTCTTTTCTTTTTTTATTAACTACATAATTTTTATTATGAATTAAATCACAGTATTCTTGTATAATATTTTCAGGTGTTCGAAATAATATTACATTATCGAGTTCTTGATGTAATTTACTCATTTTATAATATATGTCTTTTAACTGAATATCTAATTCATTCGTTATCATACTCTTTTTTAAAAACTCTAGCATATCCGAATTTTCATTACTTAAATTTAAATTTAATATCAAGTTGTATGATATTTTAAATTTAGATGTCAACACTTGTGGTTTTCCATTCATCATTAATTTATAATTTACAATTTCAACATCGTTAAATATATTATTTAAATGAATTACATGTCCGACTGTATCAATATTTCTCCTTCCTGCACGTCCAGCCATTTGCGTATATTCATGTGAATATAGTATACGATTATGGTTTCCGTCAAATTTATAGATATCCGTAAAAATAACGGTTTTAGTTGGCATATTAACACCTACACTAAAGGTCTCCGTCGCAAACAACACTTTAATATATCCTTTTGAATATAATAGTTCGACCATCTCTTTAAATACTGGCATAATTCCGCTATGATGAATAGCAACCCCTTTACGCAATAATCGTATTAACTTTATATATTCTGGTAAATTTAAATATTCCTGATAATTCGGTAACTTACGTATTATTTGTTCACATTCTCTATCAATTATATAAGGCACTTTACTATCAAATTCCAACAAATTTGTCGTTAATTCTTCAGCACAAATTTCAAGTTGTTTTCTTGATAAAACAAAACATAATGCTGGCAACATTTCATTGTCAACTAAATATTTTGTAACCTGATTTAATACATTTTGCCTTTTTATGTGCATATCATTTTTATCAAATAATTTTAACATATTATTTATTTTATTAAAATTTTCGTCATTAAATTTACCGTTTGAATCTTGAATAACTAATAATTTATTTGTAAGTGATTTTATTTCTTCATGTACGGTTTTATCTTTAATCTTTTTAAATATTCCTTGAGTAATAGTAATAAAAGAATAATGAGTTAACGGTACTACGCGATAATTTGTGTTTGTTAAATATACTTGTTTATTAGAGTTATGAATGTTTTCACACCATAATGCAAATTGTTCAGGTTTATCTATAGTAGCAGATAACATAACCATTTGTACATGTTTGGGTAACATCATAATTGTGTTTTCCCATACGTGCCCTCTATCTTTATCATTAATATAATGAACTTCATCCATTATTACGCATCCCAATTCATTTTGAAAATCAATATCAAACGATAAATTATTTTTTGATTGTTCGTTTGTGTTTATTTCATATAATTTATTTAACAAAATTTCAGCTGTTACGATAAGTACATCCGCGTCAGGATTTGCTTTAATATCGCCCGTTAAAATACCGAACGTAATATTTGGGTATTTATGTGTAAAATCATAGAATTTTTGATTGATTAAACTTTTTATGGGTCCCGTATATATTACTTTTTTCCCTAAACTAACAAAATGTTCAATAGCAAACTCGGCTGGTAAGGTTTTTCCTGACCCAGTATGAGCAGTAATTAATACATGTTGGCCTTCAATTATTGCTTCTATTGCATATTTTTGAAAAATACTTAATGAATATGGATATTTTTCAAATTGTTCTTTATATTTAGTGTCTTGTTCTTTAGGATAGTTAGTCATTGAGCAAATTTTCACCATTATTTATGTTTATATCTTTTAATCACAGAATAAATAATTTCAATTTTAATTATATTTCAGTAAATCAATTTTACTTATATTCAATTACTCATCAAAAAGAATATAAATAAAAAAATGAAATAGTTATAACTAAGTTAGTTTTCACTAAAAAATGGTAACAAAAAAAGGTATCGTATATTGTTTGTCAAACCCATCATTTAAAAAAAATATTCATAAAATTGGAATGACAAAACACATTGATGACCCTGAAAAACGAATAACGTCATTAGACGGAACATCGAGTCCAACACCATTTAAAATAGAATTTTATGTTAGGGTGAATAATAGAAAAAAAGCAGAAAAAATATTACACGAAAAATTAGAAATGTATCGAATTAGAAATAGTAGAGAATATTTTAAAATAGATATTTTAACAATTAAAAATTTATTTAAGTCGATAAAAGAAAGTGAGTTTGTGGATGAAGATAAGTCTGAGTGTTATGACGAAGAAACGGATACATATATTGTCGAAAAAATAATAAATCATAACAAAAATTTACCCGTAAAAAAAACAACTTACGAAGTTAAATGGAAAGGATATGAAACCACTACTTGGGAACCTTATAAAAACCTTAAACATTTGCCGATGTTATATGAATATATTCTTAAAAAGCAATTATAATTTCTTTAAGTAGTTTAAATATATTATATAAAACTAGAAAAAATGGTTTTTTTTTGGAAAGTATTTTGGGAAACTTAATTTTGGACATTTATTTTTGTCCATTTTCTAGAATACCAAAGATTTCCTTGATTTTTTCTATTTTTGTTACCATAAAAAAAATTAAGGTAAGGTTCCCAAAATAAAAATTTACAATTTGTTAGCATAATTTTTAAAAAGGATATAAAAATAAAATATTTGTCTAATTAAAATGTCAACTTTTAGCAACCAAAAAATCCGGAAAAAATCCGGAAATTTTTTCTGTAATATTTGTGATTATATAACGTATGATAAAAAAGATTACTTAAAACATTTACAGACCAAAAAACATATTTTCAACAATAATCAACTTTTGTCAACCGAAAAATCCGAAAAATCCGAAAAATCCGAAAAAGCCAAAAATGTTTGCATTTGTGGTAAAGAATATGCTGACAAATCCGGATTATGGAGACATAAACAAAAATGTACTTATAAACATGAAGATATCATAAATAACGATAATTTAATTGTAGAAAAATTAACTTCTCTCATAATTGATGTTGTAAAACAGAATCAGGACATAATTAAACAAAACAACGAATTAACTTCAAAAATAACTGACGTATGTAAATATCAAACAACTACTATTACGAATTGTAATAATAACAACAAGACTTTTAATTTAAATGTGTTTTTAAATGAAACGTGTAAACATGCAATGAATATGTCAGAGTTTATTGATTCTCTCCAAATTGAATACGACGATTTCGAAAAAGTTGGAGAGATTGGGTTTGTAAACGGAATATCCAATATTATTATAAAGAACTTAAAAGAGTTAGATATAACACAACGGCCATTACATTGTACGGATAAGAAGAGAGAAGTACTTTATGTTAAAGAAGATAATGTTTGGCAGAAGGAGGATGAAAAGTATTTGAAAATTCGGAAACTTATAAAAAAGGCAGTCAATAAAAACACATTATTAATACCAGAGTTTAAAAAACGTTATCCTGATTGTGGAACAAGTAAATCCAAATATTCAGATAAGTATGATTTACTTTTAATAGAGACAATGGGAGGGTCAGGTGACAATGACTATGAAAAGGAAACAAAAATTTTGAAAAACATAGCGAGAGAAGTTGTAATTAACAAGGTTTTATAATTTCTTTAAGTAGTTTAAATATATTATATAAAACAAGAAAAAACAAGAATTTTCGGGGAAAGTATTTTGGGAAAGTTGATTTTGGACATTTTTAAAATGTCCATTTTCTAGAATTCCAAAGAATTCCTTGAAAAAACTATAATTTGTTACCATAAAAAAAATTATGGTAAGGTTTCAAAAAAAATAATTTAAAAATTGTTAGCATAAATTTTAATTTTGATTAATAAACTATATAAAAATATAATATTTGTCTATTTAAAATGGTAATTTTAGGTAACAAAAAAATCCCAAAAAATCCCGCGAATTTTGAATGTGTATTATGTGACTATAATACAAGTAGCAAAAAAGACTTTAATAAACACTTGCAAACCATAAAACACCAGTCAATGTCACAAGGTAACAATGGTAACATTTTTGTCCCAAAAAATCCTCAATATTTTATATGTGATAATTGCAGTAAAACGTATTATTCAAGAAAAGGATTATGGCAACATAAAAAACAATGTTTAGAAATAAATAATACAAATAAAGAATTGCAATTGACAGAAATAATTAAAACATTAATAACAGAAAATTCTGAAATAAAAAATTTAGTAATAGAACAACAAAATACAATGAGTGAATTGATGAAAAATTGTCTAAATAATAGTAATAATATTATAACAAATTGTAATAATAACAACAAGACTTTTAATTTAAATGTGTTTTTAAATGAAACGTGTAAACATGCAATGAATATGTCAGAGTTCATTGATTCTCTCCAAATTGAATACGACGATTTCGAAAAAGTTGGAGAGATTGGGTTTGTAAACGGAATATCCAATATTATTATAAAGAACTTAAAAGAGTTAGATATAACACAACGGCCATTACATTGTACGGATAAGAAGAGAGAAGTACTTTATGTTAAAGAAGATAATGTTTGGGAAAAAGAAGACGTAAATTATTCAAAAACAAGAAAACTGATTAAAAAAACATCTAACAAAAATATGTTTTTAATTCAAGAATTTAAAAAACGTCACCCGGATTGCGGAACAAGTACATCTAAGTATTCTGATAAATATGATTTACTTGTAATAGAAACGATGGGTGGGTTAGGCGATAATGACTATGAAAAAGAAACAAAAATTTTAAAAAATATCGTAAAAGAAGTAATAGTTAAAAAAAGCATTTTTTAAAATAATTTTATATAATTAATTGAATTCGTATTTTCTTTTTTAAGTTTTCTTCGTCATTAAATAAATATAACTGAAAAGTTTTACAAGAATAATTATCAAAGTTCTCTCGAATGACTATTTTTTTAGTTAATTTTAAATCGGGTAAATAAACATTATATTGTATTAAAAATTCGTCAATATATATTTTATCAAATAAATAACCAGTATATATTTTATTTAACATATTAGGATTGTTATGAAATTGAAATAACAAATTACAATCTGTTTGGACTTTTTTTATAGAGCGCATAGTTGTATTTATATAATCTATTCGGTTTATCCATTTATCATAAAAAGCGCCGGCATCTCTTGTAAAAGTAGTCGTATTTATCATATGAAAAACTTCTTGAAATTTAATCATATTTAATAGATCAACTAATCTACGAATTGGACTTGTAATATGAATATATGCGTCTAATTGTAATGCGTCATGTCGTAACATGACTGATTTTGCACAATCAATATATTGTCCACTCATACTTCCGTATGTTTTCATAAATTTATAGATATCTGACGGTAAATTACCAGGTAAGTCATGTTCTGGGTTGTCTTTCAAAATAGTACTACGAAATATGCCTGTTTTATGTTGTAATAATTTATTTGCACAATGATAATTCATTAATATCATTAAATAACTAACAACATCGTGACTATCAGAAATTTCTGTATAATAATTTTGTTTGTTTAAATTTGTAATTAATGTAAATAATTGTTGATAATGTCTGTCATTTTTTAATGCGTATTCTTCATAGCAATAATTTTTATGGACTTTTATTAACGCGTTTTCAAATTTTATATCAATAATACAATTATCTTTAATAAAAATATCCATAACAAAGGCTATTCTACTAACATTTTCTTTTAAACTACATAAATGATTACATAACAACTCTGGTAACATTGTACTTGTACGATTAGGTAAGTATATTGTAGATATTCTCTCTGACATATGTTCAAATAAATTTAACGAATAAATTAAAATGGGTACATTAGAAATATACACACTTAATTGTGTAATATTATTCGGTAAGTTACATATACTGACACCATCGTCAAAATCCTTACTATTTTCTGGATCAATAGTAATAATATGATATCCATCAGTTCTATTTTTAATATAAGGATTAAATAAGGCAATTTTATCGATTAAGTCTGTATTGTCTGACGACGTAAGTAAAGACATCGTTTTTTTTTTAAACTTTTCAATTGGAATATTTAAATATTTGCAACATAATTGATATTCATAAAAAGAATCGAGAGAAGTAACCGTTCCGATAACTTGGTCTAATTTACCGATCGGATGTTTTGTTTGCCATTCTTCGAATACAATAACAGCATATAAATTATGCATAACTTTTGAAAACCCCAATTCTTTAATAATATATGGAACAAGAAAATGTGGTAACCTATAATCATCTGGAACAAATTTATACATAGTTTTACCTTTAGCATTCCTACCATATGTTTTATTGCCTGATAAAACAAGTATTCCGGCAATTTTGACGGATTTTAATGGCGATGATACGACCGAAATATGATTATGTTTATCGATAGTAAAAACATCATTATGAAATAGTTTTTGTTCGTAAGGTAAAATATCAATGTTTTTATTTTCTGGTATAATTTTCCAAGAATTATATGTTCTATTTAAAATATGTATGGTAAAGTTTGTCATAATTATAATTAATATTGTTTAAAAAATAAATAACATTGAAATGTCATTCATTTTTTTCAAAAACATTTATAATAAGTGGATAATACGTAACGGTTTCATTTTAATATAAAATATTAAAATAAAAATACGGGAAGTAAAGAATATAAGTTTTAACCCATATTTCCACCATGCGTAGCATGGTATCCGTATTTTTGGGTCTGAATGGTTCTGTTTGGAATACAGAACAAAGGTACCGATTGAGGAGCACCAATAAGCATAGTATTACTTGACAAATACCACCCCACACGAGGGGCAGTGCCGGATTTTTTGGCTCCGCCTCCACAAACATTTGTCTTGTTACAGATTGACTGCTGTAATCGAGCCGATTTTGACGCATTTGATAGCACCATTAATATACATTAATGAAATATTTTATTTTCATACAAGTTTATAATTATTCTTCTAAATATTTAAAAATAAATCCTCCAGTTGTTTTTCTATAATTTATTAAAACTCCTCTAATACAACTTTTATTAATACCTAATTCCCTACCAGCACCAGCAATAGACAAATGTTCTTTTATTTTATTCATTTGTAAATCATATTGAACAATTTTTCTCGTAAAGTTATTCCCTAACCCAGTTTGAAATTTATGTAACTGATTTTCTTGATTAGTAACCCACTCTAAATTATTAACAGAGTTATTTAATTTGTTTCCGTCTATATGATTGACCTGTCCTTTATTTTGTGGGTTTGGAATAAATGCTAGAGCAATTAAACGGTGTAATGCATAGGTTTTATGATAGGCAAATACACGTATATATCCGTTTTCATTTAGTTTGTAATTATTCATAATTATTCCGGATGTGGTTTTAAATCTGCCTAAATTGGATACATAACATTTTCTTCCTTTGGTGTCAATATTATCTATAAAAACCTCTTTCCATATTTCATTTTCTAAATCTTCGTGTTTATTTTCAAATTCCCATTTAAATCCATAAGCATATTTAGATAACCCATTTAAACAATTCCCAACAGCGTTTCTGCCGTTATGTGGAGTTAATGTAAATTTATTTTCAAATAACCAAATGCCGGCTAACTCAATAGAATTATATTTAGCTAAAAGTTCGCCAGTATTTTTATCAATACGTAAAACTGGCTTATTTTTATTACATGTAATTTTAATGCCAATACAACGATGAGTATTATTTTCTTTGCGTGTCATCCATTCTAAATTTTCTAATTTATTATTTAATTTATTTTTATCTTTATGATTTACGTCAGTTTTATTTTCTGGATTAGGTATAAATGCCAGTGCAACTAATCTATGTACTTTAAATGTTTTTTTAGTTTCATTATTTACTAAAGAAACATGATAATATCCTCCTTTAGGACAACATTTTAATAATTTGTTGGTAACAATATTTTTAATATTTCCGAAATTACTAACCTCGTAATTTGGGAACTCTTGAATAGGCCGCCATTCTTCCATTGTATAATAAACCATTTAGTCTTTAAGTATAAATTTAAATAAATAATATATTTATATGAACGAATCGCTAAAAGAGAGAGTAAATCGTCTATATTATGAAACGACAATATTAATATATACGGTGGCGATATTAGATTTGGACCTAATAGATCATTTAGTAGAAAAACTAGAGGATAAATACAAGCCCAAATTGCGATTTATTCGTCATTTTTACTGGGAATATAAAAACGAATATATATTTAGCGAAGAAAGTGAAACAACCGTAAATAACAAAAAATACGTGCTTCAACAAAAGTTAGAAAACATACCGGAATATGTAAAAACCGTAATAGAAAATAGTAGTGTAGGATTAATAGACGCAATAATAAGGCATATAAAATCACAAAACATAACTTTTTTAGAAAATGAATTAGATTTAGAAGACATTAAAGAATACTGGGAATCAGCAAGAAAATAATATAAATAATAATATAATGGGTAATTCAAAAAGTTCTTTAAAAAAAAGGATAAGTACATATATTTTTCTTAAAGGCGATATACTTGACAATGATTTAAATAAAAATATTATAATTAACTTAATATTTAAATTATATAAAAAACATTATGGAGCGAGCGAATACTTAGATTGGATAAGTAATGATTTATTAGTATTTATTGGGTATAAGATAGATTTAGAAAAAGCAAATGATATAGAAGGAATAAAACTATGGGATGAATTAAATAAAAAAACGATGCTAAATGGTAAAACGAATAAAAACAAAATAATAGAGTTATTAAATGATGTTCCAACATATTATTTAATGTCATTTTTAGGATGGGCTTATCTTTTAGGAAAATAATATATATAAACAATATAATGGATAAGAACATTATTGTAGATCACAATACAAAATTTACGGAAAATAAACCTCAAACAAATGTGGATAATCCAGCAGATGCAATTACAAGTAGTAATGGCACGGGAAACGATAATGGAATTGGCAATGGAACAGGTGCATTGAGTAAAAATGATGTAAATGTGGATGTAGACCCGGATTCAAAAGATAATCAAGTATATATAAACTTTTGTTCATGTATGATAAATTTGTCTTGTTTTAATTCAACAAATGATAAATAACATAGTATTTGAATAACTATTTAAATACTATTTTTAGATTAAATAAAATGGAAAATTGGAATAGCGATGAAACTGATAAAAAGAACGAAACCCCATATCAATATTTAATTGTACAAAACCAAAAATTAGAGGGTATGATTAATAAAATAAATAAAGAATTGCTTGTATTACAAGAAAAAATTCGTTTATTGGAATTAAAGCAAAATAAGTTATATTAAATTACAAATTTATATAGATATAAATCTAGGGCTTTTTCTTCTGAGAGTTATTATATCAATAATTTTAGTTATTTCTTTATTTTTACCGTAAATTTCAATATTATACGGATCCCCAAGTTTACAAAATATTCGCAAACACATAACTACGTCAATTAATGCGTTATGCAAACTGTTTTTTTCTATTTTATTTCCTGTGATTTTTTCATAAGCCTCTAATAAAGTGGGATATTTAAAATATGTGTTACCATTTTTATATGTCCCAATAATTTTACAAATAGGTATAGTTTTTTTCATAGTACAAACAAATTTAGTAGAATTAAAAAGCGTTTTCATTTCGTCATATTTGCATAGTCTTTTTAATTCTGATAATATCATTTTCTTATCAAAATCAGCGTTATGTGCGACAACATAGTCACAATCATTAAAGTCTTGCATAAATTTATCAATTATTTCAACAATACTACAACCCGCTAATTTATCCAATAGATAAATATTCGTCGATTTAGGATTAACACATTTATTAATCGCATCTTCGTGAGATTTATAAATATGTGTTAATTCGCTAGCCTTATTGCTTATTTGAATATCTTTTTCTAAATTTACATATTCATTGAATATTTTAGATTTTTTAGGATATTCCGTATCGTAGACAATATAACTTAGTTGTATTATATGTGGCCATTTATTAATCCAAGTATTCCAATAAGTTATTGCAGTATCCCAATCTTTACAATCTAACCCGTTACTAATGTCATTTCTCTCTTTATAAGATAAAGAGTCGTTAAAAATTGGCGTAATATCGGTAGTTTCTGTATCAAAAACAAGTATTTTACCCATTTAATTATTAATAATTTATATTTTTAATATATAAAGTGTTTAAATATCATTTTTTTTTTAAACAATAAAAAAAATTTATAAAATTTATAAAATTTATAAAATTTATAAAATTTATAAATTAATCAAATATTGCGTCGTATAATAAAGCAAACGGACCTTTCCAATCAGAATTTTCAAATTCGTCCGTTCCAAACAAGAAATTATCCTTTTTAGTATCAATAATATCAACTGGTGTAACATTATTTTTAATATAATAATTTCTCATATTATCATCTAACTCAGATAAGAATTTGGTAGCACAAAGATTATCTCCCATTTGTACGAATGAAAATGCAGCCAAATATTCTCTGCCATTTTCGTAAAGTCTGTAATCTCGTACTAAGTTTAAAAAGAATTGTTTCACATTATTTTCATTGTCAGGAATTCCGTCGGTCATTATAACAACAGTAAATGGTATATTATCATTTAATAAAGTTTCAAGTTTTTGTTTTCTTATAGAATTTAATGCTTCTGCCAATGGTGTGCTACCGCCTGGTTTATTTTCAAATATCTTTTGTATATCAACGATTGAACCAGTTTCATAAAGTTTATAATCATTATTAACTGCTAACCAATTTTCAGAAATAGCAGGAAAAGTAGTAACATCAATTTTATGGTTAGAATCCATAGCTAATGCTACTTCTAAAATTGATTCTGTAGCAACACGTGCACTATCCCATAAAGTCCATTTTTGTTGTTTTTGTGATATAGTATTAATTTGGGGATTAAAATCTGAACTATCCATTGAAGCGCTTTTGTCAATTAATAAAATAATTTCTCTGGCACTCATTATTCCGATTTTTTCTTCGTTAGTTTTAGCAAGTGTGGGATTTGAAACAAGTACATTGAAACGTTGAGGATTATTCTCAAATTCAATTAAAGCAGCATTTGATGATGTAGTAATCAAATCTAACGATTCTTCAGATTGTTTACCGTTCTTTAATGTGGTAAAATCTTTTTGTAGTAACTTTTGAAATTTATTTGTTTTACTCATTGTTTATGTTAAAATTTAACATCAATTAAATTGATTTCAATTTTTTTT
>Ga0214923_10004881_pt1 | contig 15893 bp, 17 predicted proteins | sample LL1510_MetaG_FD_177993 | JGI IMG/M metagenome (GOLD analysis project Ga0214923, IMG submission 177993) | Freshwater microbial communities from Lake Lanier, Atlanta, Georgia, United States - LL-1510 | ecosystem: Environmental > Aquatic > Freshwater > Lake | place: USA: Georgia | collected...
GCGCGGCTCTGACGTGACAATGGACGCGATCTTTAAGGCGATGACCTTGATTCGCGTTACCGGTCGCTCCAACCCTGGATTGGTCGTCCTTCATGGCACCGACCACCAGAACCTTGCCCTGACGCGAACCACGGACGGCTTGTACATCCTTGGCAACCCGACGGATTCGGCGTTTAACCGAATCTGGGGCTTGCCGGTCGTCATGTCGGAAGCTCTGACCGTGACGAACGCGCTCGTTCTTGACCCGTTCTACTTCCGTGTCGTAATGCGAACCGGCGTTGAGATCAAGGTTAGCGACTCGCACGCGAGCAACTTCATCACCGGCATTCAGGCAATTCGGGCCACGGTTCGAGCTGGTATCAAGCGAATGCGCGATCAGGCCGCTTGCCGAGTCACGGGGCTACCGTAATGCCTATGCAGGGCGGGGGTGATCGGGCTTATCCGATCACTTTCGATATTTCGCTGGCGGGCACTTCGGCATCTACCGGAATCTTCCGAACGTTCCTCAACCCGTTTGGTGCGGAGTGCCTTGTTCTCCGGGCCGACCTTGACATCACGACCCAATCGACGGGTGCCTCAACCCTTGACATCGGCACGGCGGCGGACGCCGTGACGGCTTCGGACAACCTTATTGATGGCCTTTCGGCGGCGACGGCGGGACGGTTCACCAACATGAACTCCACCAACGCAGGAACCAACGGCAAGCAGCTTCAAAAGCTGGCGGCTGGCGGCTCAATCGTCATCGAAGAGAAGACCGGAGATGTTGACGGACTTGTCGGCACGCTCTACGTGACCCTATTGGTGACCAACTAATGCCAAGCAGACTCCTTGACAACTTTCCGAACGCGGCAACGTGGTCGGAATATTACAGCGACTTCCTCACGGACGAGGACCTAACCGAGTTTGTTTTCAGCGCCATCGCGTCCGGTACGTGGTCGGTCCTGGACACCGTTCAGCATGGCGTAGCGCGGATTACCGCTCTCGCCACGACGGACGACTGCGGCGGTGAGGCCCAGCTTGACGCTGGAAACTTTGCCCTCGCAACCGGGAAGACGACCCGGTTCATTACTCGGCTGCGGCTTTCTGAAACGACTTCCACCAACGTGGCGGTTGAATCGGACTTCCTTGCCGGACTCGCAACGGTCGACACTTCGCTTATTGCCTCCGCTCCGACCGATGGAATCTATTTCCAGAAGAACGACGGCGCGGCGACGGTGAATTGCGTCATCCGAGCGGGTGGTGCCCAGGTCGGGTTATCGTCCGGCGCGTTCACGTTGGTGGCCGGTACTTACTACTGGCTTGCCATTGAGATCGCGATGGATTCGGTCGCGAACAAGGGCACGGTGACGTTCTACGTTAACGGTGCTTCGGTCGCAACCCTCACCAATTCGTCGTTGCCTAGCGGGATCATGACTCCTTCGGTTGCCTTCCAGACGGGAGACAACACGGGAACCAAGTTCCTTGACCTTGACAGCATCGCCGCCGATCAGCAGCGGTAAACGACCATGCCATATTCCTACCCGTCCTCTTCCGACGTCAGCACGTTTCTAACGAGCATCGGCGTTTCGGTTGGCTCCTACGATTGCGCCGGCGCTTTGGCGTCGGCCATCGCTGAATGGGAATTCCGGACGGGTTGGGAACCTTTCGCCAGAGACTCAGCAGACCGAACGGAGTTTTTCGACCCGCCGGATTACGGGTCTTTTGGCATTCGTCTTTTCCTTCGGCGTGGGCTTCTTTCGCTCACTTCGCTTACCATTGGGTGCGAGCTCAACGGCACGGGTGGCGACGCCTTGACCTCGGGAGTTGACTTCGTTCTACTTCCTTACGACGGCGGCGTAGATGGAAAGCCCTACACCTCTATCGAATTTGTAAACCAGCCTCTTGGACGCCAAAGATCGGTAAAGATCATCGGCAAGTTTGGCTACACAAACTCGGCCAACGCCGAAGTATCGGGCGTGATTATCCAACGCGCGGCGCAAAGTTGCCTTGAGGATCTTGCGGGCGCATCGGGTTCATTAAAGAAAATTGAGCAGGGGCCGGTTACCCTCGAATATGACACCACGGCGGGCCGCGCGACGGTTGACAGGTGGGAAAAGAATTTCTACGCTGCCGTGCGCAGGTACCGGGGGCCGTGGCTATGAGGTTTGCCCAGCAAGCCACCGTCTACTCGGTTTCGACTTTGGGGTCAAGTTCTCCTGGCATCAATGGCAGCACCAGCCTTTTTTGCCAAGTCACTCCGATGGAGCCTGATGCCGCTTATAAATCAACGGGCCGCGATATTCGGAACCCTGCCTTGCTGATTTGCTCGGTCACCAATGGCTCATTGTTCAAGACTGGCTACGAAGTGACCCTTGGCACTAAAACCTACGTGGTGACCCAAGAACCGCAGGTCTACAGCCTAGGGCTTCCCGCCGATCACGCGTCGGTTGTCTTGGAGGAACGACGTGCTTGATAACCTGACCGCGATCCATGACGAGGTTTGTCGCGTGCTTCGCATCGGCTTCTCGGTGCCATCGGGAACCGTGGTCTTTAAGCGACGCCCTCGGCTTGAGGTCGCAACCTTCCCGCACGGCTACGCGATGCTCACCGAAGTCTCACGCGAGATGGAAACGGGCACGGTTGAGGAGACCTATGAGTTCGTTTGCGGCATGGCCTTTGAGTACCCACAGAATGCCGACGTGCAGGCTTTGGCGGTCTCGCAGGCGAAAGCGGCCGGTGATACCCTGGTCGCTGGCAATTGGGCCACGTGGGGCGGCTACTTGCCGCACGTTTCGACGATTGGCTTCCCGGACGACGAAGCCGAAGAGCCGTTTTACTTAGTTACCCTAACGTTCCACCTCCGAGTTACAGCGGATCAGTAATGGCACGGTTTTCGACTTCGCTCGCCCTGCTTCAACACCAGGCGCGATTGATGGCGGCTATCGAGCTCAAAGCCAAGGCGATGCACAAAGAGTTTGTGTTGAAGACGATGGTTCGCGAGTACGTGGTTCGGCTCTCGGGAACGACGACGACGCGGGAACTCACAAACGCCGGGCACCCGTTCGCGCGGAAACGAGTCTCAAAACGCGGCTACGCGCGGTACCGGAACCCAAACGTAAAGGGCCGGCGGCTCACGGAAAAGGTGTCTGGGCGGAACGTAGGCTCTGCGGCATCCTTCCCGCTTCTGCCAATCAATGCGCAGTCGCGGCGGCTGATGCGCTCGCTTCGGGCGCGGGCGGCAACGGCTCCACCGAGCGGCCAATCGTACGAACTCGGCTTTACGACGCCCTACGCGGAGTTCATTCTTGCCAAGGATGGAACCTCAAAAATGGTGGCGCGCGGATACCAGCAAGAGATCAAAAAGGTCCGCGAGAAACGAAACAAAGATTTGCAAAGAGAGTTAAAGCTGATGATCCTAAAGGCGTCGGCAACGGGAAGAGTGTAACAAAATGAGCGCAAGAATCACAGGACTAAACGTAACGGCTATGACCATCGGGGGCACTGCCCTCCTTAACTATTTCACGACAGCGCGATTTAAGGGCGGCGTTGACTCCGAGGACGCAAGCGGCGCGGCGCTGAGGTATGGCGAGGAGGTCGCAACCAAAAAGCGACTTGAAATTGACCTGACGTACAAGATGAATTCGTCCGGCTATAAGACCGGCCTAGACATCAGCGTTTTCACCATCGGCGGGACTAACTATCTAACGTCTTTGGATACCGGTTCGATCAACATCACGACCGCCACATCTCCGGGCGACGGCGCGGCCGATCTTTGGGAGTTCTTGAACGCCACGGGAACCAGCGTTGAAATCACGGTAGACCGGAAGCTCACACTTACGCCGGCCATGATGGCGTTGGTGACAGCGGCAGGTACTAGCGGCCTTTCTGTTCAGGTTGCCATCACCTTGGGCGGGTTCACCTTCAGCGCCCCAATGCTTCTAACGATGGCCGACCACGGCATCGAAAAGAACAGCGTGCAAATGGAGCAAGCCACGTTCAAGCAGAAGGGGCAAGCGACCATCACGGGCACGGGTGACACGATCCTCGCCTCGGCGTTGGTTGGAACCAGCATCGTTACCGTCGCTGGGACTTTTCACGATTCCACGACCGACGGAACGTACACCTGCGACGCGATGATTAAGAGCGCGTCCGTATCGTTCGGCAACCGAAAGGTTTCCGAGATCACCGCTTCGCTCCAGTCGCAAGGCGCACCGACGTTTGTCGCAGCCGCATAACCACCATGAACACCAACCTCGAAAACAAGAAGCTCACGCCCGAAGACCTCAAGGGCGGTTTCGCCCCGCGTCACTGTCAACCGGAGCCGGACGCCGAAGCAACTGACAAGGATTCCTTACCAGTTCAGGATGCGCCGAAGCCCGAAACCGGCAAGGCTAAGAAATGAACCTGCTTGCGGACATCCTTGCCGAGACCGCGCCGAAGGCCACGACGCTCGAAGTCTCAGCGCTGGGCCGCGTGTACCGGTTCCGAACGGTTGACGACTACAGTGAGCTCTACGAAATGAAGCGAGAGGCCACGGCTTTCGCAAAGAAGATGACCGAGAACTGCCCCGGCAACTGGGCCAAAATCGCGCCTACCAGCCCGGAAGTCGCGTGCATGGTGTTCTTCATGGCGGCCACGTCCGAAGACCCGCAGATGACGCAGGAATTCTGGTTGACAATCGCAAAACATCGGGCGGGCCTATTTGAGACGATCTTTACCCGACTTGAAGCCGAGCTGCAGTTCAACTTCGTGGGCCGCGAGGCGGATTTGGTAGACGCGGAAAAAAAAGACTCGAAGGCGACTTCCAATCCCGAATAAGGGTCACTGCGAGCATGAAGGCGTTCGGCAAGATGCCTGACGCCTTGACCAAAGAGGAATGGGCGGCACTCCCTACCCTAATGGCAATTGAGATTCTTGAGCGCGAGGAACGCGCAAAGATGCTGAGCTTCTGATGGCAGATACCGTAGTCACAAAATACACCCTTGACCCGTCGGGGTACGTCACGGGCGCGGCGTCGGTTCGTCGTGCCACGGCGAGCATGAAGGACGGCATGGGCCAAGTTCATGGCTCGGCAAGCAAGGCCACGGGCGGCATTCAGGGGTTCGCTTCGTCGGTTGCGTCATCGATGGGTCAAGTCGGTAGCGCGTTCTCAAACGTGATCCCGATCATCGGCTCACTTGCTCAGGGGATCGCACTGGCTGGAGCCGCCTACGCGGGCATGGCGGGTTACGCGATGGTTCAGGCGGGCGAATTCGAGGCGTTGAAGCTGGGCCTTCAGGCTTACTCGGGGTCCATCGAAGAGACCGAGATTCGGTTGAAGCGGCTGCAGGAAGTCGCGAAACTGCCAGGCCTTGACTACACGGAAGCGATTCGAGGCGTCACGTCGCTGCAGGCGGCGGGCCTATCCTACGGACTCGCAGAAAAGGCGTTGCTGAACTTTGGAAACGCCATCGCTTTGGTTGGTGGTGGCAAAGACGAGCTTGGCGGCGTGCTTTTGGCGTTGACCCAGATTGCATCGAAGAGCACGGTTTCAGCCGAAGAAATTAACCAGATTGCCGAACGGATGCCGCAGATTCGGCAGCTCATGAAGGACGCTTTTGGAACCGCAAACACCGAGAGCATCGCGGCGATGGGCATCGCGCCGGTTGACTTTATTCGGCGCATCACGGCGATGGCCGACAAGCTTCCCAAGGCTCTCGGCGGGTCTAAGAACGCTTTCGAGAACCTCGGAAACGCGATTCAGCAAACCATCATTAAGGTCGGCACGGCGCTGAACACTCGGCTGGTTCCGCTCATTTCGCAGGTCACAGACTTTGTTGATTACCTAAACGCATCGGGCACAACGACGCAGGTCTTTGAATCGATGATGAACGGCATGGGCTTGAAACCCGGCACGACAGACAAGGGCGCAAGCCCGATTCAATCGTTCATCGCAACCGCAGCGGCCACGCTCGAAAGGCTTCCAAGCTATCTGAACGCGGGCTTTCGGCTCATCACCGACTCACTCAACGCCGTCGGTTTGACGATTACGGACGTCGGAAACGCGCTTATTTCAATTTACAACGCTTTGGCCCCTTGGAACCAGATCGGCACCCTTGCCGTGCAAGATATGCTCAAAAAGCCGCTTGCCGACTTTAATGAGCGCCTAAGCATTATTAACCGAGACCGAGACGCGAAAGCCCAGGACATTCTCGCAGGCTTTGCCGGAAGCAAGGGATCTGCTGGCCTGACGCCCTACCCTGACACGGGCGAGGGTTCTCCGCAGGCGACGTACCTTCGGAACATCGCAAAGAGCACCGAGCAGACAGCGCAAAACACCCGGCGGGACTCAATCGCGCGCGCGGCATTTGGCGGCGGCGAACTTGGCCGCATGGGAATCTCGGCGGTGGAAATGTCCTTGCCCGGTGACACCAAGCTGGCGAAAGCGGTCAAGAACCTGGTTCGCGAACTCGAAAACGCGCTTTACGTTCATGGCGCAACGAAGCGGCGCGCGGGTCTTGCTGGTTAACGGTTCCGCGAGTTAGTAATTGCTTCATTGATGTTGTGGGCAATTATTTCCCGTAAAACAAAAAGAAAGATAAAGCCGCCCAGTGCGACCGCAAAAGCGATTAAGAAAAAGCCAGCGATGATGAGCGCGGCCGTCTGGACTTCTTTACTCATGTCTTTGGACTTTAGCACATGGCAGACGAAACCCTAGAGATATTCTTGGATGCCCCGCAGGTTCGCGTCTCTACGCCCGTGCGCGGCGTTTTGCACCAAGGGGCGTACAAAGCGACCCAGGGCGGTTACGTGCGCGGATGGAGCACGTCGCTAGGCACAAACAACTGGTTTGATCCGGTGGGGTTTGCCGGGATGTTGAAGCCCTTCTGTCTCGAATCGGCATGGCTCACCACCAACTCGGGGAACTATGCGCGTCTGACGTTATCCGACTTTGGACTCACAGCGGGCGTCGGCGGATGGGTTGCCGGTAGCTCAAACGTCAACCGGCTAGTAAATGCGGCGGGCGTTGGATCGTCGGTCCTGACGTCCTCGGCTCTGGCGGAAAAGAACCAGCCGATGTACGTGAGTCACTTCGTTTTTGACCCGGGTATTAGCGACTTTGTTCTCGCAGAGTACGGTTGGGGAAACTCGGGCGTCTACACATCGGGCGTCTCCCTTCGGTTTCGGGTCGGGGGCGTGGTGGAAGTCTGGAAAGCGGGCGCCCTGGGCGGAACCTACACGATCGGCAACAAGGGCGGAACCCGAATTACCGGATTTGCCGAGTACATGCTGATTCCCTACGGGAACCGTGAGCTTTTGGTCTATGGCATCTCCGAAGGCGACGGATTCATTCACGTCTTCGATGATCTAGACGCAAACTTCTCGCCCGAGAACACGATTACGCCGGCAGAGAAATTCTGGTTCTACCGGCCATCAGGCGCGGTAGACGTCGAAATCGCGCTGCTGAAATTTCCTTCGACGGGCACCCTGTTTTCTACTGGGCTTTGCCTATCGCTCGGCGGAACCACCACGGGCCAGGTCAAGACTGTCTACAAAGGCAACGTCGGCAAGGGAACGGTGACGGCTTCGCTGGTCGCCTTAGACGGCTCGGCGCTCGGCACTGCCGAGTCAGACGTTCAGTGCCGGGTCAAGTACGAAATCACGTCGGCAACGCCTTCGACGCCTCAGATTTGGGGCGGGAATATCTACTACGATTCCGAAACCGCTTCAACCACCGGCACCCCGGAAGACATCGCGGAGCGGCTGCAGGACGTGCGCCTCACGGTCGCCGAGCACCCGTCGAACGATGTGTGTTCGTTTGTCATCCGCAAGCCGGAAGAACTCGAAACTGCACAGATTTACACCCAGGCGAACCGACCGCTTCGCGTCCTACTCGGCGGCAAACGGGTATTTGAGGGTCGAACGTCTGCCCCTCGCGACAACCGAAACTCGGCGAACGATGAGGCGTGGAAGATTGATTACGAGGCGCGAACCGCGTGGAAGTATTTCGAGAAATTCCGGTTCCGTGACCCGTTTGCGCTTGACGGAAAAACCGTAACCGAGGCGTTGGAGTGGATTCTCAAGCAGGCGGGCTGGCAGCTTGATAGCTTAGTTGATATCCAGAGCACCACGGCAAAAGTGGCGGCTAGCGAGCGGCCAACCACCAACGAATTCGCGACGCTGATTGAGGTCGGGGACACTGCCGCCGATTGGATTGAGCGCATCATCGAAGCTTACGCGGCCAATTGGAGCTTCGGGTTCTGCCCCGGTAACCCAACGGTTCTATTCAAGGCGGGTGATGCCAACTTTTGGGAGTCGGATTCCGACATCACACTCTACGATTCGCGCGCGGCGGCTTTGGCCGCAGGTGTGGCAGCCGAGGACGTTTATTCCCGGCTCTTTCGGGACTACGAACGGCAGGTTCTTGAGGTGGAAGCCACCGAGGTTCGCGTCACCGGATACGACCCGGTGCGAGGCCGGGCGATTCAGGCATTCCGAAAGTCTGACACGCTCGAAGATGCGACCACCGACCCGGCGGCAAGGCCTACCGGATGGACGGGCGAGGGTTGGGCTTACGCGCTTATCGATCCGATGCTCAAAACCCAGGAATCGGTGAACCGGGCTTGTGAGCTGATCGCCGGGCGGCTCATGACGCCGCGCATCATCCATCAGTGGAACTCCGAACTCATCGTTCGACCGAACGGGCTGGTGAAATGGCGAAACGGGCTTGTCACGCTGAAATCTGCAAACCACGGCACCACTGAGACGGTGCGGGTGAACACCTTCGATTCGACGCTCGGCGTTTATGACCTGTCGGTGAATTGGAAAGATAGGCGAACGAACTACACGGCCATTTCGGGGGCAGGGGCCTACATCGGAAACACCGGCTACGGCACGAACATCGCCCAAATTCAGGCGGGAATCAGTGAACGACTACAGACCCGCGAGGTTGTGCGCGGCGGTGTGAAAGGCCAGTGGCTTCGCACACAATCGCCTAGATCGGTGGCTATCGTCTGATGAGGGTCTATACCGGCAAAACGCGCAAGGTCCGAATCGAGGGCACTTTAGCGATGACCCGGCACGTTCGGTCTTTGGTCGCCGCATATCCTGACCCGGGAATCCTTATCATCTCGCGGGCCGAGTTCACTTTCGAGATGTATTGGCGGGTTTTCCCGGAGATCAAGACAAAGATCATCATGGTGCACGGCGTCGGTCGTCAGACCGGATACTACGCCGAAGTTCAAGACGGGTACGGGAACGTAGACACCGATTCAAACCTAACCGTGGTCGGGCCACCGTCGGACATGGAGTTTGATTGTTCAATCACCGACGGAACCTATTACTGCGAGATTGATGCACGGGAGTGGTACGAAGATTCGACGCTGGCCGACGTAGACGCAAACGGATTCCCGCAGGAACCACTCCCCGACGTCGGAACTTCAACCTACCTTGACGGCTACGGCACAGCCTACGCGGACGGACCACCAGGGCGAAAGGTGACCTACGGACTCTCGGCGGTCGCCGGTGGATACCTCAACGTGGGCGTCTCTGGCGGCGGCGTCTCGGCTTCGCTTTCGACCGTAATCCCGGCGGCCTTCGATCTGGAATGGCAGGCGACGAATGCCGTTTGGTCCCTCTTTTCGGGCGCGCAGTCAAACGTCGGCAACGAACCCGGCCTATGCCGCACGATCGTGACGTACCACGATTTCGAGGTCAAGGAAGAATATCTGCGAACTAGCGGCGGTACCTATTGCCGGTCACTCGGCCAGACGTTCGAAGTGGTGAATTCTTCGCCAAACGATGGGAATGTTTCCAAGGGCTTCCACACCGTCCTGGGAACTCCGCCGGAACTTTACAAGCTGCGGGCGCGGGCGCGGGCGTGGAATGCGGATCTTCCCGTTCGGATGGACTGCCGGTATTTCAAGCGCAACACGAGCTCGGGAATCGAACTCGGCACCCTGCCGATGACCGACGGCAACGTGACCGTTGAACAAGTGGCGTACACGCTCGGTTGCTCGATTGATGAGGTCCCAAAGAGCGGATTCAGCCGGTCGGAAAAATGTCCGATGCGGCTTTTCTTGGATCAGCGGCGCATAACAGACACCGGCGACGATTCGCGCGACTGGCGGTGCCTCATCAAAGGCCGGCAGTGGCCGATAGCTAGGGTTCGGCACGTTGATTCGGAAGTATTGGACGATGGATCCAGCACCACCGGCTGGGCGGCAACAAACGGCGCGGTGACCACTTCGGGCGGCGCGATCGTGTTCACTCCTTCCGGCTCGGGTGGAAGCCTCACGCGGACATTCTCGCCGGAAAAGAACACCGAAGGCCATCGGTACCTGCGGGTGCGGATTCGATCGGTTGGCACGGCGAACCAGGCCATCACCGTCGGTATAGCGGGGCAGACGTGGGACACGACCACCGGCGCGGATGGGACGTGGGTCGAACGTGACCTTGACCTTCTTTGCAGCTCAAGCGAAACCGGCACCACCGAGACGCGCGATAGCCGGAACCCAATTGAGGACCCGGGCGGCTATCCTACGGCAGCCTTGCCAACGGTGAACTACTCCTTGGGTTGGGGCGTCTCGTTTGCGTCGACCATAGCGTTTACCGGTCTTCCGTCGACGGGCACAATCCAGGTCGACTACATCGAACTAAGGCGCGTCGACACGACGGCGTTCTTTTCGCCCTTGGCGCCGTTCCTAAAACAGGTTCAAGCGTGGGATTCGGGAACGGACATCACTTCGCTTTACCCGTTCTTCTTTGGCTACTCCGATGGCCGTGTAGTCGACTGGCCGCATCTTGCGCTTGTCGACCCGTACAGCGGCGCGGACAGCTACACGCGCTTCACGCTTAGCCAGTTGCGCGGCTTTATCGCCTACCCTTCGGGCTGGGAATGCGACACGACCGGTCTACCTGCGGACCCGGACGCGTTCCACACCAGCGCCCTAGACGCCTATTGGTTCATGGGTGGCGGTTCGGTCTACACGCATTCCACCGAGGCGTGGACGGCGAACGTGACGGCAACTCCGGCTGATAACACGTGGGTCACGTATCCGGCGCAAATGGGTTGGGACGAAGTTCAAGGGTATCCGGGCATCGGGCGCGGGGCGTGGGATGGCTCGGCCTACGATCTTGCAAACCCGGCTCTGCCGTGCGCGGTGGAAGTGGCGCTGCGGGCGCGGGCCGAGGGCGTTGTGTTCAAGTCCACAAACGTTCCTTACGCAGCGGCTTCGGTTGTAACCTACGAAACTTCGACGCTTGCGGCCACCGGCAACGCAACGACGAACGCCGATGGCGAGTATGTGACGGGCCTTCCCTACCCTCGCGGCAACCGGAACATCACGACGGAGCTTCGGCAGGGATCACCCGCATGGCTTTACGCAAATCGAGTCGTTGCCAACCGCGAGCGGGACCGGACTTCGTTCAGAAAAGCGGCTTCCACAGCGGCTTGCACTGATTACGCGATCAGCCGGAACAGGCGTCACGCGCGGGCCTACCTGCGGTCCGGGACGCTTCGGCTCGGCTTCACAGATAACCCGGCGCCGTTCGTTTGGACCGAAGTTGACACGACGCTCGCGGCCACCGGCGCGCGGCTCGATTATTCAACATGGGGCGAGGACGGGCGTCTTTGGCTTGCCTACGACGTCGCCGGGACTGGCTACCTTGGATACTGCACGAATGAGGATGGAACCGTAACCGTGGCACTCACTATTGGATCAGGAAAAACCGCCTTGTGTTGGACGCCAAACCGGATGCTTTTTACCTTCCGGCAGAGCGGCGGAACCATCTACGGCAGGTCCTACGACGCGGCGCTCAATGCGCTCGAAGCCGAGTGGGCGACGAACCTCACCGGCATTGATGACGAAGCCATAGCCGCGCGCGCCATCACCGGACCCACGGGCCTTATGCAGATCGGAATTCAATACACCCTCGGCGGTTCAGCGCTCTTTGCGACTTCGACCGACGGCAAGACATTCAGTTAAGGACAAGAAATGAACCCATTCCTAGCATCAATCGAAAACGCCAACACGGTTTCCGGCGCGTGGCGAAAGGTCTTTAGCACCGAGCAGGGTTACCGGCGCGGTTGCGAGATTCGCGCGTGGTCATCGAACGGAAATAACATCTTCGTGACGATGGTGCCAAAGGGTACGCCGTCGGCAAGCTACCCGGCCATCCCAGATCCGACCACAGCAAGCGCGGCAGAACGCAACGTTCGCAAGGTGATTTACGCTGGCGACTCGCTTCGCCTTGACGCCGACGGCGGCCAAAACGTGGATATTTTGGTCATTGCTGCGGACACGACTTCGATTCTCTACTACACCGCTACGGAGTTGATTTAATGAACCACTTCCTCTCCCTTCTACTTGTCTTCATGCTCTCGGTTGCGGGCTTTGCCCAGCCGTCGCCGGGAATGTCCGTCGGCCAGGCGGACCAGCGGTATATCAAGATTTCGCCGGAACTTATTAACCGGTCGGCGGGCGAACAGCCGCTTGCTGTTTGGGAACCGGGGCCACCGGCGCAATCAAATGGGATTCTGACCGGCACCACGTCCAACTCGGCAAGCACGGGCTACGCCTCTCCCATCGGAGTGGTCCCGATGGCATTCAATGCCGTACGCATTCCAATTCGCGGTTTCCGCGCCGACTTCCCGCCTCAGCGCATTTGGATCAGGATTCGCAGCACGGACGGCTCAGGGACGATCCTAGCGCAAGCGCGGGCCGTTGTCTCGGGTGCGCTGCAGCAGACCTCTTTCCAGTGGTTCCGCCTAGATGCGACAGTCAGTTCTACGGACTCGCTTTTCCTTGAGTACACATCGAACGGTCGAATTGACCGATTCCTTCTGTCCAACGCCTCAACGTTCTCGGGGTCGGTCTCTGGGACCATCACCGGTGGAACCATCGGCGAGGGCGCATCATGGACATTCGGAACGACTGGCACTCTCACCGCTGGCGCAAACATCTATTGTCAGCTCGGCCTACTTCCCGAATTGCCATCACAGACGCCGGTAGACCTCTCGCTTGCCACGTGGCGATACAACGCAAGCACCGACACGTTCACGGGTTGGGCGGGGCCGATTGGCACATTTACGACGGCCGCCGACACGCTGATGCTCCCGGTCTGGCCCAACTCGGGGACCGTGCCGTTCACTCAGTCGCGGGCCACGATTCGCGCGGGATCTTCAACCGGTGCAATTCTTGCACAATCTTCGATCATCGGGCTAACGTTAGAGCCTGGGCGACCGCATATCCTGACCTACCGGCTAGACCGGCGGGTGCCGGCCGGCACGTCCCTCTGGGTGGAATTCACGCACAACGCGCCCAGCGGGTTCCTGATGACGGCGGCGGATACGTTCGCCTCACCAACCGCGAGATACTCAACTTCGGCGGCTCCCTTCGGTGGAACGACTTGGGTCAATTCGTCAACCCAGTACAGCCCGTGGGTGCGGGTTATCGCGAACGACGTATCAAAAGTCTCGCCATCGCAGAACGCGGGGCAGTCATCAATTCTGTCGTACATTGATGAATCCAACGCGCCGACGTTCATCGTTCCTCGGCAGTTCTACGTGGTCCCATCGTTCGGTGTGAATGAGACTTCGTTCTACTGGCGGCAGATTCTTTTCAACCCTACGCCGGAAGCAAGCCCGGACGATTCTATCTCGCTGGACTATTCGAGCGGTGGAAACCCGACGGTCACGCAAGACTCGGGCAGGCTCTATTTCACGGGTGGCACGGCTTCGACCGGCAACACGATCACATGGACGGCGCGGCGCGGCGGGCGCGTTGTGGGCCAACGAACCAGCCTTCTGAACATCGTAGCCAACACGTCAGGATCGGGCGTCACCCGCAAGGTTCTGACCATCGGCGATTCGATTTCCGACATGGCGCTTGCTGGCGACCGAGCTAGGTGGATGGCCGAGCTAATTCGCTTATTCAATGGCGACGTCATGAGCATCACCCAGATAGGGGTAAAGAACGCTTCAAAGACCGACAGCACGGCGACATCTCGCACCGTGCGAGGCGAGGGCCGAAGCGGTTGGACGGTAAACCAGTTCGCTACCGACGCCACGTCGCCGTTCGTGTTTAGCTCGGCGTTCAACTTCGGGACGTACCTCAGCACAAACAGCATCACGATGGCCTCAGGTGACTGGGTGCTGTTCTTCCTCGGGACGAACGACATCGCGGCGGCGGCTTCGGACAACGAGGCACGGGTAGCAGCTCAGACGGCCATCGCTCAGTACCGAACGATGATTACGTCCATCCGGTCGGCGGTCTCCGGCGTTCGGATCGGTATTTGCACCATCCCGACGGGTTCGAGCTCGCAGGACGCCTTCGGAACGTCATACGGCGCAGGCCAGAACCGGGACCAGTTCCAGCGAAACGCGCTCATCTGGAATCAGGAAATCGCGCGGGCATTTGATGACCTCGGGTCCGTGGCATTGAACCAGTACGTGATCTATCTCGGCGCGGCGGTTGACCCGGTGAGCGGCTATCCGACCACCAGCACGGCGATCAATGCGCGGGATTCTGCAACGTACAACAAACCTTCGGATGCGGTTCACCCTGACCCGTCAGGTAACTGGCAAATTGCGGATGCCATCGCCACGTTCTTGAAAGCGATCGGTTCACTGGTGACGCCGCTTCGACTCGCGTGGTAGAATACTAGCGCTGTTAAGGAAAATCTGTTGAAAGCCCCGGGAAACCGGGGTCTTTTTTTGTGCCTTAGCTTCTGTTTTGCCAAGTGTTCGCGGGTCTACCTCGCGGTCGTTTTGGTGCGGCTTTTTGTTCGGCTCTTTGCGCGGTTACGATTCGCCGTCGCGTTGCCATGTCCTCGACAGCGGTGCGGGAGACCACGGAGATTCCGTAGCGGTACTCGCGATCAAGGCTACCGTCTGCGATGAAAAGCCGAACAGCTGAACCGGAAATACCCAGCAGCGCGGCGGCTTCGTTTACGGTGATTAATTCGCTCAATTCGCGCCTCCGTTCTTGATCTTGAGCGACTCGGCCAAATTCCGAATGGCTTTTGCATCTGCCTCTGCGTGCTCCTTTGCCGTGAACCCGTGGATGCTTTCGCGTGGCGCGTTTTTGTGCGGCTTCATTGGCACAAGTTGCGTGGCAACCGCTCCAGTTTCGCAGTCAACGGCGGTGTAGACAAAACACAGTTTCTTGATATTCTGAATGGTTTTCGTTACCATCGCGTCCATCTCGGTTTCGCCGACCTTCACTGTGAAGTACCGCGTTCCTAGGCTAACGCCGTTTACTCGGCCAATTTCAGCCGAGCGCATTTTCGTGCAGTCAAAGGTGCGCTGAACGCGAATGGCGGGAGTGTCGATGTTGATGATTTCGATGGTGTTCATATCGTTGGTTCCTTGCCCCCTTTCCCGGGGACACATTTAATATACCACGATGCTTGCATGCATGCAAGAATTTCATGAATAACTAGTATGTTTACCGGTGTTTCTTGCTGGGCACCGCCGAGTGTCGTTCCGAGTGTCGGTAGACGGACTTCGGCGGGCTTTTGCCACCCTTTTGGCCGTCTTTGACGTTGCGGTACAGTGTTCAGATTGGCGTGAAACGAATCCCTCCTACTCCGCCAATAGGTTGAAAATCGGCTATCTGACACTTGGTAAACGGGTGTCAGTAGACGGTATTCCACCGGTTTAGAACCCCAAACTTGCCCCTAGGAGGGCGAGCCCTTCCCCTTGTTTCTCGGCGGTGGAGTCGGTGTAAACAAGGCTCATGTCGGGCTTTGCGTGACCGAGTTCGCGAGATCGCGGAGGATGTCGAGTAGTTCGTTGTTCATTGTTCTGCTTCCTTGAGAAGCTCAATCAACTTGTCCGCTATTTGCTCCCAAGCGGCGGACTCAGCGGACTCAGCGGCGGACCAAGCGGCGGACTCAGCGGCGGACCAAACGGCGGACTCAGCGGACCAAGC
>Ga0214923_10004882_pt1 | contig 15891 bp, 13 predicted proteins | sample LL1510_MetaG_FD_177993 | JGI IMG/M metagenome (GOLD analysis project Ga0214923, IMG submission 177993) | Freshwater microbial communities from Lake Lanier, Atlanta, Georgia, United States - LL-1510 | ecosystem: Environmental > Aquatic > Freshwater > Lake | place: USA: Georgia | collected...
ATAGCAAAGCCAAAGACAGGGACAGGGCGATTAAGCAATCAAGCCTCAGTTCTAACAAGTTCAAATGGAAAATCGTGGTCTTATAGTTATTCTGGGGGATTTGATATTGATTCGGGGTCAATTGGATATTCTTCAAGTTATGGACCAATTACTGTAATTCCAAGTGTGACTTCTTTATACTTGGAAATTCAAAAAACCACACCAAATTCTCTCAAGGTCTATGAATTACGAGTATATGATTTAATACTACCCATTATAGCGTCAACAAGTGGTCTAATTGATTCTGATTCAGATACATATTTTTATCCCTCTGAAGAGCAAACCAAAGATGTTGTAGAATACCAGTTTGTCTTTACTCTTCCTACTAATACAATAAATAAGTTGAAGATTACGTTACCTAATATTCCTAGTGCTTTCTTTACTGGACTTAAAATAAGCACAGATGAAACTGGTTCTACAGTAATCTATACAAGAGTAAATATTTCACCTGACTCATTTATATTAGATTCTTCAGGAAATTCAGTATACGAGATACTTTTTATTCCAGCCTTAGAATCTATTGAAACCTTGTATTTAACTTTTTACAAAATAACACAAGGTAGTCTACAATTATCTGAAGTATCTGTATCTTATGATCAAAATCTTGATGATCCTGATCCCTTATTTTCCACAGAAAAAGATATATTCACTCTAGATAATAAACCTATTAATTATATTAGAATTATAAATGGTCCATATCCTTCTTTACAAGCAAATCTAATTACTGGAATAAATATTTATTCTGATATAGATAAGACAAGTCTTCTTTATTCAACAACAAGTCCAGTGATTTCTCAGTATTTATTGAATTCGGTTATTAGCTTTTATATTTTACCTCTAAAAAATTACGATTCAATATATATAGAATTTTTAGGTAATACTCCTACTATAAATCAAGTACAGTTTTTCACTATTGGACAATTGACTAATTTGCCAAATGGATTCTCTGCTGCTAGAACATTTAGTGCTATGAACCAAACAATACATGCGTTAGATTCAATAGATGGTGGTGGAGGTTCATTTGAACAAGGTGGTGTTTCAGGAGTTGGAGGTCATGATGGAGAATATTTAACAGGTGGAAGTCCTGCTATATCTGAAAATCCTAGTTTAGCTAGAGGAGGTGGAGGTGGAGGATATTTTGGGGGAGGTGGAGGAGGTATCATAAGTAATGGAAATGGTGGAGCAGGTGGAGGTGGATCTGGATTTATATTTTCTACTATCTTTACATTATTAGATTATGGTATATCTGTAACTGATAATTTTACTAGCCCTGGGCAAGAACAAAGAGATTTTTTAATCAATACTAATATTATTAATCTAGGTATAACCCCATTTGGCCAAGGTGGAATACCTTCTATTGATTCTGGTCAAGGTGCCCATGGATTAATTGTTATGTCATATGAATATGATTCATTTATTGACCCTGATGATTCTATTAGTTCTCAACCTTCATTTATTGATGGATCTAAACTTACTCTCTTTCAAGCACCTATTACATATGATACTGACCAGAGGAATATTAATTTCTCGACCTTTACTGATAGTATACAATTAACGACGCATGCGGGAAAAAATTGGGTATGGTATTCATCATATCTGTCATTAGTTGGTTCTTCACTACCACCTAGTCTCTATATTTCATCTATCTCAACAAATTTTACGAATGCTATATCTTCTTTTCCTTCTTTACCTTCAACTGTATTCGCAACACTTTCTCAGGCAGCTTCTACTATTTGCGATGCGTTTTCTACGGAAATTACTACACTAAAAATAGATTCTATTATTACTAGAATTCAATCTGCGTTTAATATATTTCAATCTACATTTATAACAATAACAACATCTGACACATTATACACGGATTACACGGAAGTATATTCTCTGTTAGACTATCTAAGAAATTCTGATAACTTAGCTAAGCCTCATGTGGATCCATCTAATCCTACATTAGATAGAATCTTAGGAGGAATTCCTAGATTTGGATATTGGGCAAATCCTTTTCTTGTTTCTGCTAGTTATGTGGGTTTTGATGTTGCGCCAAGTCAAATACCTAATTCTAATCTTTCTACACTCATTGGAAATAACGAACAAAATCAATCATTCTATGGTCTTGTCTTAGAAATGTCATTAAAAACAGGTGCCTATGAATTCAAGGATGTTATGGCATATAAGCCAAGAGAGGCAAGTATTGTTACTCAGTTTTCAGAGGCATATTCTGTAAGATCATTAAGTAATTCTAGATTCTTGGATTCTATTATTCCAGTTCAACCTTATACGTTTAATAATGCTATTACTGCTAATCTTTCTTTATTCAAGTATACTGTTTATACTTCCCCCTCTATTATAAATGATTCTAGTTACAGTATACCTATTCATGTCTTACAAAATTTTCAAGGGAATTCGATTTACTTATATTCTTTCCAAAATAAGATTCTAGAAAATCAAAGTACAATTAGCATTACAAAAGTTCCATTAGCATTGACTACCTTACAAATGAATCAAGTTGCTATCAATAACAAAGAATCGGTTTTAGGAACACTTGTCTCAGAGAATAGTAATACAACAGTTCAAGTAATTACCTCTTTTGGCTTTGATGGTCTAAATTATATTCCTAGAATTACATATAATTCTGGATCTAATGATTTTTATAATACCTTTTCAACTGGAAGTGTCTTTCAGAGTTCATCTGTAGGTAAGGCTATAATTGATTTGTATGGAAATTATTTTATGACAGATAATCAGGGGTCTACTGCGTTATATGAAAATATAGATTCTTATACATTGACTCCTAAAGAATTCCAATTGACAAATGAGCCATATTATAGTCCAGGATATATATTAGGATATTTTAATTCTAATGCTCCCTATGATTTCTTTGAATCCAAGTATACAAATATTTGGCATGTAACTATGCAAGGAAATATCTATGGTGTTCGTCTTAGTTCACAGTATGACTTTAGTGTATTAACTAATTTTACCAGTCAAATCTTTTATCCTACTCATAAGATTACATTAACTAAACTAGGAACTCTTCAGAATCCTATAACAAATCCAGGTGATACACAAACATATTCTTCTTTTCAACATACTCAGATGTTTTATTATAAGAATTTTTCAACAATGGTAAGTGATATAAGTGGACAATTTGCCGCAGAAAGAACTACAAATTTTGCTAATGCCGATATGTTTTCTGGTTATGGATTTAACTCATATATGTATAATATAGGATTACCTAAGTCAACGGATTTTAATAATAGCAATCTAGACTCTTTTAATTATATAGCAATACGTGGATACTCTCCTACAGAGACATTCCAGAGCCTTGTTCGCTTCTATTTACCTCAACGCTATGATTTTGGATATATAAGTCTCGAGGATTTATCTAGTGAAATACATAATCTGAGTTCACTTATAAATATTAATCCAGAATATAAAAGTTTTCTGGCATTATTTGATAGTGCCTTTAGCACCACACAGACATATGGCGCAGTTGGATTTCCTGGATTTTTAGGATCTAATATTTCTACTACAGGATTTGCTAATTTCTTAGCTCAGTATAATACCTTAAATACAATAAATTCTAGTAATGCTGCTATTGTAAGCACTGTCACTGGGCAGAGTAATGCCGCTATAAATGCGTTGATTACTGGAGACTTACGCAATATCTTACCCGCTTATTTAGCAAATCGCAATAGAACTACTGATCCTATAGAATTTAGTATCCCTTTCTCTACTTGTGTTAATCCTTTTAATGCTACTGTTGAGCAATATGGTCTAGGATATAATTTAGGGTTTGCCTTACAAGATACACCCTTTACTACTTTTCAAAGAGCCACGTCATTTTTTAAAATCTTAGATGATTATATTTATCTAAAACTTAATGAGGAATTTGGTATGAATAAAATGGATATAAGCAAACCTGAGAATTTTGCTCAGACAAGAGATACAACTGCTCAGAGAGGTTTATATAATTCTAAGTTAATGCTAAATACATTTGGATCTTTTGCCACTACATTTGTTCAGAGTCCTGCTATATTTAATCCTCTAATAGGAAAAATAGAAACATTGAGTTTTAACTGGTATGATTCTAATGGTGTCTTACTTAATAATAATGATTGTGATTGGTCTGCCACTGTTCAAATTGTTGAGTCTGTTAATACAAGTTCATAGTTAATCTAAAGAAAAGTAAAATCTAAACAAGGTCAGAATGTCTTCCGCTGTATCTCCTATGAATCCCATGGGAACTCCTTATGAAAAAGGAAGTCCAACAGAATCTTATCCCATTCAATCTTCCACTACACAACCTTTCTTTCCTGCTGTTTGTCTTTCTTCCCATTGGGATCCTACACAAATCTATAAACGTTCTGTCCCTATTGAACAAGTTCAATTACCCGTTGATTTTCGCCCTTATACCAAGGTCTGCTTAGAATATAGAACTAGCGCAGTTGGCCAGAATGCTCCATATGTTAATGATAGCACCGTCTTTCCTCAAGGAGGCAGTGTATATCCACCCGATAGATATTTAAGAGCAATTGACAAGGAGAGTTTGCTAAGAAGATTGGATAGACCCTTGGGAACATGCGATGATAAACAATATACTCCTCCTATCAATGGAGACATGTATATAGATAAAATGTTAGTTCCGGCTTCTCCTAGACCCCCTAGCCAGTTTGTTGAAGAAATCGCAATGCCAAAGGCTTTACTTAGAGCAGGAACGTATCATTGTAGGGCTGAGGCAGATGAACGTAATTGGTCAAGATCTACACGTCTATTTAATAATGCGACAAAGCAAGACCGATACAAGGGTGCTACTGAGCCTCCCCGGCAGAACATTTGGAAAGATCCTAAACGCTGTGAGACAACTGGTCCTACATGTAAGAAATTAGAGCCTGAGGGGTGTAGGGCTTGGGGCTGTTGACAGCCCTACTGGCTTTGCCTTGGGGCTGTTAAATGGGGGTAAACCCCCATGCCCCCTCTCTGTATATTCAGTACCCCTGAATGCCCTAGTGTATTATCTGCGGTTTAGAGAACTCCCTCAATATAGCATTAGCAAATAAGATGATTGAATGGATTATTATCCTTTTAATCATATTTTGTATAGTTGTCTGGCATTATTCTCAAAATGTAAGTAAATATAGTCTTTCTCAGATTAAGGAATCTCAGATTCCATCTAATCTTCTTAGCTTATGGGAGGAAAAAGTTCCAGTTATTGTATCTGATGTTAGACCAAAAGATATCTGGGTAGGATCTAATCTTTCTCAGACAAGATTCTGGAAAGCACAACCAATTTGGGAAGAATATGAAAAAGATCCATCTAACCCTCCACCTATTTTACATTCCCTGGAACTTACTTGGTCTGAGATTTTGGGGATTGCTCAGATTGAATCTGAGATTTTGCTTAGATGGTTTGATCTAAATCCCTGGATTTTTAGATGTAAAACAGAATCTCATATTGGTCCTGAGGGTCTTAGATATATGTATGGTTGGGCTACTGCTATAAGTTGTACAGATGGAGAGGCTAGATGTATCTTAATTCATAATGCTCAGAAAAATAAGTTGCCTCCAGGGTGGAAAGGGCTTAGATGGTCTGAGGCTACGGTGAAACATCACCCCTTATGGTCACAAGTGAAACATATTGAAGTAATCTTAAGACCATCTACGGTTATCTTGGTTCCTCCACATTGGGTAGTCGCTATAGAACCCTTAGAATCTCAAAAGCCAATCTGGTGGACAAGAACTGACTTACATCATCCAATAAGTGAATGGGCACAGATATGGAATGAAAGGGATGAAAGGGATGAAAAATAACGTCCTCTAAAAATTGCTTCTCAATTTAATGTAGCATAAGTAAATGTCTGATACTGAATCTGAGAATGATCTAACCGATTCTATGAGTCAGATCCATTCCTTCATTGAGAAGTTATCTCATGAATCTAAGAGTATTTACACAAAAGCTCTTAAGATTCAAACTCTTATCGAGAATCCAGAATTGGATCTTTGGACCGAGGAATTCCAGTTAAATGAGCGTGCTTATAAGTGGGCAAAGCATCATTTGGTTCCTAGACGTTCTTCTCTATGGCAAATTCACAGAACTTTACTAGAATCCGCAAAAAAAGAAAAGAGAATTGCTAGAGGTCATCTAGTTAAGCTAACTAAGGAAGAAGCAGAAATTATGGACCTATCTTCAGATCAACATATATCAGTTTGGCAAGTTTTAGGAAAGTTACCTAAATTCTTCATTTAGATCCATGGTTATTTGAAACTGGTATTAAGACCAATCAATAATAATATATGTATTCAATGGGTCAATAATATAATCGCAACCTATAAAGTTTTCTTTTAGTTTTTCAATAAACTGAGGAATATCATTACCCCCTATTCCAAGCTCCATGAATCTACATACAAACCTTTTTTCTTTAGAGTATGAGGGCATATATTTTTTAAAATTTAAACAAAGTCGGTTTATAGTTTTTATAATTCTTTCCTGTCTTTCTTCTTCTTTTATTTCTTCTTGGTCTTTAATATAATCAAATGCGTGAAGGCTTTCACGAGTAATGGGAAACTTCATTTTATATTGGATTATATGTATTAAAACTAATCAATTTTTATAGATTGAGTGCCGGTTTGAAATGTCTATGGGTTTAAATAAAATTGAATTAAAATTCCATACTACCTTACTTTAAAAATGTGTCTGGGATTCTTTTGCAAAACTCGCAAAGCTCCCCTGATAGATAAGATTAAACCCTTTGAGAGAACAGTCCCCAATAATGCCTATCATCCTGGCTGCTACAAATGCGCCTACTGTGGTGTAAAGACACAGAAATCAAAATGTCTCCGCAGGTATCCACAAACTAATTGGCGCTTCATCTTCTATTGCGATACGCATTGTGATACTGCGGAAAGCGACATGCTGACTATTCTAAAGGAACGAGGCTATCATAGACAGTGTGATATTCTGAAACAACCGGTCTTTGATGCTCTTCCTGATACTCTAGTAAAAAAAGGTCCCTGGGGAACTGGAACAAACTGGTTTCTAAATACATCTCTTTGGGAAGACAGTATTGACCTTGTGTATCGACAGACAGATGGCACATGGGTTATTGCCATAGATAATTGTGTGCCAAATATTCAATGTTTTATGCCAGTCGAAGATCTGAAGTGGTCACTTTCTCTTGAACATCACGGTCTTGTTGATGACTTGATTACTTGGCTTTCTAAATAAATTATACTACAGCGCACTCAGCCAGTTATCCCTCTGATCCTCTGGCATTCCAATATCATCCATCAACTTTTTTGCTTGCTGGATCTTAAATTCCAGAGGAGTATCCGCATCTGCGATTAGCGCAATATTGTTCTGAAAGTAGACCATTGGACTCACATCATTCTTAAACTCCTCGTCAAAGCCCACAAGGACATTGACTAGGCGTCCTACATGACCATCTGCGCACAAACCGATGGACTCCCAGCATTCCTCCCAAAGCCTCTTGATTAACTCATCGTAAAGCTCACCCTTATACGTCTTAATCTTTGCCCAGAGTCCACGAAGAACATCCTTGTAGACATTCTTGGTCTTATGCATTACAGTTGGCTTTGAACCCCAGAACTTCATGTCTTTCATTACAGCCTCAATCTTAATCGTATGAGCACAACATTTTGTGATCCATGCCTGGCAAATCTCAAGAAGTGTTTTCTGATTATCAGGGACTGAAATGTCACTCAAAATACCAATGCCATCATTGGTTGCCTTAAGCACTACGGTGGTGTGAACACTCTGCTCACTCGATGCGATATCTTTCAACTGAGGAACAGGGCCCTTATATGTCATCGTCCAGATGTCAATCATAGACCACAACCGCATTCGCGCCTCTTCAAAGGGGAGCTGAAAGATAATATCATCAATCTCCTGAATTGTCCTTGTCCCCTCAGCCAGCATTCCTTCATATCGCCTCTGACAGAAAGGAACAATGAAATCCACAATCTCAACATAAAGAATATCCTTGTTTTCATCGGTAATCTCCGGATTCTCCTCATACTTGTCCCACATATCAAGAATGTCATTGGTAGCATCGTAAAAATCATCTGGAAAACCCTCTGGATACTTGGTGAACGCACGCTTCATGCGGTTCAGCATCTTCAGACGATAACGAGAAGAATTGATAGGAGTTGGCATTTTAAGCGTGCTATTTCCTCAGGGATCATAGGGTTCAATTTTACTCAAAAATTAGTATAAGCGTTAATTTTACCATATTCTTCTATAAGATAATCTAGAATGTTAGACTTTATCTTTCCATATTCTTATGTTGCTCTGTGGTTAGGGTTAGTTATTGGAATGGGTATAACGATAGGCTGTATTGGATTATTTTCTGCTTTTTTAGTTATATTCTGTATTTCTCTAGGAATGATACGAATTAAACCTCTTTTTTCTTTCCTAGATAAAACATTCCGTTCCCTTTATCCAGAATTCTTCTCTAGGATTGAAGAAAATATAAAAGACTCATTTAAGATTCAACCAACAAATCTGGGTGAAGGTAAATATATTTTTATGTGGCATCCACATGGCATCTTTGCTTCAAGTCTCTATTTTCATATTGCTACTTCTTGGACAAATTGGCCAAGGCATCTGAAGTCTAAGGGTGTAGTTTTTAGTAATTTACAATGGTTGCCCTTTATGGGTGAAGTATTTGATACATCAAATGCAATACCAAGCGATTATCATCCTATGAAGGCAGCATTAGAAAATGAGTCTATTTCATTATGCCCAGGGGGTATGCGAGAAATGTTATACGAGGATACTGCTATCTTAGAAAAAAGAAGAGGAATATTTAAACTTGCCCTAGAAACAGGAACTCCTCTAGTTCCAGTTTTATCAAAAGGAGAAACTGAAATATCTAGAGTAATCCAGATACCAGATTGGATCCAGAAATCCTTAAAAGCGTATGACGCATGTATTCCTATTCCTACATGGAAGACATTAATGAAAATTGTAGGATTATTATATAATCCTCTTAAAGATCCGGTCTATACTGTAATTGGAGAGCCTATTGAAGTTCAAAAAGTAGATGAACCATCTGAACAACAGATTTTAGATCTAAAACAAAAATATATTGAATCTCTGAAACAAATGTATAAGAAAGAAATGGGAAAAGACCTTAAGATAATCTAAGACCAATCAATGCTGATGCACTCTTTTATCTGAATCTGTCCAATAAACGGCATAGCCTTTGGATCTAGATTTGTGATATCACGCATTGCTCCATCTGCCCCCATAGCCATCTTAATACTTGTAAATTGAACGGAACAATCGGGGAAAAGAATCCGAAGCCTACTTAGTATATCATCCATATTAGTAACAATGAATGGTATTTCACGATATGACGTAATAGTATATATATACTGGGTTTTTGTAGAAGTTCTAGCAAGATGAACTGCCGACTGATATATACTTCTAACATTAGCCTCAACCTGGTAAATACGTGCAATCTCATCATCTTTTGCTTTCAAAGAACGCATTTCATCTCGGGGCATAGGGATAAGCGAGGACATCTGTATATCATTAGACATATCTCAATAATTTCAATTTTTATATAGACTAAAATTGAATATTTTTATATAGACTAAACGGCATGGAGTTAGTGAAGGAGTTGATTGATACCGTGCCTTACGTTTGGTGGAAGGAGGGAGAGTCAACAATGGAAAAGGAAGCACCCTTCTATTGTAAGAGTATCCCTTCTATTCAAACAATTCAGAAAGAAGGCTGTAATTGTGCGGGGTTAATTAATCTGATCCAACTGTCTAAAGGTCTCAAGGTGCCAGGTGTTCAATCTGAGTCAATCTATGCTGGAGGAACCTATGTGTGGTATGACTTTCTAGATTCTCTTGGCTTGTTAGAACCAATTGATAGAACCAAGTCGTATCCTGAAGGCTCTTTACTTTTAAGAAACTATAAGACTGAGGAAGACCAAGGGCATGTAGCTATTCTGTATTCTTCAGGACCACTTCTTGAACAGAAACTTCTACATTGTTATCCAGATTCAGGAATTACTATTGATTCAACTGTAAATCAATCTGATTCATGGCTTACAGGAGAATACTATGAACGCATTTGTCCAAACTGGATTCATCTAAAGTTAGATCCCATATTGTAAACAAGCCGGTATAAAAATTGCTTTTCAAACTAATGTAGTAAGAGGTAAAATGGATGAAGACCAAGAAAAAGCAGTAACCTTAGCAAAATCAGGTAAATCTTTCTTTTTAACAGGCGCAGGAGGCACGGGAAAATCGTATGTCATCAGAAATATTATTGATGCTTTATTCAAAGATTCGAAGGATGTTTGTCTAACTGCGATGACGGGGTGTGCTGCTTTGCTCTTAGGAAAGATGGCAAAGACCCTTCATTCATGGGCGGGTATAGGTCTAGGAAAAGAGGAACTTCACATTCTTATTGCTAAAATAAGAAAGAGCAAGAAAGCTGCGAATAATTGGAAGGTCTGTGATACTCTCATTATTGATGAGGTAAGTATGATGACTCCAGATCTCTTAGATAAGTTAAATGAAATTGCCAAGGCTGTAAGAAAATCCAAGGAACCTTTTGGGGGAATCCAACTTATTTTGGTAGGAGACATGTATCAACTTCCTCCAATCTCAAGAGATACCAAAACATTCTTTGTCTTTGAGTCAGAATTCTGGAAACAGAATATTAAACATTCAATTGTTCTAAAGACAATACATAGACAATCAGACCCAGTCTTTCTAAAGATTCTTGGAGAAGCCAGAGAAGGACTCCTATCCAAAGAGTCTATTGATATCTTAAATACAAGAAAGACAAAGGCATGGAAGAAATTAGAGATTAAACCAACTCTCTTATTCACAAGAAGAGCTGATGTGGAGGAAATCAACCAGACTCAGTTAAGCAAGTGTGAAGGAGAAGATTATGTTTTCCTAGCAAAAACAAAGAAGACTCCGCAACATTATACAGAATATAGAACTAAGGAAATGATTGCCTCTATCATTGAGAAGGCAGATAAGTCTGGTGCGTACGTCCCTGAACTTAAGTTAAGAAAGGGAGCTCAGGTAATGTATTTAGTTAACGGAATCCATAAGGACAAGGAGCAAATGGATGAAGATATTCGACTAATTTATACAGAGGCAAAACCTGAAAACATGACAAATGAGGAATGGTGGGATTCTAAGAGAGATCGTGTAAATCAAATTAAACAAGACTATGACATGGAAACAAATCACATTGTTAATGGATCTCGAGGCATTGTAGAAGGTTTTACTCAAGATGGATATCCGATTGTTAAATTTATTACAGGAGAAATGCATACGATTCGTATCCATACATGGCCAGCGGAAGAAGGACTACAGAGACAACAAGTCCCTCTTAGACTAGCGTATGCCATCACAATCCACAAGGCTCAGGGAGCCACTCTGGATTGTGCGTTAATAGACATTGGTCCAAATACCTTTGAATATGGACAGGCGTATGTTGCTTTATCGAGAGTTAAATCTCTTGATTCCTTGTATATCTGGGAACTTGACCCGTCGGCATTTCGAGTAAATCCTAAGGTAAAAGCATTCTTAGATCACATTATTTTACCAGAAATTACATCAGACCAAATGATTCCTATGTCGGCACCCTCTATTGCTTTGAACGCAGATACTAATGAGCCCTCTAGTTCATAGGGTGCCATAAGAACTTTAATAATAAATAGTTTTATGGGTGTCATTTCTGGAATCTTATAAATATGGTATATATCTTGAGAAATAGTATTAAATGGGGATATAGCATGATATCTTGTTAGAATGAATTCTATTGTTGTTTTTTCAGTATAAGATAAACTTTCTGTAAGCGCATTGGCATCATTAATATTTCTTCGTAATTTTTTGATAATTGATTGAAGAATAGTAATCATTGTAATAAAGAGTGGTTTTTTCAATAACGTTTTCAATAAAAAATCTTTACTAGAAAAAATAGTATCGGTAGTTGAAGCTGAATTATCTCTTACTTCTGGATCATTTGCCCATGATTGTATAAACGTATATGGATCTGCCATTTCCATATGTTTCTTATATCCATAATTTAAGATACATGCCTCAAAGGGCGATTGTGAAAAACGCCCAGTGTAAAATGAAAATTTAGCAAGATTGTTAATTAAATATTCACCATAGAATGTCTTAGCATCATTATTTCCATATTGCCGGAATACACAGTGACCAAAATCTGCCATACCAAATTCAAATGGGTTATATTTTATAAAAATATTTCCCGTATGAAGATCCAAGTGAATTATTTGATTATTACTTTGGTATAATTTTTGAAGAATAGAAATGAATGTAGGAATTGCCTTTTCTATATTGCGTATTAGTTTTCTATAAGGTATTCTCTTTTCTTCAATATATTTTACCCATTGACTAAACGACTCTTTATATTTTCTCATAATCATTATTTTATTACTACTTGAAATATCAGCATCCTGAAATAATTTTTTTTTAAGACGATCACATGCTTGCTCAGGGACTTTCCAGTCAATTAAATCATCTTTTACTGTTTTAAATGCCCTTATATCTTTTATATTTGGGGGATGAATTGAATCTGCTGGTTTACATTCACCACGCAAACCAGCTATATATCTTTCTGCCAAATCTGTTCCAAGAATAGTATTGGCAAGCTTCAAATGAATAGATTCACTGTCATCTAATGGAACAATTTTTGAAACATATCGCCCATCATTTGGATCGGGAACTCCCGTAGAACCTGCTACACAGGGCCACGCAGGTTTTTCAAAAATACATCCATCTACACCTTCTCCGAGGATTCTTCCTCCAAGCATATCTAACGTCTATTCTTATATTTTCTTTTAGAAAATTTCTTTACACTTCTTAAGTTCTTCTTTGTTTTTTTTCTTTTTTGTAATCTACCCCCCATACTTGGAGCAGGGTCATTAGAATTTGATGCCTCCGCTATACCAGTTAAAGCATCTATGAACATTATACATCTGCCGCTAATAGGATGCCAGAATCGTAGCGTCCCATCAATTGATCCACTTAAAATTTGCGGACCCTCTGAAGTAATCACCAAACATACACATGTTACCAGGTTTGTGTGCCCTCTTAATACTCGCAGGCATCCTCCATTACTAGGATTCCATATCCGCAATGTATTGTCATGAGAAGCGCTGACAATATGCGATTCCCCTTCAGAGATAGGCAGCGCACACACGGCGCTAATAACACTTGTGTGCCCCGCTAGTATTTTAAGGCATTCACCACTGGTAGAATCCCAGACACGGACTGTCATATCAGCCGACCCACTAGCAATCATACCATTCATTAGAGAACACACACTATTCACACCCCCCGTGTGCCCATTTAGAACTCGGAGACATTTGCCAGTAACAGGGTTCCAGACTCGAACTGTATTATCAGTCGAGCCACTAGCAATCATGTCATTCATTAGAGAACATACACTCAACACCGAATTTGAGTGCCCATACAAGTATCTAAGAGATTCACCATTAACAGATTTCCATACCCTTAATCTATAATCATCCAATCCACTAACAATACATTGTCCCTCTGGAGTAACTACTGTAGACACAGTAGCTACACCTCCATCATATCCCTCCAGCACTTGAAGGCATGTGCTACTAGTAGGATCCCAGACACGTATTCTACCATCTTCAGACCCACTAACAATGCGCTGTAAATCTGGCCTATCGGGAGTATCTAGGGTACACACACTGGTAACACGGTCTGTGTGACCCTCCAGAATTTTTAAGCTACCGTCAGCTTTACATAAAATCCTTACGTCACTTAATATAAAAGAACAATATACAATATCTCCATTAGCTAAAACGCATATACTACTTATTGGTAATTCAGTTCTTTCTTCATTCGCTACTACCCCTGGATTATTTGGTAGTCCATTAATATCTTCATAATTACTTTCTTCTTGATTTGCCATATATATTACTTATATTTTTTAATTGAGAAAATTTCTTTACACGTCTTATTTTCCTTTTAGTCTTATTCCTTCTCGATCCACCTTTTAATACATTAATATTATACATATATATATTTATTATACCAAATAAGATTCGCCCATAATCTAATTGACATATTACGGGAAGTTTATTATACCCTTCTAACACTTTTATACACCTTGCTGTAATAGGATTCCATATTCGTAATGTTGTATCATCTGATCCACTAATAATTATTTCACCATCTGCTGTTTTTAAAATATATACTTTTAACACTATATTTTTATGACCCTCTAGCACTGCTACACATTCATCACCTTTGCCACGTTGTAAATCCCAGATGCGCAATGTGTTATCAGCAGATCCACTAACAATGCGTTGCCCCCCTGGAATATTCACAGTACACACACTGTAAATATAATTTGTATGCCCCTCCAGGACTCGGATTAATTCACCCGTAGTAGAATCCCAGACCCTTAGTGTTTTATCAATAGAACCACTAACAATCATATGTTTCTCTGGGGTAATTATGACACATACGCTTTTCACGCTTAATGTATGCCCCTTTAGGACTCGCAGACATTCGCCAGTAGCAGAGTCCCAGATCCGCAATGTCTTGTCAAATGATCCGCTGACAATACGTGTATCACCTGGAATATTAAATGTACATACAGAACTTATATAATTTGTATGTAGATTTAACACTCGTAGACATTCACTTCCTTCGGGAGCCTGCCAATCCCAAATACGCAATGTATTATCACCTGAGCCACTAATTATACGCTGACCCTCTGGACTTTCTAACACACACATACAGTAAATACCCTTTGTATGCCCCTTTAATACCTTTAAAAGTCGATCATCTATTGATATGACTCTTATTTCAAGACTAAAAGTAGAAGAAATTACAATATTTCTATCAGATAAAGCACAGATATCATGTATATCTTTATTAAAAGTTGAATTTTTAATTGTTATATATTCAGGTGAATTATTTTCCATCTTGGTATATATTTTTTCAGAAAAATCATATTTATTAAATCGTATAAACATATTGAGAACAAACTGTATTCCTTTATTTATATACTCTTTTCCTGCTTCCTTGTTATTTTCTTCTAAGGCGTATACAATTTTTTTATTTATCTCATGGTTTAATGCTTGTTTTTTTACATTTATACTACCACCTTCTTCAGGCGCACGTTTCATATCATCAATGAGTGGCTTTAATTCGCTAAACATACCTTTATTAAAAAAATCATAAAACCCATTGGCTAACATTAAAATAGTTTGAAGAGAATCTGGTCCACATGTATTACTTGTTTGACCAAAACAAGGATATCCAGAATAATCTATATTATCTCGCTCAACTATTTTTTCAGGATCAATGTAAAATAAAATATACTCTTTAACTTTAAATAATAGATCTATTTCACCACTTTTATTTACATAAAGTCTTAATTTAGATACTGATTGATCACTTAATTTTCGAAGATACCCATATTCATTATCTCCATTATACCAATAATCATTAATTTTTAGATATGGAATAAAATGCCCTAAAAATCCTGAAAACCAATACAAAACTATTATTCCAACACAAACTTTTCCATTTTTATTTTCTATATTTATACTTGTTCCTGTAAGATAATCTTTATGCATTTCTGCGGTATTACCAAGAAATAGTTCACATATACCATAGGCCATTTCATAATTATCTGTACATGAACTTGATTGTGCGTTCTCTCTACCTTTTAGAATTTTTAATTGACTAGATGCTTCATTTCCTCCACTCGATCTTCTATAATTTTCTTCATTTTCTGCCAATTCTGCCATATCTATATATTCTTTTTATTTTAAGAGTATATTA
>Ga0214923_10004883_pt1 | contig 15882 bp, 14 predicted proteins | sample LL1510_MetaG_FD_177993 | JGI IMG/M metagenome (GOLD analysis project Ga0214923, IMG submission 177993) | Freshwater microbial communities from Lake Lanier, Atlanta, Georgia, United States - LL-1510 | ecosystem: Environmental > Aquatic > Freshwater > Lake | place: USA: Georgia | collected...
CAATGGTCGTTGCTAATGGTGTAGGCGTCAAACAAGATTCTTTGGTAAGGATAAGAAGACGCCCCCAGATGGGCATGCCGGGCTATTTCCAGGCCCTTGCGCATGGGTTGAGGCAAAGCAAAGGCCATTGGCTGAATGTAGCGCAGGAAACGCAGTTTTTGCCACTTGTCAAGGTTGGTGAAATACGGGTAACCCAAAAACCATTCATCTCCCCCCAAACCCGTCAGGGCCATCTTGAATCCCGCCCTTTGGGTATGCTTGGATACAACATAGGTGTTCAGGCCATCCCCGCTGGGGTGGTCGGTGGTGGCCAAACCTTCTTCTATTTCGTTCAAAAAATCCAAGGGTCGCAAACGAATTTCGTGATGGTTGGTTTGGTATTGTTTGGCTACCCGTAGAGCAATTCGATGTTCTGAAAATTCATCTTCATCAAATGAAATATGAAAGGTATCCAGGTTGGAGCCCCATTCCTTGGCAGCCAGGGCGGTTACTATGCTTGAATCCAGGCCTCCCGAAAGGAAGCAGGCAAAGGGGACATCGGCAACCAGTCTTTTGCGTACGGCCTCTGTCATCAGGGCTTTGAGTTCCTTGATGGCCGGCTCTTCATTGTTTAAGGCAGAGTACGTGGGTTCCTGCCACGTAGTAAAGGGTTTGTGGACCACGGGTCCTTGATGAGTAACCCAAACAAAAGTACCAGGCTCCACTTGTTTGATCTTCGAAAGCAACGTTTCCTTGCCGGGTATGGTCTGCCAATACAGCCAATTGCTCAAAGCCTGCGCATCGGTCACCGCCAATTTGGGATGCATGCGGAGCAAGGTGCGCAATTCGGAGGCAAACGAAAACGTAGTGGCCGCTTGGTGATAGTAGAGGGGCTTTTTGCCAAAACGATCGCGGGCCAACAAACAAGTCTTGTGCAGGGTATCGTAAAAGCCAAACGCAAACATTCCGTCCAATTCCTCAAGCCTGGAATCGCCGTACTTAATCAACCAGGCCAACAAAACTTCGGTATCCGATTCGCTGAGCCAGGGGTACGACAACTGGGACCGAAGGGTGCGGTAATTATACAATTCTCCGTTAAAAACCAGAAGGTATCGCCCCGTGGCATCCAACATCGGTTGGTTAGCACGGGGATCCACATCTATGATGCTAAGCCTGGTATGAAAAAACTGGGCCGTATCATCCGACCAAGCCCCGTAGGCATCAGGACCTCTGTGCTTCATGCTGCCCAGAATGGAGGAGCCCTCCAAAGGATTGGAGCCTCCGTGCAGATGTCCGGCTATTCCACACATATTCAGATAATGTTAGGCAAGGTAAGGAAAGATTTGTTTATAATGATTTTCGAAATTCATCGTATCGGCAAAGGCGGATCTGGCTTGAGCACTGTATTCCAAAAAACCTAATCGCATTTGATTCAATTGGTTGACTAGAGAATCCCTGCTTAGGTCGGTGAAAAAACACCAAGAATAAGCACCCATTCGCTCCCTCCAATAGGAGTTATCCAGCAAAAGAACAGGCAAGCCCAAGGCCGCGTATTCGTAGATTTTGTTGGAAGCCGAACCCACTGTTCGGTTCATTATGTTGTTCGGGCAGTATATACCAATTCCAATATGGCAGCTTGCGGTCAATTCGGGTAGTTGAGCGTAAGGTACAAAACCGCGGTAATCCAAAACATCGTTTTGTCCGCAAGCACCCGCCTTGGCTTGCAAGGCGTGGATGAAGTCATCATTCCCCTTACCGACAAGTACCAACTGAGCCTTCCAACCCAATTTACCCTGAATTAGGAGTTCCATAATTTCCTCCAAACCATGGCCTTGGTCTATGGATCCTTGGTACAATATTCTCAAACAACTAAGGGGAGCAGTGGCCGGACTAAATGGCTGAAAAAAAGCCTTGGCGGGGTAATTGGGTAAACAAGCCCTATGTCCTTTTAATTTGGCTATGGGGAAATACCCAAGACGACCCTCATCAGGAAGGGTAAATAAATCAAAATTCTTGAATTGGTGTTTTTCTGCATAATATGCCATCCAACCTACGCTCCCCTTGCGTAAGGTATGTAGCTCTGCAACATCGTGGTTATGATACCAAGTACGGGTAATCGGTTTCAATAGCCCCTTGATCAAGGAAAACGAGAGCACGGGGATCGTATCGCAGAGAATCAACCAATTGCTCGGCTGGTTGCTATAGGCTCTAACCAAACTTAGGGTAAAGTCTGCAAAAGATTTGATTTTGTGGTGGAATCCCCATTGCTCAGATGTGCGAATACTCACGGGTTTCCCGGAGCGTATTACCCTAATGTTGGCCGGAAAGTCCCAATGCGGTGTAAGAAGGTTGCGGCATACCACGGTAACGGAATTAAAATCATCGGAAAGGCAGCGAACAAGGTTCAATGTAGGCGGATAAAATTCAGGCGGGGTGTATATCGCTAACAAAACATTCTTCTTCATAAAGGAAAAAATTGGGCGCGGATACGTTCAACGTATCGATCACCATAGCGTGACCAGGAATATACTTCTTTGAATTGGCTACTTTGGCTTAGGTTCTGTCGTAGAATTCGAAGTTCGTTGAGATTGCCTAGGCAATGGTTGAGGCGTACGTGAATGGCTTCGATAGTGGGTTCCATAACCCAACCGTTGATGCCTTCCTGCACCAATTCAGAGGCTCCTGCCTTGTTGGATACCAAAACTGGAATGCCTACTTGCAAGGCCTGAGACACCACCATCGCAAAGCCATCCTGACGGGATGGAACGACTAAAAGATCATGGCACGCCATGATTTCCGGCAAACGATGATTCGGCACAAAACCCATGAATTGGATTTTCGGATGGTCCTGATACCTGCGCGAAATCAACCTCTTAAAATCACGATCCATACCTCCAGCAAGACTCAATGTAAGCTTAGCCCTATGCTTGAGCAAATTGGTCACAACTTCCAAAAGCATGTCCACCCCCTTTTGGATGGATAATTGACCCACGTACAAGATTCGCAGTTCGTTCGATTCAGCACCGGGTAAGAACCTAAAATTGGCAGGGGCGCCCAAATGATTGACCCATATCCGAGATGGTTTGAACCCCCACGCTGTAAAAGTATTTCGGACAAAATCGGATGGTACCGATATAAAATCTGCTAAGTTGTATTCCGCAATTTCCTTGCGGATGGTGCTTGGGGCAATGCCATACGAAAGGCCCAAAACCTCCAGGTAAGCTTTAGTCAAAATCTGATTTTGAGTCAGGATATGAGCTGAACTTCTTTCGACCACCGTGATCATCCCTTGTGATTTGGCTGTAGTGATGGATTGCAGAGACATTCCACTCCATCCGATAAAAATATCGGCATTGCTTGATTTTAGACAATTGGAAACCCAAGCGTCAAACAAATCATAGGCCTTTTGAGGTCTTTGCCGCATTACCCGTATCAACAAGGCCAAGAAAAAAGTCGTACGCAGGGACTTAGGTGGAATCTTCTCTCTATCTACGCGACCAACGAAAGGAACTAACCAAGGGGTTTTCTGGGACGCATAGGGTGTATAAAAAGTCACTTCAAATCCGTGTTCCAACAATTGTTCAACCAAGGCAAATGCATGAAATTTACCTGCGCAAGAAACAATTACATGGAGCTGCCTTCCTATGTCCAATTCAGTGATTCAAGAATGGCCTTTACTCGATGGGAATAGGTGTGTTCGTTCATGGACCGCATACGGGCTGCATAACGAATTTTGTTTCTCTCCTCAAAATTTAGGCTCAAGATACGATGGTATTGATCAACAGCTTCCTTGAATTCCGAAAACAAAAAGACTTCGCTGTTTTCGGAATAGTACATCGCATGATCTGGAGTTCGGGGCGCAAGCATGATACCTCCGGAGCCAGGTATATCAAAACTCCTCATGTTATGGGAATTTAGATTGTGAGGTCTAAGCATATTTAGCTGAACCGCATACTTCTGCAATGTAGACCAAAAGGCCCTTCCGTACAAAGGCCCATGAATGGTTATACTTGGATGAACACGAAAACTAGACCAGTTTTCACCGTAAACATCTACAGGAATACGTTTCTTTGCGAGATTTTGGATGAAATCCAAACGATATTTATCAGCATTGCCCAGAAAACAGATTTTGAGAATTTCATCCTGTGGGTTAAGTTCAAAGTACTCAAAGCCACAAGCATCAAAACCAAAAGGCAATAATTCGCAATTGACCTTTCTTTCCTTCAGTTGTTGAAGTATAAAACGATCATACGTAAAATAAGTATCAAACAGGGAAATCGAATCCGTTACATTCCTGTTGCCGCTACCAAATCCTGAAAAAATAAAGGGGCTATCGGGATTATAATTAACGACCTTTATCCCTTGTGCTTTTATCCAGGTTATTGTCTTGGGTTGGACTTCCATCCCTTTGAATACAATTACAATTTCAGGTTTGAACCTGCAGATTTGAGATTGAATTACTTTCTGGATTCTTTCAATAATTCTACTTAATCCCGTTCTGTAAAAAAGCTTTTCAAATAAAGACTTGTGATAATAATCAAGAAATAAATTTTGAACTCCTAAGACCTTATTTTCAATACCAAGCTTACTAAGCTCTGAAGCATAAATCAACTCAAGAGAGGCTGGGTGAGTTGAGCCTAGTATTAAAATACCTTTTTGACCCACCTGTATAAAGGACCTTTGAGCTTGAAAAAAAGAATGCTAGGAAGAAGAAAAACAATCAAGGAAATTAGATGGAAATTCAACTGTATAAAAATTTTCTGAAAAGAAGACAAATACGTGAATTCCTTAATTTTATGTGGCATTAATCCCAAATACAAGCCTATTGCGGCTGGTGTTGCCTTATTGTATTTATAATCCATTACCCAGTAGGGATAAGTAGTTAACAAAATCTTATAAAAAATTCAATTTTGTCGAGTAGGAGTAAGCATCTGGTTCTGGTCTAGAACCTGATACAAAACATGGATTACCGATTTTAGTCCACCATCAGCTGCCTTTATTTTGAAATATGATTGATTAATGAAGTCCAAGTATGAATTACTCTTACCTCCATTTTCAATTGTAATATCTTTCCTAACCCAACTCTCTTTTATACTAAACATAACGGCCCCATTACAAACCATATTCAGGGCTAAGGCTATTTGGGCATAAATCGATTTATCAAATTGGCTCGTATTAAATTGATCAAACGTTGATTTTTTTATGATAATACCTGCAACAAAACTAAAGCAACTGAATTTACTTATAGCAACATCGGGTCCAAAACCTAAGATTTTGGTTTCCAAAGCCCTTTGAACAACTTTGGTAGGGTCTGAATTTTCTTGATAATTGCAAAAACCTATATCTGGATAATCATTGGCAATTAGAAAATTTCGTAATTGATTCAAAACCTCATTGTGTGTTAGGGTATCATCATTGCCTAATACGAGGCAATATTTACCATTAGCCAATTCAAGAGACTTTCTTAGGTTACGGTCATATCCTTGATTTTCATCAAATTTGAAATAGGTTATTGGATATTTAGAAGTTTTCATGTATTGATGAATCACGCTCGTTGTATCATCTCTTGAACAATCATCGGAAATAACAACTTCAAAGTCGGAATAACATTGGTCTTGAAGACAATCTAAACACTTTATTAAGCAGTAGATTCGATTAAATTGTGGAATACAGATTGATATTTTCATGGTATACGTGCCAGAAGATTATTAAAAATAAAAGACGCCGAATAGACAACTGACAACTGACAACTGACAACTGACAAAATTAAAATGAGAAATATTATCATCATTTAACCCTTAAAATATTCTTATTTGCTTAAAAAATAAACCATAATGGCCAGTAATTTGAAATGGTCTAAAATTAAATTATAATTAAGTTGATTCTTATTTACAACATTTTATCACGTACTTTATAAATTCTTTCGATGATATCAACAACTTTTAATCCTTCCAAGGCATTTGTTGTTGAGTAAGTATTTCCTAATATTGTATTAACAACATTTTCTATTACATAATGATGATTAGCTGCAGAGCCTTTGTATGATCCATAATCATTTGGGGGATTAGATTCATCCAGCTTAGGTAAAACATAATTTTTAATGTCGCAATATTCAACCTTATTCATATACTGACCACCTATTTTTATACATCCATTTGAACCAATAACAGTAATTGAACTTTCTAAGTTTCTTTCAGGAACCGAGGTAGAATAATTTAAACAACCTATTCCGCCTCGAACAAAATCAAAATTAACCAAACCTGAATCTTCAAATTGAGTCAAGTCCTTATGATTGAAGTCTTTAAAATTGCCCTGAATATTTTTAATGTCTCCAAACAACCAGTACATTAAATCTATAAAATGAGAAAATTGAGTAAATAAAGTTCCGCCATCAAGATTTTGAGTGCCTTTCCACGAATTTTCCTTGTAATAACTTTCGTCTCGATTCCAATAACAATTTAACTGTACAATATAAATTTCGCCTAGAATTTTTTGGGTAATAAGGCTTTTAATCCAAATTGATGGAGGCGAATATCTGTTTTGCATAACGCAAAAAACATGCTTTGATTCGTGTAACGATTTAAAAATAACGTTCTCGCACTCTTCTTTAGACAAACCTAATGGTTTTTCGCAAACAACATGACATCCCTTACTAAGTGATTTTATTGTTTGATCAGCGTGGTATCCATTAGGTGTACAAACATTAACGACGTCTATTTCAATACCTGAATTCAACATTAAATCTAGGTCATTAAAAAATGGAACATTATAGTCTTCTAAAAAAAGTTCCTCTTTTGGCAATATGTCAGCCATTGCCACTAACTCAGATTGAGGATTCCTTATTACCATTTCAGCGTGCCGTTTACCGATATGACCACATCCAACAATTGCAAATTTGATTTTATTCATGATGAAAAATTCCTTGATTAAATACTAAAATGTAACAAAAGTATCCTTTAAAATAAAAGCTATGTTTTCTTCATAGGTAAACCGAAGGGCATAATTAATTCTCATTGCCATTAAAGTAGTGTTGGGCATATTTACTTCTGAAATAGCCATTTCAAACATTTTTTTTGTATTTTGTAAATCACTTGAATGAATTTGGTAATAAAAATTATCATTATTTAAAACAGATACTCGAGATGAAAGAAGTGGTAAACCCGTACTTAAATATTCATTCAATTTGTGAGTATTTTCTAAATGATAATTTTTAAAGTCAGGTTTGTAGCATATCAATAATATATCCATGCTAAATAAGCTACGGGATAAATCTTCAACGGCCAATTGTCCGAACAAATGAACATTCTTAAAATCTTTTAACTTATCAATCCAATTCAAAAATTCAGCATTTCCGTTATATTTATATTGACCGTAAAAATTAAAATCACAATCAGGAAAGTTTTCGATTAAAAATAAAATTAGTTCTCTATCCAAGAATGATATAGCAAGATTTCCCGAATAACCAACTTGAATTTTAGAACCTGCCCTGTTCCAGGCATTATTATTGATTAATTTAAGCCGCTCTCTAGCCAATTCGGCGAACTGCCTATTTAACCCATGATTAATAAAATTCATTTCTATTTTTCTTGTGTTGAACTTATCACATACATTCTTTGAAACGGACCAGAAATAATTACAGCCCCTTAATGATATAGGCAAATTATGAAAATCATCAACAGGAAAATATATTTTTGTTTTACAATTTATGAAAGTCCAGGTTTTAATAATATCATGATACCCAAAATCAATTAAAATTTTTGCCCTAATATTATATTTCCTAATTACATAGTTAATAAAATATTTACAGATTATGTTGAATAAGGATTTTGCTTTGAATTGTAGGAAATAAGGTAAGGGCAACCATAATCTTAAAACATTCAAATTCTTATTATTCAAATACGGATTATATAAATTAATAGATAATCTACCTAACCCACATTGCACTGGTTCAAAAAAATAAACTGTGTCTAGCCTTGAGAATTCAATAGCGTAATGATGTTTTGAAACAAATTGATGACTCCATTCTTGCGGTGAAAAAATTAATATCATTTTAAAGATTTTAAAATCTTTAAAATTGGCCTTAGAAGCTTTAATATTGGATAATTATCCCATATATTGTCTTTTTCAAATAAGTAAAATTTATGTTCAACTCGCAATTCCGAAAAATATCTATCAAATTCCTCCTCACTAAAACCTAATTTTTTACGAACAAATTCATAATCGACTTTCAATAAATGTTTGTCATAAATGGGCAAATCGAGTTCTTTTTGTGCTTCTTTTTTTGTGATTTGTTTACTAAAAATAAGAGTGCTTAAGTGCGCTTTTCTTTTATCAATTTTAAACTTAACAGGTAAGATGTATCCTTGATAAAATCTTGTGAAAACAGATTCACAGTGTTTTCCTCCGTAATCAGTCCATCCTAATTTATTTTTAATTTCTATTTTAGCCTCTAATTTGTTATAATCTAAATAATCAAGTAAATTAATTACTCTAATCTTTACAAAAAGATTAAAATACAAAAGATTAATTGAGGATAATAAAGGATAGGTTTTTAATGGAACCTCGCCAAAAGTCTTATGAATTGACCTTATATTTACGGAATCATGTTTTTTCCAGATCCAAGATTTAGGCAAAACTTGTTCAGTGAATATATTTGAACCGCTTAAAATATATTTTATCCCTAATTTATTTGCCAACTTATAAAGTGTGCAAATTATAGCATGATCAGTTAAGGCTTCTAAATCTACAACATTTGCTTTAAAATACGAACGTTGTAGATCCCTAAATTCCATCCAATCTACGACTAATGTATATAAATCAAACCCTGTCTTCTCAATAATGTTTTGTATGTTATTATTTGCTATCTCGGCGTTCCAACCATTATCAAAATGAACCACTAAGGGATTTAATCCAAATTCCTTTGCTTTTAAGACTACAAAAGATGAATCTACCCCTCCACTTACACCTGTGATGCAATTATATTTTTTATTCTTTCCTTGACGTTTTATTTTCTGTAATATTAAATCACATTCCCTTAGGCCTTCTTCGCCTTTTACAACATGATTTTGCTCAGCCTTATGATATTCGTAGAAGTAATTGCAAATCCCATTCTCATCAAAGGTGATGTCGGGATCTGCAATATTATCCATTACTGAAATACTACACTGCCGGTAATTGGGATCTTCTTTATTAAGTACCATTAAGAATAAAAATAATTACTTGGATATGAAATCAAGACCGCATTGTGCGGGCGTTGGTATATGAACATGCTACCTGCGGCCATTCCAGATGCACCGTTTTGAGCTGCTTCTGAAAAATCTGAAACTTGGCTAGCACCCCCTGAAATAACTACAGGTATTTCAACTGTATTTACGATTTTTTTGAGTATTGACTGGTTGTAACCAGAATAAGTGCATTCTCTATCGATATCATTCAAAAGCAATTCACCTGCACCAGCTGCTTCATAAAGCTTAGCGAGTTGTGCAATGCTTTGATCGGCTTTTGTGCTGCCACTTTTAAAGTAGGCATTTGTTTTGCCAAAAAGGTTCTTTTTGAAGTCTATACAAGCTACTACAGCTTGCGCACCGTAGATATCACCAATTTCTTTGATGATTTGAGTGTTGTGTTGCAAAACAGTATTCAACACTACCTTCTCAATACCTAATCCAAAAAGTTTTTTGGCAATTTCTAAACTTTTTACACCCCCACCATAAGCTACAGGCATAAAAGCTTCTGATGCAATTTCTTCAATGAGTTCGTAATTGGGCGCTGAATTGTTCACAGAACACTCTATACCTAAAATCATGAGCTCATCGACTTGCTTCTCGTTGAAGATGCGAACCGCATTGATCGGGTCACCAACATAACTGGGCTTTTTGAACTGCTTGGTTTTGTACAAGCCTCCTTTATGCAATAATAAAACCGGTATAATGCGTGGCTGAAGTGGCATTAGAGCTTGGTAAAATTTTGCAGCAACTCCATCCCAAATTTGTGGCTTTTCTCTGGATGAAATTGCATACCTATTATATTGTTATGCTGGAATGCCGATACAAAGTCTTGACCGTAGTGAGTGGTACCCAAAACATCATTTTGATTGTTACACTCCACAAAATAAGAATGTACAAAATAGTAGCGCGGCTTTTCAGAAAGGCCATGTAAAACAGGCGACTCTTTCTGCCAAGACACCTCATTCCAACCCATGTGCGGTATTTTAAGGCTTTTGTCTTGAAGTTGGAACTTTTTTGTTTGGGCATCAATCAAACACAAACCTTCAACATCACCTTCTTCACTAAAATTAGTCATGAGCTGCATGCCTAAGCAAATCCCTAAAATCGGTCTTTGTGCGGTAAGCGCATACTCTTTAATGATATCACTCATTCCTAAGATATCCAATTGATTCATTCCGTGTGCAAAATGCCCAACACCAGGTAGAATTATGCGATCGGCAGATTTTAAAGTATTCAAATCATCAGAGATAACTGCGTCTATACCCAAATAAGAAAGCATATTCTTTATGGATTTTGGGTTGCCAAGGTTGTAGTTGATGATGGAAGTCAAACTTTCAGATAATTTTTACGATACGCCTCAAATTTCGTTGAGGCGATATAGCCATTATATTTTGGCTCTAATTCATATCGAATACACTTTTCTTTTTCAAGAAATTTAATTTTTTGCGCAGGAACACCACCTATCACACAATGCCCTTCTGGAAAAGACTTAGTTACTACAGCTCCAGCCCCTACAATTGTAAAGTCACCAAGGGATACACCTGGCATTATTTTACATCCAGCCCCAAGCCAACAATATTTACCAATTGTAACTTTGGCTTCGACATGTTTTCGCGAGTCATAAATGTCATGATTTGCACTAACAATTACAACATTTGGAGCTATTTGAGTGTAATCACCAATCTCAATACCGCCTAATCCTTGGATATAGCAGCCACCCATAATTCCAGGATAAGCATCAATACCAACTAAAATGTTTTCAGGAGAAACAACTGTACTTGTTGAGTTAACAGGCCAATAGACATGCCTGTTTTTTTTATAATTAAGTACTTTTTGTCTGAACCAAAATGAAAAATTTATACTGCATTGATAGTGTCTGGTTTTATATATAAACCTAAAATACGGAATGTACTTAGTAATGATAAATCCCATAATATAAAAAGGATTTAAAAGAAAAAATCGTATTTTTTGCAAAATTTCTATTTCCAATTTACTCGTTTACAAACGAACTGCCCTTGAGGCCGATCCAGCCAATTTGGTGATGGTAAATCCTCTTCGATTTCAAACAAAGGCACATTTATTAAGAAATCGTATGAAATAGAGACGCTATCGGGCGTTATGGCAAGTTGGGCAAAATAACAATCAGCAACAAAATTGTTTCCAAGAATTGTTACAGAAATAATATTTTGTCCTGGATGAATGATCTTTTGAAAGGAAAAATCAACACTATTGATTGATGTAACTACCTCTCCACTCGAATTATAAAGAATAATTAATATCTCAATGTTTGATTTTAAAATTTCGGAAAATAATTGCAATTGGATTTCAATGTCTGATCCAGATTTAATTATTGGTATGACATTATTATACGAATTTACTTCAATATCTTGGATTATTATTTTCTTTTCAATGTTATTCCTACGAAAATAATGTAGTCCTTGCCTTTTTTTTGAATCATCAAAATGAGCGTTTTGATAAAGTTTGACAGCGATTTCAGTACTTAACTGAGAATGATTTAAACAACCTTGCTCCAATAATAATGCATTATTTGTAAGTTGTTTGATGCTTCCCATATTATGACTAACAAACAACACCGTCCTGCCTTCTCCCTTACTAACTTCACCCATTTTCCCCAAACATTTTTTCTGAAAATCAGAATCACCAACTGCCAAAACCTCATCCACAATCAAAATTTCAGATTCTAAGTGGGCGGCGACAGCAAATGCAAGGCGAACATACATTCCAGATGAATAGCGTTTGACTGGAGTGTCGATGTAGCGCTCTACGCCAGAGAAGTCGATGATTTCGTCCAGCTTGCGGTCTATTTCACGTTTACGCATACCAAGAATGGCGCCGTTGAGATAGATGTTCTCTTTTCCTGTCAGTTCTGGGTGGAAGCCGGTGCCGACTTCCAAGAGAGACGCTACGCGGCCCTTGATATTGATTTTTCCGGTAGTTGGGGTGGTGACTCTAGAGAGGATTTTCAGTAAGGTGCTTTTGCCTGCCCCATTGCGGCCAATGATTCCAACAGCTTCACCTTGCTTGATTTCGAAGTTTATATCACGCAAAGAGTAAACGATGTTGGAGGATCCCTTGTTGGCGCGATCGTTCGTTTCTCCGATTTTGAGGAAGGGGTCTTCTTGTTTGAGGACTTTTGTTTTGAACCAGCGTTCCAAATCTCTGGAGATAGTACCCGTTCCAATCTCCCCGAGTCGGTAAATTTTGGAAAGGCTCTCTACTTTGATGGCGGTATTACTCATAACGCAGTTTGGTCGTTTTTAACATGCTTTTGTAAAGTTCCGCGTAGGACTTCGCAATGGCCTTCGGCTCAAAACGCAATGCGTTTCTCTGGGCCTTTTCCAAGAGATTATACGGTGCACCTAGCAACTCTATCGCAGTCATAAAGCCCTTACGAATACTGGCCACATCAAAGGGATCAACAAAAATGGCGCCTTCGCCGGCGATCTCGGGCATGCTGGATACAGCGGAAGTAACCACTAACCGGCCAACCTTTTGAGCTTCTACGATGGGCATACCAAAGCCCTCCAAGGTAGAAATAAAGCAAACGATATCGCAGCTTTGATATTCCTGAAATACCTCAAAATCGCTTAACCTAAATTCTTTAGAGCGATATTTTATCCGAGATTCATCAAGCGCGGATCTTGTTTCTTCGTTTAATTTTCCAACTATGGTTAGCTCCACATCTAGGCCTTCCAGTCCTTCTGCCAATCTTTTGATATTTTTGTTCGGTGCTGTACCTAGTTGAAGAAGTTTAACGGTAGAAGGATTGTGCTTGACCGTATATGGAACGTATTCAAAAATCGATTGAATAAAGGTATGGATAATGTGGATTCGTTCTTCCGAAAAACGAATGTACTGGAGTAAATCCACCTTGGTTGCGGACGAAATGACTGTTATTTGGGAAACACACCTAGCGGGCAATGAGAACCAAAAATATTGAAGGAGTAATTTCTTGAGCCCTTTGGTTTCCAAAAGGGCTCCACAATCATGTATGGTAAGTATTGTTTTTTGTCGGGACAGCAAGATAGCAACGTAATGAATGTCACCAGTAATGTGATTCAGATCGCCTTGTCTAAAAAAACAATAAAGGGCATTGAATAATCTTGGCAAGACTCCTTTGCTTTCAAAAGGCATAACAATTTGTATTACATCATAGTCTGCTTTCATTTGATTTGCGACCATACCGAAATAAGCCTCTATACTATAATTGCCCAATGCTCTGGGTTTTCTCAAAAAATAAACCAATTTGGGCTTGCGCTTGCTCAAATGCTTATCTTTTCAAACCGTATCAACGAAGGTTTTTTCGGTTTTGTTAAAAATCAAAACTCCCAGCAGGAGTACCACCAAAGTAAAAATCACAGAATAACCCAAGGTTTCCATACCTATTGCGCCACGACCCAAAAACCCATACCTAAACGCCTCGATGATGCCAGTCATGGGATTGAGCTCGATGGCCCATTGATAGCCTGCGGGCGCAGAACTCAGGGGATAAATCACAGTGGTGGTGTACATCAAAAGTTGCACCCCAAAGGTTATCAGAAAGGCGAGATCGCGGTAGGTGGTAGTTAGGGCTGTCACCAGTAAACCCAAGCCCAGACCTAAAAGGGCCATCAGAAGCACCAAAACCGGAAATAAGACCAAGGCCCAAGTGAGTTCCAATGGAGCTCCGATATATGCGTAATAGGCCATCATCATCACAAACAATACCATTTGGACCCCAAAACGAACCAGATTACTGACCACAATGCTCAGGGGCATAATAAGTCGAGGAAAGTAAACCTTGCCAAAGATATTGGCGTTATCGCGGAAGACCGTACTGGTCTTGGTGAGGCATTCGGCGAAGTAGTTCCAGGCGGTAATGCCGGCCATGTAAAAAAGGGGCTGTGGCAAACCATCGGTGCTAAGCCCGGCCAAATCCCCAAAAATAAAAGTATAGACTAGGGTCGTGAATAAAGGTTGGATAAAAAACCACAAAGGGCCCAGGATGGTTTGCTTGTAAAACGACACAAAATCACGTTTGACTAGCAGCCATAACAAATCCCTATAACGCCACAAGTCAAGCAGGGGAAGTTCAAATAGGGATTTCTGGGGCTCAATAACGAGATCCCATTCCGAATTGTCATGAAGTCGTTGCACGGCCATGGTTTGGTTGAAACAAGGTCCCCCGCATATCCACCCAAACTTTGGCTTTGGCGGCGAGGTCATGGTAATTGAGTTGACTATGATCCGTGACCACCACCAAAGCATCGGCTGATTGGAGTAGCTCATCACCGAGTTCTGAATGATACATAGGCAACAGGGGGATATTGGTGTGCCCATCATCCGCAATCACCGGACAGTACGGGTCGTGGTACATTACGGTAGCGCCTCTTTGCTGGAGAATCCGAACAATGTCCAGCGCCGGAGATTCGCGTAAATCATCAATATCTTTCTTGTAGGCGATACCCAACAAGAGGATTTTGGAGCCCTTGAGGGATTTGCCTTGTTCGTTGAGGGCCATGGCCACCTTGTTCACTGTGTATTCCGGCATCTCCCCGTTGATTTCCGAGGCCACTTCGATCATCCGGGTTTTGAATGAGAGGTTGCGCATCTTCCAGGATAGGTAATGCGGATCCAAGGGTATGCAATGCCCACCCAAACCTGGACCTGGAGTAAACTTCATAAAGCCAAAAGGCTTGGTAGCAGCTGCCTCAATCACCTCCCAAACGCTGATTCCAAGTCGATCACAGACCATGCTGAGTTCGTTGGCCAAGGCAATGTTAATCATACGAAAGGTATTCTCATAAACCTTGACCAATTCGGCAGCCTCGGTGTTCTGCACCGGAACCATACGGTCAAAAATTTGTTCGTAAACTGCCAAGCCTTCTTGTAGGCAAGCTTCGGTGATACCTCCCAAAACTTTGGGGGTATTCTTGGTGGTCCATTTTTCATTCCCGGGGTCCACACGCTCCGGTGAAAAGCATAAATAGAATTCCTCACCCACCGTCAGGCCGCTTTTCTCCAACAACGGTAACATCAAATCACGGGTGGTACCCGGATAGGTGGTGCTCTCCAGGATAACGATTTGACCCTTCTGGAGTCGGGCTGCGATGGCCTCGGTAGCCGATACTACGTAAGAAAGGTCCGGATCTTTGATTTTGTTCAAGGGAGTGGGGACACAAATCGATACCAAGCCACAATCTTTGAGAGCATCAAAGTTGGTGCTTGCTCGTATCATGCCCCTTTCGACAAGGGGCTGTAGCCGAAGGGTTGGGATATCCTTGATATGGCTAATTCCGGCATTGATGCCATCGCACACCTTGGGATTGACATCAAAACCCAGAACATCAAATCCGGCTTCAGCGGCGACCGCCGCAAGGGGCAGGCCCACATAGCCCAGGCCGATGATTCCGATGATTGGTTTGGAGCTCGTATTCATGATTTATTCAATGTTAATTTTGAATGGACTATGGCAGCAATCGCTTCCACCAGGCCTTTTGACGCTTGGGGCCTTCGTCTTCGTAATACCCGTAGCCGTAGCCATACCCGTAGCCATACCCATACCCGTAGCCATACCCATACCCGTAGCCATACCCGTAACCATACCCGTAACCATACCCATACCCGTAGCCATAACCATACCCATAACCGTAGGCGGTTTCAATTTTGTAATCGT
>Ga0214923_10004885_pt1 | contig 15875 bp, 13 predicted proteins | sample LL1510_MetaG_FD_177993 | JGI IMG/M metagenome (GOLD analysis project Ga0214923, IMG submission 177993) | Freshwater microbial communities from Lake Lanier, Atlanta, Georgia, United States - LL-1510 | ecosystem: Environmental > Aquatic > Freshwater > Lake | place: USA: Georgia | collected...
CACCGGAGAGATTCAGCTCGACGAAGGTGCGGCAACCAACGGATCCCCAACCCGGGGGCCGGAACGGTGCCAACGCTGATATGGCGATGCGGACGGGTCCGACGCGGACCAAGCGCCCTCTGTGGCGCGCTGCGTCGTGCCCCAGGCGCCGGCCCGAGCCGGTCGAACTGGGAGGTACTGAAGATGGCCAAGCGAGATGCTATTGACCAGATGTACGACGATCTTTTCGGCGTACAGAAGAAAGGTGTATCGCTAGAAGCTGCACCGCAAAAGCCCATCAGCGACGACCAAAAGGATCGGCTTTTTGACGAAGCTGTTGAAGTGGTTGGCCAGCATGAACGCGCCTCAGCATCGTTGCTGCAGCGAAAACTACGAGTTGGGTATGCACGGGCCGCTCGTATCATTGACCAGCTAGAGGCTGAAGGGCTGGTCGGCTCCGTTGATGGGACAGCTTCTCGAGTAGTCCTGCGCGGCAAGACGCTTGAAGAGGCAAAAGCTGCCTACAAGCTTCGCGCTGCACTGCAGCGATCGTACGAAGTGCAAGAGGAACTCCTTAAAAAGCATCAGGCGAAAGCGTCACTTGTAACGATCTCAGAGCTGGTGAAAGAGGAGATCATTCAGATTCTCGGGGCGTATCTTCGAGAGGGTTGGGATCGTAACGAAATGATCTCTCGAATCAAAGAGGAGCCGGGAGTCCTGGCGGAAGAGATTGGGTCTCGGGTTGGCAAGACTGTTGCGGGCGTCCTTGCGGCTGGCAATGGCTGGCCCAACTCGGTGAGTCAGGAGTACCACCGACGCACTGAGGTCGTCCTCACGGTCAAAGAGATCTTTAACGTTCTTAACCGCATGCACTGGATGAATGCTGCCGCCCACTCGCGACGGGAGAGTGAAAGATCTATGTACCCAGGCTGGGATCACCGATGGCTTTGTGAGCGACTCAGAGCTGCCGGTTGCTACGTGCCAGGGCAGCATTGGACTGGCAAGGTTGCTGACCCAAGCCTCTCTCACGTGATCGTTCGACGAGACGGATCTGTCACAAAGGTGGGCCTTGATAACTCGGTTACCGAGGTCGGTCCCGTTCCTGCCGAGCAGCAGCTGCCGCCGCTTGTGACACGCCAACTCAAGCGGTCACCCAACGCCGGACAGTGGCGAAGCGAGATCACTCACGAATGGATCGAGGGTAAAGGGTGGGTAAGGATCACTGAGCTAGACAGAAAGGAGCACTGACATGAGCGATAAATCTCAAATCTCAGCCAGTCAACTGGCAAAACTAGAGGTTATTCTCGCAGCGCTTCGTTGGAGGTCGACATTCGCCGCGGCGCTGGAGCATCGCAAGGTGCGACGAGTCGCACCAGATGAGTCCGGAACTCGATTCATCTGTAGGGATGAAGACGGCATCCACGCCTGCGCATCGGAGGAGATTGATCCGGACCAGCAGTTGGATCTCTATGACCTGGTGCCCAAAAACCGAGCGGCAAACCTTGAGAACCTGCTTGCAATAGCGTCGGATAGTCGAGGTGTGTTGAATGATGAGTATTGGGAAATGCTTCGTGGCGACTTGCTGCTCCAGGGGGCATCGGAGGGGCATTTCGATCGGCTTGAAGAGCACCGCCAAAGAGACGCCCTAGGCGCATTCTTTGTGGGAGTTGAGCTCGCGCTTGACGTACAGAGTCTACCCCCGCTGCAGTGGCGCAAAGGGGTTGATGAGCACGGAAGTCCGAGGTTCTAGGCGATGAATACTGAATTGGAAAAAGTCCCAACCGAGGTGCTACTGCGCGCAACATTCGCCGCGCAGCGAGAAGTGCACGGCTCAGCCACCAACCGGGAGGACCTAGACCTCCTAGCCCGCCTAATCCAAAATGAATTGCTCGCGGTCTCAGGAGTGTACGAACGCGAACGACGCCACTGGAACTACAAAGAGAAGTGGGCGAGCAAAGAGTACAGAACCTCTCAGGCGCAACAAGAGGCCACTATTGTCGCAAAAAGAGTTGCAATTAGATTCGCTGCTGAAATGGCTGCAGTTGAAACTCAGAGACAGGTAGAGCTAGATCAAAACGAAGTTCTCGTGCTTCGCGTTGATGAGGTATTTGCGATTCAAAACAAGTGGCATGGAGCAGAACCTGCGCCGTCGTATCGCCGCTTATTGTCGGAGCTGGTCTCACATCCTGGCTGGAACCAAGACTGTCTTTCTAGCCGGCTGATAGAGATTGAAGCAGTAGTAAAGCCAAAATGGGGAGACGAACGCCCTGTAGCTGAGTTTGGCGGTCGATGGGGCACATACGACACGGCGCCAGATCTTGAATTGGTCGTGCTCCGACGTGACGGATCGGGATTCCTAGAGTTCAGAAGCGGTGAACGTCGTACCTTCACTCCGGCGAAACATCCATTTCGTCAAACTCTGTTCTTGAGCGCGCTAGACGATGTGGTAGAACAGCGTGACCCGTTCTTTGATTTTGACTACTGGCTAGAGCTCGACGATTGGTGTGCTGAGAAATATCACCGAAACCGAACTAATCCGTCGACAGTTGATGGCGGAATGCTCATTGAGAAAGGGGAATCTACACATGAATAGCGATGGGAGCAACTCTGACCAAGAGGCCAAAGACACCTGCATCATGTGCGACACAACGTGTCAAAGGTGCCAAAAAGGAAAAATGGTGCATGTGGTGTTCGGCTACATCACGAATCAAATGCTGGAGGATGAGGCTGCAGGCAGCTATGCGTTAGGCGGGTGCCTCAGGCCGACAGGCCCTGTGCACCGGTGCAACGCTTGTGGTGCATCGGTGGGTGGCGACGAACTCTTAGCCCTTGTGCGCAAACGTCGCTCGTGAGCGACAGTCCCCGCTGACCCCGCAGCCCTGTGCCATGCACGTGGCACCGTCGCGAGCGTCAATAGACCCAGGAGGAGGTAGCCGTGGTTGTAGATGATGAGCCGTTTCTGAGCGTCACCGGCGTTCGGTTGGTTTGGGCTGACGATCCTGACTATCTCGCGTTCTCGGAGGAGCACGCCATGCGTCGGCGAACTCGCTTTACTCGCGCAGCGCCTGACCCGCAGCAGATTGTGTCGAACGCGGCCGAGCGCGCAATTCGGACGGTGGTCGGGAGGCTCAGTGGGGGCTCACATCCGCGGATCCTACGAGCCGACGTGATTTATCGGGGTCAGCGAGCTCCTGAGCCGTTCTATCTCGAATTGGATGCGGTGACAAAATCGCCGGTAGGGCTATCTGTGCTCGAAGTCAAGATGGGACGACCGAAACTACGTGCAGCTGCACGCAAGCAGTTAGAGCGTTTCGCCAAGATTTCCGGCACAGATTTAGGAGCTCTGAATCTTGTCGCCACTATCGTTTTGCCTGTGAGGGGCGAGGCGGATCAGGGTACGCCTGGGTGGCCCAGGATCCGGCTCGGGGATCTGCAGTCTGAGGACCTTCCTGAGCGAAGCACGCTGTACGTCGGCGTACATGACCTTCTCCCACTCTTCTCTGAACACGAGCGTGCCGCGCTCGCTGAGTATCAAGCGATCGAAAAGATTCGGAGTAGAGCCGATCAGCTAGCGCTTGCAGGAGACGCCGAGGGGGCAAAAGCGTTACGGGCTTCTATTGCTCCCGCCCCGAGGGCTGATGGAACGATCACCATTGATGAAGACGGCATCCGTGTCGTGGGCGCTGACGCGGCTAACTGGCTCGCGCGGAAAATCCAGGCAGGGAAACCAGATGAGCCTTCGGGCGAGCCTACCGACCAGTAATGGTTTGCGTCCGAATAGTTCGCGACGGGAAGTTAGCGTTTTCGCGCAAGCCACAATGAACATTTAGGGCGATCCACGACCCTCGCGGTGCTCCCATCGAACGCGCCAATTAGGCCCATCTCCTCCAGTTGGTCAACGATACGCGCAGCTCTGGCATAACCGATTCGAAGTCTTCGCTGAAGGAGTGATGCGGAGGCCCGATCATGTTCGGCCACAACAAGTACAGCTTCATTGAGCAACCTGTCTAAGGGCTCATCGTCACGCGAAGCAGGTTGCATCTGAGGCTTGGAGGGATCGTCAACGTGTTCGATCTTGAAACATTCCCGAATCTCTACCGCGATGGCGTGGTCAAACGGAAGCTCGTGCGCAAGACGAAAAGCGGCATCCTTGCTGAGGTGCATGACGATTGGCAAATCGCCCTCCGCTTTCATAACTCGGAACCATGGCCAAGGAGTCTTGCTCCCCTGTCTTTGAGCTGTCATGCGCCTACCTTAGTTGGGTAACTGCCTTTTGTGTGTCTGTGTTGCTGAGTAGCGATACGGGGTTTTTCCAGCCTTCCATCACTGGCCTCATCAACGAAAGCACTGACGAAAGTAATCGATGTAATTTGAGTGAGACGAGCGGCGAAGCGCTGGTTACGACGGTAAGGTCTGCGGCTTCGTGCTTCGTTCATTCGTCCAATCTTCGGATAGCGAGGGATCCCAATCCCTGATCTCGTAGTTCGTGGCAGAGGTCATCCTGTAAATGCTTGCCGCTAGATTCAGTCCAGGCTTGGGGCTCAGCAAAACTGAACAGTCAAGTGGTCCGGAGATGGCATTGATCACCTCTACGGTGATTTCGTCCTGCGTCTTCTGCTTCATTCCGCGAAAGTGAATCCAAGTCTTCCCACCAAGCCAACGAAGATTTGGCAGCGTAATGTCACTCAGTGCCTCAGGAAGACCAGTTAGAATTTCCTGTGAAGCTTCCTCTCGAGCGTCGCCAGTCTGCGAGCTTGCAGCGTCAGCCAAGACTTTAACCTCAGCCTCGCGTAAGGCATAATCACCCCAGGCATCAACTTCGACTTCTGCAGGATCAGTAGAATCAATGCGAAGCGCTCCCCGAATCGCCTCCGACAATCGAAAGATTCGTTTGCTTTCTGGGCAAATCAAGAAGATCTCAGAAGAAGCAGTTGCCTTAGTTGAGTTACTTTCCATTATTCAATGCCTAGATTCTTCTCAGAAATTTCACGTAGCACCACCCGTCCCTCGTGGACTGCACGCATGATTGCTTGCTGATGCTTTGAGAGTTTTGCTTCGGCTGATTTAATGTCAGCAACCTCAAGTAACTCCAACTTCCCCTTCGCGGCACCGTGGAGGCCTACAACGTCAATCGCCCCCTCAAGCGTGCGATAGTCACGCGAATCACCTCTAAGCTTGGTGAGCAACCCAGGAAGGTTTTCGGCAATTCGGCCAATGATTGCTTTCTTTGTGGTTTCTCCGCGGACTTGTGCGCCACCAGCGCTTTTGCTTAAGCTGTTCGTTAGCTTCTTGCGTGCAGATTCACTCTCATCAAGAGCCTCAGGAAGCCAGAGCGGATTTTCGCCGGCAACAAATGGGCGATACGCCTCGATTGGCCGTGTCTTGGGGCAGCATGGGCAGGTAATGGCGGCGCTTTCTTGGCGCAGTTCTGCAAGTAGGCCCGCAGCTTCCCGCCTTACCGAAATGAGGTCGCTCATGAGCCCCCTTAGGTTCATTACCTGCCTACACTGGTCGGAACCAGTGCCTCGCAATCGTGGGATTGCCATCATAATACAAGCATGATTCATATTCGATCCCTCTCGCAGTTTGGCGAGACAGTCGGCTTGGCTCACATGCGATTAACGTGGCTTGACTTGCCCATGGCAGTTTCTGGGCGATCTTTGCGATGACAGATACCAGCGACTCCGCAGGGTCCCGGCTTCAGAAAACAATTACTAAGATCTATGAGGCGTTCGTCCCCTTCAGTCAGCGCGCGAAGCCGCTCCCGAAGGTCCGCCAGCCAGAGCTTCATCTCGAGTTACTTGATGAACTCCGTCAGGAGGCCAACCAAGCCGTTGCAGAACTTCGGAGGCGCGACCTGGTTGGGAGGCCGGATCAAGGAAGAAAAGTTGAAGACCTGATCCCACCGGAGAAACGAGAACTCTTTTTTGATGAACTCGGGCAATACCTGGCAGCTGGTGCGATGGCGCGAGCTGCGCACCCGAATGATTGCCCGGTCTCAGGGTGTGACGACAGATACGAATGGAACGAGACCGAATTCTCCCGTACGTTTGTTGGGCTGAAGGACCCTCTCACGGAGTACATCAAGCAGGTGGGAGAATACGTCGGCGGGAAGAAAACGAGAGCCTTAGAGATCCTAAAGAGCCTCCAGGCCGTGCTTGATAGCTTGGCCAAAGACGAGAAACACCTTTATGATCTCGCGCTCCGACGCCTCCCTGATGCGCTCAACGTTCCGGAGCCCTTTCTGAGAGTGACAATTGAGGCTCAGTTTGAACGACTCGGTATTCCATCAGGTCAATTCAACGTCTATCGATTCCTTCTCTGTTTCTTGACGCTGAGCGAGGCAGATCGCAACAGTATGGTTCGCGTGAACAGGGCATTGGAGTTAGTGCCGCCCCCCGAAATGGTTGTTAAGCGACTGGGGAGCGAGATTGCTGAGGCAGAGCGATTCGATGGTTTTGCCAATATTTGGGAGCGAGAAACGGCGCGTAAGATCTCGGAGCTTCTGGGTAGCAAGGGCTGGGAGGTGTTCGTCCAGCCCGTCTGGGTCGTTTCTGATGAGGGTAGGGGTCGGGCGGTCTATTACGATCCGGACTACGTTCTTGTGCACCCTGACCTCGGCATCTTTGTGCTGGAAGAGAAGAAGGCTGGAGATTCGGTAGTAGAAACCTCAAAGGGGAAATTTGCAAGGGCGAACGGTAGTCCATATCGCTGGCGGGACCCAGCATCACAGGCAATCCGAAAGCACTCCGGGTTGGTGGACGCCATGCAAGACGCCCCAATGTGGAAGGAGAGTTGGGCACCGTTCTCGACTCCAGAAGCATTTCCAATCTACTGGGGGTGCGTCTTCTCGAATGCAAAAACATTCCAGCGATCTAACCTAAGCCACTCTCGAGATCGGTATCTCCTGGCCGATGATTTTTCGAACGCCAACAGTCTCCACGAAGCTCTGCGGCGCATGCGCGACATTTCAACGGGTGGTCGCCCCCTCCGGCCCATTGACCGAGACCTCTTTGCGTGCCTTGCTGAGGTAATCCGCGAAGTTGAGCCTGAGCCCGCTATGCGAGTCGCAGCAAGAGTATCTGCAGATGAGATCCCCCCGCTCGATCTACGCCAGCTTGAGCTACTGCATGCCTCTGAGGTGGCGCCAGCGGTTGCTGTGACTGGTCCTGCTGGTTCTGGAAAGTCCGTCCTCGCTCTTGGCATTGCACAGAGGTGGGCCGACAAAGGTCGCAGCGTTTTGTACGTCTGTTACAACAACCTACTCGCGGGCCAGGCGCTGCGTGACGTCCGTGAACGCGGATATGGGGATGGCATTGAGGTTCGGACCTATTTAGACCTCGCTAAGCATGAGGCGCAGCGCGCCGGGCTCTACCCGAGAAGCCCGCAGGGGAGGATCGAGAACTGGGCTGAGTTGGACGCCATTGGCCAGCGCGCGCTTCTCGCTGCGCAGCCTCGCTTTGACGCCGTGGTGATCGATGAAGCCCAGGATTTCACGCGCGCATGGATTGAGGCGGTGAGTGCGCTGGTGCGAGAAGAGCATGGCGTCAAACGCCGATGGCTGTTCGGTGATCCGTTCCAGGCGCTCAACATCGACGCAGCCACGTCAACGAGCGAGTTCTCAACTGGCAGCATTGAGCTCCCGTATAACCATCGCAATACCCTGCAAATTCATGAAGCTGCATCGCGACTAAGGCCAGAGGGATCCTCGCTAGAAAGCAGGCGTACAACGGGGTTGCCAGTCAGCTACTTGCCTGCTCAGGAGCAGTACCTCTCGGCCCGGCTGTTTGAGGCAATCCACAAGTTAGTTTCCAATGGGGCAGATCTCTCAGAGATTGTGGTCCTAACCTGCACCACGACAAAATCCAATCCGCTATTCACGCGGGGGAGTGTTGAGAAGGGGGGCATTCAATATCAGTTTGCTAACCCGGCCCTTGACCCCGATACAGGAGACCGTCTCGGTCTCAGCGCTGATCGCGTACCTGCGCATCCTGCCGACAAAATTCGATTTGACTCCGTTCAACGATTCAAGGGGCTTGACGCTGAATTTGTCGTCTTAGTTGACCCACCTATGCCAGATCCTGAGCAGGTGATGACCCTTCGCACCCTATACGTGGGCATGACGCGGGCCAGAACCCACCTGACAGTAGTCGGCACAGCTGAGACGATTGATGCTTTGAAAGCTTTTGGCACCTCTAAATCGAGCCAGGGTTAGGTATGGCGAGTTCAAACGACGAAGCGCCCCGACCACACCAGTTTGTTTTGGATGTGCGAGCGCGAGCAACAGGGACGACAATCGAAGTAGCCACCGCGACTATCGCACGCCACTACTTGACGGTAGTCGGCGCAGGTGCCGTTAGAGAAGGCCTACGAGGGCTGCGAAGGGCAGGGGATCTGTCTGAGGCTCAGCTCATCGCCATCCTCAAGAGCCTAGGGCTGAGGGACTGGTTGCGAGAGTGGTTCCCGAATGAAATCCCACTATTTGAACGAATGGCGCATTCAGCGCTTTCAATTAAGCGAGCCGCACACAGTCAGCAGGCGATGGTTGAGCACCTCATCGACCTAGGTGAAGAATTGCCGACGGAGGTGATTCGTGATGCCTATTGGAGGGCGGTGGTGTTTTTACTGCACCGCAAGTCGCTAACCAGAGCTGAAGCCCGGTTTTTGCTATTGAGAGGGGAATTCATGCATCAGGCAGATACGTACGCGCCAATCGTGCGCGAGGAGGTCGTCACTGGCGAGGCGGATGCAGGGATAGACGATTGGTGGCGATTGTAACAAACTGCCCTGCACCACACACCGCACCCGTAGGCCAAATCTGTAGAATCTTCACGATTAGCCCAGAGTAGTTTGAGGAGGGGCGGGGCATGGCCGGCAGGAAAGTTAGGATCTACACCGATTGGCAAAAAGTTATCAAGACCCTCGAAGACAGTTATAGAAATCTAGACAATGTCCCATCCCCTGAATGGATGATGAAGGACATCATTCAGAACTCATGGGACGCCCGAACAGATAAGGAAAATGCCAAAGACTGGATCTTCACGATCACCATCTTGGAAAAAGATGGGGCGAACATCCTTGTGTTTGAGGATGAAGGCACGACAGGCTTGACGGGCAAGTTAACTGCGGACGAGGCTATGGAAAAACTGCAACGCGGGGAAGAGCTTCCCCCCACGGAGCGAAGAGCGCGCTTCTTTGCGAACGCAGTCACTTACAACGCTGATCAAGATGCCGCAGGTGGCCGTGGTCAAGGCAAAGGTGTCTTGGTTATCGCAAACCGCTACGGATCTGTGGCATTTGAAAGTAATAGCGAGGATGGCTATTTCTCGGGAGCACTTATCCGAGACGCTTCTGGCGCTAACATGGAGGACGATCTAACACCCCCAGAAAAATGGGCAGAACAGCAATGCCCCGGCTTACGCCCGAAGAAAACTTTTGGCGTACGTATAGTTTTGAGTACACCAGACCCTGATCTCATCAGCGCAATAGAAACTGGTGAAATTGATGGCCATATCCTCGCGTCTTGGTGGCCACTTTTTGCAACCGAAGGCCGCATTCGGATTCAAGTGAATGGACAATACAGGGAAGTCAGACCTACGGCTGCATATGAGGACCTAGTGCAGGCTTATCAGGAAATCACTGCACTCAATGGGCGAACCATAATTGCAAAGCCCGGTAAAGACGAAGTGATTATTGGCCACAAGCTTGCTAAAAGTGCTGTGTCAGTCATTGAGGTGGACCAAGAAGCTAATACCGAAGATGACATAGATCATCGCGCACTTGGCGTACACCTTATTCGCCAAGGAATGGTAGTTGAGAGATATCAACTACAGGAAATCTTACTTCAACTAACTTATTCAATCAAAAAGGAGCATCGTGATTCCGTATGTCGGGGCTTCTATGGATTCTTGGAAATCAACGGCGCAGACGGTAATCGCGAACTCAAGAAATACGAAAACCCGCTTCATTACGGCTTCATCGGAGGGAGGGGTGGGCGTGTTTGGAGGAGCGTAGCCCAGCTCTTGGAGGGCCCAACGCAATTAGCCCTAGAGAAGTGGGGCTTTTTGATGGACGACGTCGAAGCGGAGAACGAGCGCGACAAGGTAGCTCAATCAGCAGTCCAAAGCGAGATAAACAGGCTCGCGAAGAAACTTGGAATTAACTCGAATAAACCGATTCCAGGACCCATTGATCGTCCCGGGGGCGGCAAGCCACATTTGCCAATACAAATTGCAATCGATAATCCAGCCCGTGGCGTGAGCATGCCCAAAAACGAGCCAGTGAGCGGCCTGTCTGTTCGTGTGCGCAATCGTCAAACTTGTAGCGTTATCGTCGACTTGGAGTACGGATTGGAAGTGCCAGGCGAGGCGGAGAGTGTTTTAGGCGGTGTTGAAGCGAATATTGCTGCCTCCGAAGAACGAACATTTACAATCCCAACCATCCCCGCCTCCTCTGTTGCAGAAGCGGGCCGCTACAAATTGAAAGCCACTGTGCTGCTTAGGGGCGCCGGAAATCTGGAAGTTCTAGATAAAGTCTTGCTCTCTACGGACGGCTATCGAATCAAAGAAGGTTGGTATAACGAAGATGCGGTCAATTTGTATATCGCAGTCGATCCGCCACAAAAAGGACTCATCGAATGGGTTTTCTCTAGCTCAGATAACTATACGCCAATGGAATACGTTCACGACTATAGAAGCCCTAAAGTTAAAGTTTTTGAAGGCGCGACTCTCTTGAAGCGGGCCAAAGCAGACGGTAGTGAAGCTGTCGAATCTCTGTACTTGGAGATTGGTCTTCGAGCACTGGCTAGTTTCATAACTCGAGACGAGCGGACTTTGCAGCGGTTACTTGATGTGGAGGAAATCGCCGATGCTCAGAGCAAAGGAGTACTTGAGGAATCCGTATATTTCAAATTGAAGTTGCAGATCTGAATGAGCCACGTCTGGGTTGTCGGGGTTAATGGCGAACGAGCTCTGCGTCCAAGTATTGAGTTTCCATCTGCTGATGCGGTGGCTGCAGCCGACGCTTTCGAGTCTAAGCTCGCGGCTGCAATGAAAATTGTGGTGAAAGAGTGCCTGTCAGACAAAACAATCCATAAAGAACTTGGGATTATTCGTGAAAAGTGGATGCTGGGTAATCAGATGCGAAAGCATGTTCATCCCCTCGCATTATCTGCAAATGTCGATCCGCACTTAGCTCACCGTGCGGCATATACCTACAGCAAGCCAATTGTGGCGATTTCTGCGCGGGCTGACCGCTATGGCACGGATGAGATTAGTCTGTGTGTACTACTCGCTTCTCAATCGTGGGAGCAACTGCCCGGAAAAAACCTTCGGTGGGCTGATTGGTGGTCGATCTTGGAAGCACCCAACTTACGCCGAGACATCAGACTAATCAGGCTTGTTGCCACGCGCATAGAGAGTACTGGTAACCGGAACGTTCGCGATGCCATTACGGCATTTCGGAATCACTTTAAAGATTGGAACACAAGCATATTATCCGATGAGGCACTCGCGTCAGAAGTTGCTTGTGTGAAGTTTGGTGCGGGCCATGGCAACTAGCAGGAAGCCCAGTAAGAATGCTCCCCTAGATCAGGAGCAAGCTATTCTGGACAGAATTGTTGCGCAGGTTAACGCAGAGGCGCGAGCGTTCGATGCTTCAATGGAATGGGCGAATAATGCTGGCACCCAACGTGGCCTTCTGGCCGCCCGACCGTATCTTGATATTGGCCGTCCATACTTTGGGCATTTTCGCGCAAGAAATCTAGAAACAAGATCGGAATTCTTTGACCTGAGGATCGGTCTCAATGGAGCACAGACGAAGCCTCAGATTGTGAGCTGGGATGCGCCGATCGCTCGGGCCTATCACATGCGCCAAGGTGAGCCCGGAAAATCTGGAATTTTTAGCATCTCGGACAGACGCGAGATTGATATCGATCGTGGCGAAGTTACCGACATTAGAACATCCTACGGATTTGACACGGAATCTAATGCCCAATCTTCCCAAACTATGCGCAGTAGCGAAACAGAGTCAAGGTTGACAAAAAAACTAGATAAGAGCCGAACAGGTGAGTTCGATCACATCGTCGAATCAATTCAAGAGGATCAGTACATTGAAATCTCTCGGAGCGCAAGCGGGGTCCTCGTTCTTGATGGAGTTGCCGGTTCTGGAAAAACAATGATTGGGTTACATCGTGTTGCCTACATCACATCGAAGGAGCGGGAGCCGCGGGAAAGAGTCGATATCTCACGAGTAGTGTTCTTGAGCCCCACACCAGATCTCCTACGATGGAGTACTAAGCTCAGAAAGGACCTACGCATCGATGACATGAAGTTCTCAACTATTTCCAAGTTTATGTGGGATTGGCTTCAAGGAGTGACTAGTGTTGTGGTTGATAAGCTTGAGCCCAATCTTGAACCAAATATTACCCAACGGCCCTCGAAGGAGTCGGTAGAACGAGCGAAGAGCGCAATTGCGAATCGACCAATTCCAGCGTGGCTGACAGGGGATCCAGAACCACTAATTGTTCACATCCCATATAAGCGTGAGATTGGGAAGCGAATGAATCCAACCGATTGGGATCGATTCTGGTCAAGTGACCCAGCCTTAATGGATGGAACTCCGCAAGGAGGAGCGTCGAACAGTACACCATATGTTGATATGAATAAAGTCCAGTCGATGCTCGTAGACAAGATCGACAATGATACGGACCGTATCAGAGTTCGTATGGTTTGCGACTTGCTTCGCTTTGCGCAACCAATAGATATCACAGGTGATTCACTGACGCTTTCACTAATGTCAGAACGCGCCGACGTCCACGCGGAGTTAAAGTCATCATACGAACTCGTCGTGGCTGTCATTAAAGCTGCATCCTGGGGAGCGAGCAACAGCCATTACGAAAGGATCGCTTCTGTGGAGATCAGATTTCACAACGAGCTATTCCATAGATTCGAGGTTCCGGTAAAGCATGGGGTTCTGGTAAAGCATGAGGATCCGGTAAAGCATATGGAACAAAAGGAGTCCAGAATTCTAAGTGAACGAAATAGATTTCGAAATAATCTACTGCAAATTGGCCAAAGTTTTGCAAGTCAATTTACGTTACAGGCAAAGCTGGGCACGGATGCGTACAGGCGAGAACTAGATCCAAAATGGAAGCAAATTGCGGAGAACGCAATCGAAAAATTTGTGAACCGAGCATGGCCCCGGACGTCATTATCAAATGTTTTGGAATTGCCGATAGGTTACAGTTCAGATGAAGATGGCACACCAGATCGCGCTTCGCTGGCCGTTATGTGTGCGGCTGTGATACAGAACCTCAACGAAGATGATGATGAACGGCAAACGATCAGCCACATTGTGGTTGACGAAGCTCAGGAGCTTTCTGAAGCAGAAATTTGTTTCCTAAGGGCCGTTACGGAGAGCAGCCTCACGCTCGTTGGAGACTCTGCGCAGGTTCTGGATCAGAGATCGGCAACTGTTGATAAGGCCCCATGGATTCAAGGCGGTAGTGACGTTGAAATCAAGGAATTCAATCGTAGTTATCGCACCACTGCGAAAGTTACTGAATTCTGCAATGAGGTACTTGCGGCACGTGGCGTTCTAAGGCTCGCGCAACCCTATACGCCGCGTCCCGGGAAAGATGTAGTTGTCAAAGCCCTTCAATCTGAAGGCGATCAGGAACTAGCAATCATTGATTGGTTAAGCCAAGTTGACGACGGTACTTCCTTGATCGTCATCCCAGAAATCGGTGGCGCCATGATTCGAAGCCGAATCTTACGGTTGCTGCAAGACCTGGACACCGAGTCAAAAACCGGATGTCGTGTGATGACAGCCGCTGAGGCGCGCGGCCTAGAATTTGATCATGTGTTTGTCCCATTTGCTTCTTCGACAAATTATCCGAATTCTCAGAATTATGGGGCGGCATTCTACATTGCGTGTACGCGCGCCACTGCTACCCTTACCTGTGCATATTTCAACCAGGCAAGTCCATGGCTACCGCTTCAGCGTGAATCATGGGGGAAGTACTCGATCTAGTCATGTCATCTAGAAGCAGTCTGAGCCCTACCAACGCGAAACTTCTGGCGTGGTTTGAGTCGCGGCCAATGCAGCAGGTTACTGCTGATATGTTGCGGGAAAGTTCGCTTGAAATTTGGGCCACTCCAATGAAAGATGCACCGCGAAGCGCTCGTAAACTGTGGGAATTAGGATTACTGGAACGGCAAAATGGGACCAAAGATCCATATTGGTTTGATCCTGGAATCGATCACCAAACTAAAGGTATTGAACGCCAGCGCATTCTTTGCGAGCAGGCGCTCGCGAGTATTGCAACCAGACTCGACAGGATTTCTGATTTTGCAGCGGCCCCAGAGGGATTCAAGCCCGACCAGATTCAGCTGTGGGAGTTTGTCGAAACTACCCGTGCAGCCCTTAAGAAGGTAAAGCTCTCCGATACATTCCGGAAAAGATCAAAAACCTAGCCAAGCTGTTCAAAGCAATATCCTTGGTTATGGACTCGGATACGGCTGCTCGGGTAGAGCCTACTTTTTCTTCGGCTCTTGATCAATGCCATGCTGCTGATACAGCCGTAGAACCTCGTTGCAAAATGCCAGGAGGCGGAGGCGCTCTGGATCAGGTGACTTATCTGCGCTAAGGCGCCGCTGCCATTCTGAGAAAAGCTTGAATCCAAAGTCCCGCTGGTTCAGGACCTTCTTGCGATAGTTATGCGACGCGCAAAGTGTTTGGCCATTGGAAATCGAACCCTCTCCCCCTTTTTCACGAGGGATGATGTGGTCAACATGGATCTGGCGACCCTCAGCCTCGCCAAATCCACATACGACGCATCGGTGCCCGTCTCGTTTTAGAATGGCAAGCCTGGTCGCCTCACTAAAGTTCCGCAGGTCTACGCGACCGGAAGCGTGATCAGGATCGTATCGATAGACACCGTTCGCTTCTTTGATAAGTTTCCCTCGTTCCGCCAGCGTGCGAATAGCGCGGTCCGAGTCTTCGAGGCGCAGGCCATATTGCGCTTTATAGCCTTCTTCGAGAGCCTTCTTTGAAACTTTGTGGCGAATTCTCTTGTTTGGTCGCGCGGTAAACCAGGCTAGAACAAACTCTAGCTGTGATTCACTTGGCCTTGGCACGCTCGGCTCTCTTTGTTTGGCGGAGGCCCTTTACTAGCGTTGTGAGCATCTCAGTAGCTATGGCCGTAACCACGGGGACAGCTACCGAATTGCCCATTTGCCGATACATCTGCGTTCGCGATACTGGGATATGAAAGGTTCGCGGGAAGCCCATAATTGCTTTGCACTCGTTCTCGGTTAGCAACCGCAAACCCGTTGGGCCATCCTTGACAAACGTTCCGGTGAGTCGCTGAATCTTGTGATACGACGCGACCAAGGTCTTCACTTTGGTCTTTGAACGACGGTCGATGATCTCGGGACGACCGTCATCCAGTTTGAACAGATACCCCTCCTGGAGGTGTTTGGAAATTGAGCGATCAGTTACACCAGACTCAATGAACGGGCCGATCACCGCATTCTTCCGTGATTGTTTTGGCCAGAAGAAGATCGCATCTTGTCGCATGCGGCGCTTGTCATACCCAACGATGTAGACACGTTTTCTATGCTGCGGTACGCCATAGTCGGCGGCATCAAGTACCTGGTGGTGCACGGAATATCCCAGCTCGTTCAGGCTATTTGTAATTACCGAGAAGGTATTGCCCCCGTCATGGTTGAGCAGTCCAACAACGTTCTCTAGGAGGAAAGCGGCAGGCCGCTTTGCCTCTAGGATTCGCACCACATCGTAGAAGAGTGTCCCTTGTGTTTGGTGCCTGAAGCCCTGCCTCTGTCCGATCGAGCTAAACGGCTGGCATGGGAACCCAGCAAGCAAAATGTCAAAGT
>Ga0214923_10004886_pt1 | contig 15875 bp, 5 predicted proteins | sample LL1510_MetaG_FD_177993 | JGI IMG/M metagenome (GOLD analysis project Ga0214923, IMG submission 177993) | Freshwater microbial communities from Lake Lanier, Atlanta, Georgia, United States - LL-1510 | ecosystem: Environmental > Aquatic > Freshwater > Lake | place: USA: Georgia | collected 2015-10-15
ATTTTTTAAATAATTCAGAATCTAATAATTCAGGATATTTATCAATATATTAAAATTTTAAAAGTTTTAATTATAATATATTAGAGTTTAAAGAAGAAATACAAGATTTAATAGTATTAAATGAATATTATAATTATTCTGAATTTTATTAAGATAAATTTTAAAACTTATCTAAAGAATTATTTTATGAATTAATCAATTAATAAATAAGATTATATTGATCTTATAAATCATTTAATTTTAATGATTTATCGTTAATATAAAGAATTGATTTAATTGAATTAATAATGAATATCATTAGTTTGTAAATCATTAATAATATGTTATTCTAAGTTTATAAATTTATTAAGTAAATTATTGAATATAATAATATTAAATTTATTTTGTTAAAATTTAAGTAAATTAACAATAGATATATAGATCTATATTATAAGAATCAATAAATTAAATATTAGAATAGTTAAAAGGATAGAAAATATGAAGTATAAATTTAAAAGTTTAAGATAATAATAAAGATTATAAAATTGAACTTATATTTTATAAGAGATTAATCTATTTATTATATATGATTTATAATAAAATTTTTAAAAATAAATAATGTAAATAGTTTCATTCTTTTATTTTTTAGTATAATTTATTACTACCGAAGAAAATAATAAAAATAATATAAAATAATACTGAATATAATATATAATAATATAAATATATTAATTAATATTTTTAAATAAAATTTAATTAATATTTCTTATCATAAAATGATATCAAATAATATTCCAGAATTTTCAGGTAATATACATAATACAGATATAGGAAGTTCATTAACGAATATACATATGGAAGAAAATTTATTAAAATTCACAGTAGGTTGTACTATCAACATTTGAAAAATATAAAATTATATTTCATTATATTACATCATTATCTTAAATATTAATATTTTATTTAGATTAACATTATAGTGATTTTTAATGTTTACATAAACTAGTTTTTAAAATATTCATAGAACAAAATTAACATATTATATATTAAGTTTTTCGTTTTTAATTAATTTTATCTTTATTTAATTAATAATATAATAATGCTGTTTTATTATATTATTCTTTATTAATACGTCTTTTTTAATTTTATTACATTTAATATTCTTAAATATGTTATTTATTAATTTATCTATATAATTTTTTATTTTCTTTAATTTTTTCTTAATTTTGAATTTAATAATTTAAACGATATTATTTTCTATCTAAACAAGGAGTTGTTTTATTTATACAATTATTATTTTTAATATATTCAGCTTCTTTAGCCAATAATTCTTATTTATTATTAAAATATTATTCCACTAAAATACCATATTAATAATTATTATTTTAAATTATTATTTTACTAGTACAATTCTAATTAGTCTTTCGATGTCCTCTAAGTCTTTCTTATAAAGTTTATTAACTAGACCCAAAATATTATAATCCAGTAATATTACATTTAATATAATATATAATTCCATAAATATATTAATTAATATTCTTAAGTGTTGATTAATTTGCCATAATTTATATATAATATTTTTAAATAAAATTTTATTAATATTTCTTATCATAAAATGATATCAAATAACATTCCAGAATTTTCAGGTAATATACATAATACAGATATAGGTAGTTCATTAACTAATATACACATGGAAGAAAATTTATTAAAGTTCACAGTAGGTTCAACTGTTGTAATGTCATTTTAAACAGATCCATAAGCAGGAAGTATAATAACCGAATATGTAACAAAATAGTATTTAAATTAATTAGCATTAAATAATTTAGCAAATTAATCAAATAATTATAATTGTTAAGGATATAGAATTATAAATGCAGGAGAACCGATAGAATTGAATGATTTAGTAACAAAACAATATGTAGATAATTTATCATAATCCGCTTAATAGTTAGTAAATTCAATAAATAATAATTCATATTTATAAGCAACTTAATATAATATTGTAAATGGATCAACTCCATTAAATATGAATTCCTAAAAGATAACACATTTATAAGATCCATCCACGAGTTAAGATGCAGCTACTAAAAATTATGTAGATTCAAATATAGCATAATTAATAATAAATGCAGGAGGAAATTAAATAATGAATAGTACGAATATAAATTCAAAAATAGTAGCAAATTAAATAGAATTAACAAATGGATCAACTCCTTTAAATATGAATAGTTAAAGAATAACAAATTTATCGACACCATAATCACAATATGATGCTGTAAATAAATTATATGTAGATGCAATTTAAAGTAATTCATCTTAAATAGTATCGTAAACAAATTAAAATAGTATTTTATAAGCAATGAATTCTTAAATATTAAATGGATTAACTCCTTTAAATATGAATAATTAATAAATAACTATGTTATAAGATCCATCAGCAAGTTAAGATGCCGCAACTAAAAATTATGTAGATAATTGTTAAAAATAAAAAATAATAAATGTAATAAATTCGAATAGTAATTTAATAGCTAACTAAACATAAATAACAAATGGTTTAACACCTTTAAATATGAATAATTAATTAATTAATAATGTTGGTAATCCATTAAATTTAACAGATGCTGTTAATGTTTAATATTTATAATCATAATGTATATAATTAAGCGTAGGATAAATAATTTCACATTTAGGTATTTTAAATTCAAATGATTATTTATTATGTAATGGATCTACATTTAATAGATTAATTTATCCTGATTTATATACTTTCTTAGGTAATTCTAATATTTTACCTGATTTAAGAGGATATGTTTTAAGAGGTTTAGATTAAACTGGTAATGTTGATCCTTAAGGAGCGACAAGAACTTTAGGAAGTATTTAATAAGATGCTTTTAAATCACATACTCATAATCATGATGCAAATGCTAATGGTAATGGATCAAAATGTATTTTAAAATAATCATAAGGTAATTCAAATACTTTCAGTGGAGGAGATTAAACTATTAATGAACCATAATTAGATTCAGCTTAATCATTAACAATTTATAATACAGGTGATGCTGAAACTAGAATGAAAAATGTCGCTGTTAATTTTTATATTTTAGCTGTAAATAAATTTTAATTATCCTAAGCTACATAAATTAGTACATTAACAAATACATATTAAATTGGATAAATTATATAAGGAGTTACTTAATTAGATTTATTACCAAATAGTAAATGGTTATTATGTGATGGATCTATATATAATACAATTATATACAGTGATTTATATAATTTAACTAATTCAAATAAACTACCATTATTACCAGGTATGACAATTTCATCATAATATGCTTATAATTCTACATAATAATTTATACATGGAGCATAATATTAATTAAATAATGGATTAACATGGAATTAAATTATTTAAAATGCAAAATATATTAATATTTCTGTTGATACTAGTATTCATAATAATGGATTTACTTTTTCTACTGAAGTTATTTAAGATAATGTTAATTTAGAATTAACGAAATATGGTAATAGATTTGTTACAATTTTACCATAAAATTTATCTACCGGTAATTTTAGAATATATTTATCTGAAGTTTCTTGTTCTAAATTAGTTATTAATTAAATAATAGAAACATAATTTGATTTTTATATAAGAGCTTTATTATGATTAAATTATTTATCAATTTTAATAATACATTAATATCTTATTTTTAAAGTATTTCAGTTATATTATAATCTTTTATATTACAATAAATATATCGATTAATATTCTTAAATGTATATAAATATGTAATTTTTTAAATAAAATTTAATTAATATTTCTATTCAATAAAATGTAATCTAATATTCCATAATTTTCGGGAAATATACATAATACAGATATAGGAAGTTCATTGACAAATATACATATGGAAGAAAATTTATTAAAATTTACGGTAGGTTCAACTGTTGTAATGACATTTTAAACAGATCCTTCAGCAGGAAGTATAATAACCGAATATGCAACAAAATTATATGTAGATTAAAAATCAATAAATACATTATCAAATTAATCATATGATTATAATTGTTAAGGATATAAATTTATAAATTTAGCGGATCCTATTAATTAATAAGATGCAGTAACAAAAAATTATGTAGATACTTTAGTATAAACAGCCAGATAAATAATGAATCCTTAAAATACAAATTGTTATTTATAAGCAGGTATAAATAAAATAACAAATGGAACAACATCATTAGATATGAATTCATAATAAATTATAAATTTAGGAAATCCTTAAAATAATGGAGATGCTGTTAATAAATAATATCTAGATTCTAGTATAGCATAATTAATTGTAAATTCTGGAGGTAATTAAATTACAAATTCCATTAATAATTTTAGTAGATTTATTGCAAATTAAACAGAAATAACTAATGGATCTACACCACTTAATATGAATTCATAAAAAATTACTTTATTATAAGATCCAACAGCTCCTACAGATGCAGCAAATAAATAATATGTAGATTCATTGTAAGGTGATTCTTATAGAATAGTAAGCTAATTAGATAATTAAAGTAAATTAATTGCTAATGAATTAGAATTAACAAATGGATTTACACCACTTAATATGAATTCATAAAATATTAAAAATATTGCAAATCCTATTAATACTCAAGATGCGGTAAGTAAAAATTATTGTGATAATACAACTAAAGGAAAAATTGTAAATTCAGCATAATCAAATAGTAGTTTAACAGCATAATCAACATAAATAGTAAATGGATCAACTCCTTTAAATATGAATTCATAATCTATAATTAATTTATAAAATCCAATAAATAATACAGACGCTGTAACTAAATAATATATTGATAGTTTATTAAGTTCAAATTATAAAAAAATGTTAACAATGAGTTTAGTTTATAATGGTGGAGATATTAATCCTCCGTATACAACTGCTGATTTTTATTTAAGAGGAGATCGTCATAATATTTCTGGTGTTTCAGGTGCTGTTAGTTGTTAAGCAATATAAATATCAGATAATGCAAATGTTGAATATTTTATAAATTTTTCTAATAATCCAATTCCATTTATTTATACAGCTTTTATTTAAGCTAGAGGTATGAGAGAATCTAATTCAGCAGATAATGATTTTTTTCCTATAATTACAAGAGATTTATCATAAAATGGAATGAGAATTTATATAGAATAAACAAATTCAGCTTATAATCGTATTTAATTTGATATTTTGTTAGTTTAATCTTCCTAATGGTTAATATGAAATATTAAATATATATTATTATATTTAATTTTTAAATAATGTATTAAAATCATTATCTATCTCTTATAGTTTCTATTATTTCAAAAATATCATCTTCATATGATCCCTTATATTTGTCTAGAATATTATAAATTAAATTAAAATTTTAACTATGTAATATTCCTTTTACAGCTAACATATTACATAATTTAAGAATATTTTTTTCTTATTTTTTTTAATTATCATTTCTTAATTATTTTAATATTTATAATGCTAAAGATTTAATTAAAGCGTAATTTAATTATTTATGTTATTATTTAGTAATATATAAATTGCCATTACTATAAACTATATTTTATTTATATGGATATAATGCATATTGTATTATTAATTTTTATAAATTATTTATTTTTTTATATTTTTGCGATTAAACATAATTTTTATCATCTAATTTATTTTCATAATCTATTTTTGAACGTTATACATTTAGTTCGTCAATATATTTTTTTAATTATTTATTAAATGAATTCATAACTTATTTTTTTTCTTATTTCGAAATAATAAGAAATTCAATTTCTGAAAAAGCACTTGCTAAATATAAATCTATATCTTCTTTTGCTTAAGTATATAAAGATTTATTATGATTTTATATATATTTTATAGTATATTTAATTAATGTATTACTTATAATATTTTTGAATATTTTAAATACTTAATTAATAAATGAAGTTTAATTTAAAACTGTAATTGATAAAATTAATTTATCATCAATAAAACAATAACTAAAAGACGGTGGTATATTATCTGTTATTTTTATATTTTATAAATATGATTAACATTAATCTATTATACATTTATACATATATTACAAACAACAAATTCCTATATCAACTTCTATATCGGATTTAATATCACATCCTCCTGATACTTATGAAAATAATTATTAATTATAATGAACTTTAAAAGATATCTAGAAAATATTGTTATGATATTTTTTCTATTCTTAATGAACTTAATATTTTATAACCATTTATAAAAAATAAATTTGTAACAAATATTGAAATAAATAATCTATTCTTCAATAAACTTTTTTAATTATATAATATCTAAAATATCTAAAAATATGAATAATTCTAGAACAATTAAAATTATTAATAATATAATAAATAATATTAAAAATTATATAATATATTAAATAATTTTATTTAAAAAAATACTTAATAAACAATTAAATATAATAATATACAAATGAATAAATATAAGTAAGAAGTAATATAAATAGATATAAACTCTACTAATAAATAATATATATATTTATATTCGTAATAAGAATAATTATTTATGTTATAATTAGATTATTTAGATAATAAGGAAATTCATATAAATAAAATATTAAATCAATCTTTAAATATATAAGAAAATATAAAAATAATTAAATATCTCAAAGAATAAAATTTATATAATACAAAGTTCGAATTATTTTCAAATACTTATAATATTTTATTTAAATAAATTTAAACAAGTATATAATAATAAATAAAATAACTTACTAATATAGATAATTATTAAAAGTTAACATAATATATAAAATAGAATAAATAATTATAACAATTACCTTTATCAAATTGTAAAATAGAAGATCCTTTAACAAAATAAATATTTACATTTGAAAATTAATAAAAATGTTATGAATTCATATTATATTTATTATTATAATAAGATTTATTAACAAATAATTTTAATATAGATATTTTAGATAAAAAATTAAATAATAATATAGAATAAAAATTTGAAAGAATTAATGATTTTAGTGATAAATTTAATGAATTTAAATAAAATTCTATAAAATAAAAAATAAATTTTATTTTCAAATTTAATTTAGAAATTTATTCAAATTTAATTGAAAATTATAATAAAAATTTATAAAATTAATAAAGTTAAAATTAATAATAATAATTAACAAATTAATTAAAAATAGATTTAAGAAATATAGAAAATTCAAATATTAAATAATATATTTAATAATTTAATGATTTAGAACTACAATTATAATCTTATAATGAATAAATAAAAAATATATATAATGATGTTAAATAAATAATACCATTTTGTTAAGATTCATTATTATAATATTTAAGTACTAATTTATAATATATTAAAGATAATAAATAAAGTAAATAATTTTATTAAACTTTTTTAGAAAAATTTCAAAATTAAAATTTCTTATATTTTGAAGAATTAGAAATTTTAGAATTATCAGATATTTATTTATAAAATTTATATATTTTTAATATTTTTAATAATTTAAAGAAATTAATAATAAAAAATAATAATATAAATACATTATAAAATTTAAATTTAGATAAATTATAATACTTAAATTTACAAAAAAATTAATTAAAAAATTTACATAATATTTAAAATCTATAAAATTTAATAAATTTAAATTTATCATATAATAATATTGATAATATGTAAGGAATAAGTAAATTTAAAAAATTATAATATTTAGATTTATCTCATAATAAAATATAAAATATTATAGAAATTGAATATTTAAATAATTTAAATAAATTCAAAATTAATAATAATAATATTTAAAAAATTTAATAACTAAAAAATTTATTTAATAATTTTAATATATTATATACAAATTTATCAATTAATATAAATGATATAATAATATAAATAAATTCTTAATATATATAAATAACAAATAATAAAAACTATAATTTAATAATATATATTAATTATACATAATAAACATTAAAATTTATTGATTAATAAAAATTATTATATCAATATATTAATAAATAAATATTAAATTAAAATAAAAATTTTATTAATAATTAAATAATTTAATAAAATATGAATTAATAAATAACATATAATATTTAAAAAGATCAAAAAAAAATATTAAATTATATAAATATAGATTATTATATAAATACTAAATAATTATAAAATAAATAAATAATATTAAAATTAACATAAATATTAAACATAAAAAATTATTTGATACAGTCAACATAATAAAAATATTTAATTAATATGAATACATAAATAATTTTAAGTTATTTAAAAATGATATTAATATTTAAAATAGGATATAATACATAATATTTAACATATAAGAATAAAAAATATTTATATGAATATGATTTAATATGTTTATTATAATAAAATAAAAATTTAAAAATATCTAATAATATAATTAATAGTATAATAAATATAAAAAATAATCTATATCATTAAAATGAAATAAAATTCGATTAATTAATAATATTAATGTAATTATTTATTGATTTATAATAAGATAAATATAATAGTATAGAATTTAAAGATATATTATATACAAATAAATAAGATATAAACATTAACATTAAATAATAATATAAGAATATATTAAATTTTAATTAATAAAATATATATATAAAAGAAAATGAATTTATATAACAATCATTTAAATATTATTCATAAATATTAAAAGATTTTATAAATATATAAAAACCTATCAAATCAAATTATTTAAATTTATATATATAATAAATATAATAAATTTCAAGTATTTAATAATTACATATAATATAATAATTATAAATATATAAATAATAATATAACACAATGAATTAATTTTTAAATTCATCTATATAAATATAATTATTTTAAGATTAATTTTAAAAATAAAAAATATAAAACAAAAAATTATCATTTAATTCATTAGTAAAAAATATATAAATTGATTTATCATTATAATTATTAATACATATAATTGTATATTTATAATAAAATATAATTATTATTAAAAAATAATATATAAATAATAATGATATAATAATTTTACACTAATTGATAGTATAATTATTAATTAACGATAAAATAATAGGTATATCAAACATAAGAGATGAAATTATAAATTTTAATTTAGATAAATATAGAAATTTATTTTCGCATGGATTTTAATTTAAATTATAATAAATAATCGATCTTATTAAATATATAAAAATGCTAATAAAAGTATTAAATTATTATTATTATAATGATAATATGAAATAAATAAATATAAATAATTTAAATGATATAAGTGATATTATTGAAATATTGTGTTTTAACAAAAATATAAAAATATATTAATGAGATTAATGAAAAAAATATCATACAAATATTATTAATAATTTATAGATGAGAATTATAATATATGTCAATATTTTTTTATAAATTTTTAAAGGATTTAAATATTAAAATGCTTTTTAGAATATTTGATAACATATCATTATTTTAAATAGGTTTAAATTAATATGGATTTAAACACTTCATTGGACATCCAATATTTTATAATTAGTATATATTTAATTTAGAAGTATAATTTAAATTATTATATAATTATAAATCATATTAATCCTAAAATTAATCTTATTAATACCATAAATGTAAACATTTCATATGTGAATAATGTTAATTTTAACACATAATTAAAGGATTATCTTAATTTTTACTATTTTTTAAATAATAATTGAACATTTAAAATTTGTTATTAATAACTTCTTTAATAATAATATGATTATTCTTAACATATTAAACAGGTTTAATAATCATTTTCATTATTTATTATTTCATAATAAACATTTGATTATTTAAGTCTATATATACTATTTTATTACATTAGGTGGTTGTTTTTACTTATTTAAATGTTCAATTTGCAAAAAAATAACATAAAACTATATAAAATTATATATAATAATACACGCCTAAAGGCCTTTTAAATTATTAAATTCATAAGTATTATGAAATCATATAGATAAAAGAACTGTTAAAACTTTATTATTTTCATTCTTCAAGCATTTCGTACACTTTTTATGTACGAAAAAATAAAAGAATGAATAGCGTTGTACATTCTTTATACCTTTCAACATTTATAATTGTTGAAAATATATATAGTTTTGAACGCATAAATCATTTATATATCAACACAGTTGATAAATACAAAAATAAAATATTTAAATAGTTGAAGACGTGTATCAATAATAATAATGATTTTATGATATTAATTAATTATGAAATATGACGAATATTATTTTTATTAGGAAATGAACGTAAATAGCGCTTTCAAAAAAATACATTAAATTAATGATTTTTATTGATTTTTTCTTAAAATATATGAATTTTTAGATATTATTATTAATTTAATATTTATAAAAGAGAACGTAACTAGCACTATAAAAAATATATATTATTATTATCAGTCCTTAATAAAAATATAATTAGTTATTATAACTGTTAATATATTATCTTATAAATAGTATTTAGACGAGTATTAAAATTAATAATAACTAAAAAATCATATTTATTATTATTATAATTGTATATTATAAAATAATTATTAAATAATTTGAAGATTTCTACTATAATATAATAAATATATCATCATTCTAAAATAATAATATATAAATTTAAATTATAATTATTTAAATGAATTATTTTTTGTAATTTATTGATAAATGATTAGTTATTATGAAACTCATTTAAATTGATAAATGTAAGTTATATATCAATTAAATATTTATTAATATGTTTTAATTAATTTTTAATAGCAATTTGTTAAAAAATCCAAAATGATTTATATTCTAATTATTTAATACTATAATTATATAATTTCAATAAAATTTTATTATAATTAAATGTATTTTTATTATATGTTATATTAATAGTTTTATCATATTATGGATTAGAATTATGAATTTTAGAAATAAAAAATTATTTATCAAATAAAAAATCAGATTTAAAAATAAGTTAAATTTTTTATATATTGTTATTATCAAACTATTTTTTTTATGTTGTAAAATAAATAAATTAATTAATTTTTTTAGTATATTAATTAGATTTTAAAGTATTATCTTTAAGAATTTTTAAAATATTAATTTTAGAAGTACTATGAATTATAAATATTATAAAATTATCATAATGATATAAAAAATTTAATATATTCATTAACACAAACATATATTTTATCATATGAATAATAAAATCATTCAATCTCTATTAACTTCGTAACTAGCTACGAAAGTATAAGGAATTAATAACAATAAAATAAATTTAAATTTAAAAATTAAAATAAAAAATCGATAAATAATAAAAAGAAATATAAATATTATAATAATAAAATAAATAATAAATATAAAAAATAACTAGTTATTAATATAAATTATTTGAAAAATAAATGAAATTAAAATATTTAAATAATTAACGATTAACAAATATTATAAATTTATAAATATAATATATTATATTAAAATAACAATTAATATAATAAATAAATAAATAAAAAATAATATAATGAATAAAAATGTGTTTATTAATATAAATATGATAAGTAATATTTATAATTCATTTATTCATATACATATAAATCATTATTAAATAAAATCTTCAATTAATTGTTTCAACTATTTATCTTGATCATATTTTATTTCAAGAAATTTATAATTATTTTTAAAGCAAAAATCCCGTTTTAATTAATCATTAATTAATTAATTTTAAAATTTAATATCAGCATCTTCTTAATTTATTCCTTTAAATCTTACCGGTTCATAATGTTATACTCCATTATATTCAATAAATTTATATGTATTATTAATAATATCTTTAATAACAAAATCAAATCGTAAATTTTTATTATATTAATCTTTAAATTCATTAAATACAATATTATAATCATAATTAATTTTTAAATCTTATAAAATATTAATAATTAATAATTCTCCTTTCGAAATAGTTTAACTACAAGTGCATTAATATTCATAATTTACTTCTTATATAATAATATCTTATTAAGAACATTTTTAACAATTTTCAACATTTTTATGTACTCCTTATTTATGACGATTTAATTTCGATCTGTCCTGAAATGATTTATCACATAAATTACATTAAAATTCTTTAATTTATAAATGAACTGAATTAATATGACGAGTCATTTTAGATCTGTCTTAAAACCATTTATCACATAAATCACATTAAATATCTTTAATTTATAAATGAACTCCCTTAATATGTCTTTATAAACGAACATTATTAACAAATTTTTATTCACATTAATCACAATTAAATATTTTATTTTATATATGTTTTTCTTTTATATGTTTATTAATAGTAGATTATAAAAATGCTTTATATTCACATTAATCACATTAATATCTTGTTTCTTTATTATGAACAGATTATATATGATATTATAATGAACTTTTATTCTTAAATATTTTTAAACAAATTAAACATTCTAATTCATTATAAATGATTTTTTCTTATTATATATTATTAACAGATTCCATAATTATTAATTGTTTTATAAAGTATTTTTTTAAATGAAATAATATAGTTATTATATAGAGAATTATCAATATTATACAATTTATAAATTAATAAAAATAAATTAATAAAAATAAACTAATTATTATATAGAAATTAGCAAATTTGTTATAAGAAAAAAAATAAATATATAATAATATAGTAATAAATAATAGTTAATAATATATAAATAGAGTATCAATAATATAAATTAAAATGTATCATATTTCATTCTTAATTATTAATATTAGAATTAATATTTTATTATATAATAGATGTAGGATCTTTAGCAATCCATTAGAAATTTGGGATTTATTATAAGATAAATTATTTACGAGATTCAGTTAATTTTACATCTTAAATTTCACCACGATTAGATGTTCTAATACTTTAAACGAATCTTTCTAATTATTTTTCTAATACAGTACCATTTTTACCTCTACCATATGGATATTTATTGTTTTATTCAATATATTATTTTAATTATAACACTTTTTCTTAAAATTTATGTTCATTATCATCAATTATAAAATTAGGAATTTATTCATATAAATATTATTTATTTTTTTATATCATATTTGTTTATGGATCTTTTAATTATAATCTAACAGATCCAACCCAGTGTCCTAAACGAGATTCATTTTTATTTGTAGATCTCCTATTAGGATATGAATTATTATTTTATTAAATAAATAATTTTAATTCATCAACTGATTATTTAAAATTCACTAATAAATTTTATACTTTTGATTCTTTAGTATTAATATTTGTAATTTCAAATTATTTAATTTCTTCTTATTATTATTATTATTCTTCAATATTAACATTTGATTATGATATAGGATTTTATACATTTAATTTTTTGGATGGATCCATTTTATCAATATAATTTTATTCTATCTAATTTCGTTATTCTATAAACATATAATCAAATTCACATAAAATTACCATTTCAAAATGACGTTTTTCATCAGTTATTAATCGTCGTACTTCCTAATTTGTACTACTATAAAAGTGCTTCTACTTGCGTTATCGTGGCTTGTTACTAGAACCGATATATTATTTATCAACATATGACTTAGTAGCATCATATATATCTAATCTATATATAGAACATTTATGAGTACATTTATCAATAATTATTTATTTTTAATTTAATTATATCTAATTTTATTCTAATTATTTTTTAAAGAATTATTTTAATATTTATTCACACTTTGCATAATATAATCTAACAGTTTAATCAAATTACATCATTATTAAATTTACTCCTAACTAAGTAATTTAATAAATTATTTTTTATTTAAGACCTTTTTATTAATTTGGAACAATACTAAAATTTTATGATTGTTTAAATTCACTTTCCGGTAATTTTAAAATACAATTTTTGCAAAAATCATTATATCTACTTTTATATCCAGTTGATAAATACCAACTATACATCCATTCACTTGATACTGTAATATTTTCATATTCTATATTATGAATAAATTTATCAATAAATTCTTAAGGAATTGTTTATTCAGTTATTTTAAAGAATTCAATTACTTATTATTATATATTAGTATATTAATTTGATTCCATTTAATTATATTAACTTTTATATATGATTTCTTTAAATAAAAATAAATTTATAGCTAGTACTTATAGTAAATATAATAATAAATAAAAAAAAATAATTATTAAATTAATGATTATAATGTTTATATATATAATAAATATAGAAATAAAGCGATATTTTGATTATTAATTAAAATAATAAAATAATTAATTAAATTTATTTTAGTTAATCTTTCTAATATTAAAATATAATGAGTAGTGGAGGTGTTTTTTAATTAATCTCAAACGAGGGTAAAGCAGATAAAATGATTCTTGCCACCGAATTATTGGACAAAAGAATCCAAGCAATTCGTGAAAAGAAAAGATAAGCAGTTGTTGCAGCAGGTGGTGATCCAAATAAGGAAGATCTAGATCCATAGTTATCATAGATTCAGGAAACTCACATAATCCACTTTTAAAGTAAGTGTCGTCCATTTGTGGCCTGTGCAATGGAATATTAAAAAGTAACTCCATAATCTGGAGGAGCAGCTTTTGGAAATTAAGTAATTTTCTCATTACCATAATTTGGAGATTTCTTTACTGATATGGTTTTAAATATTAGAATTACTGCTTGTTCGGCAACTCCAGCAGCATTACCAGTAGTACCAGCAGATTCAGTAGCACCAGCTGCAGCAAATAATTAAGTTCAAGCCTCAATAACATCTTTAGATGGATCAGTAAAATTAGCAATAGATTCTTAAAATTAAGTTTTAAGATAATTCTAATATCTTGGATATGTTAATTCTAATGGTACTATGAATGTTGCTGGTGATTTAGTTGCTGATAATGTTTATTATTGCGATTTCCCTGGAGAAAGATTAGTTTAATCTGTTAATTTTGATGTAAATGGAAATCCTTTAGATTAATATAATTATTTCAATTATGTTTTTGATAGACAATTTAAATTGAAAAATGATAAAAAAATTGGTTATTTTAAAAATGTTGGACAAGAAGTTCCTGTTGAAGCTAAATCATTGAATGTATAAGATGGTGTTAGATTAGGAGGTTAAGTTTTTAATGGACTTTAAACTCCTAAATTAGTTTAACCTGAATGGGCAGTATGGTAAAAATTACTTTTCTGGTTTAATGGTGATGCTTCAAATGCTCTTCCATCAGCAGCAATTCCATTTGGTCAAAGATAAATTGTAGTTTAATTAGCGGATGTTTCTAATCTTTTATTTAGAGCTCCTGCTTTATATTTAATTGTTAAATCTACTAATAGATATGTTCCTGGTACAGCTTTTAATAAAAATCCTGATGGTACTTTCGATCTTTCTGCTGGTATTAATCTTTAAAATACTTGGTATGAATATGAATATCTTCCAGTATTTACTAATGGAACTTTAAATCTTCCTACAATTAAATGGATGTATTTGTATTGTAATAACTTATTTGTTCATCCTATGATTCATGATTTATATATTAAAAGAATTGGATTTTCACTTGTTAGAATTCATAAAAATCAATAATCTACTATTAATAGAGCTACTACTGAAATGCTTATGAATCAATTTAAATTCCCAGTTGAATATATTTATCTTGGAGTTATGCCAGATGAAAATCTTTCTGGACCTAATTAAGCTACTGATTGGTGTCAATTTGCTTAAGTTGTTCATAATTATACTAAATAAGGTATTTTCTTAACTGCTGATGCGAATGTTCTTCATAATGGTGCTGTTTAACATTGGATGAGTAGAAATA
>Ga0214923_10004888_pt1 | contig 15873 bp, 20 predicted proteins | sample LL1510_MetaG_FD_177993 | JGI IMG/M metagenome (GOLD analysis project Ga0214923, IMG submission 177993) | Freshwater microbial communities from Lake Lanier, Atlanta, Georgia, United States - LL-1510 | ecosystem: Environmental > Aquatic > Freshwater > Lake | place: USA: Georgia | collected...
TTTAGTATAGATGATCTTGTTATTGAAAATGCAAAACAAATTTTATATGATGATATATTAAATAATTTAGAATTTTAATATAAAAAATGATACAGTTAAAATCATTAATATTTGAAAATAAAAAATCCATTCCACACATACTATTTGTTACAGACAGAGCGTTAGATCGGCGAAGAGGATTTGCTAGAAAATTAATATCAGATAGACAATGTACTGGAGAAATTCGTACTCAAGACAAAGGATCATCGGCTGAATTGCGAGACACAGTAAATTTATATGCAAATCCATATTATGATTTAGTAGTTGTAATGTCTCGCGGAATTTATGAAGATTCAAAAAAAACTGATACTGATATTATCAAGGCAAATTATGATATCATAATAAGTTATTGCCGTAGCATTAACGTGCCTGTTTGCATGACAACGTTTCCAAGTTTACAATTTGTTGATGATAAATTCAAAGATGAAATTAATTTTACGTTATCAGATGATAGAAAATTAGATCGATGGATTCAAGACAATGCAGATTATGTTTTAGATACCGGAATATTTGATGATGATGTATATTTTGAAGAAAACGGAGTTTTTTTAAATCGACAAGCACATAATGTGTTGTATCAAGAAATGCTTCAAATTATTAGTCGTTTAGATTTCAAAAATGATGAAGAAGTTCCGAAACAAGAAATAATACCCGATCGATCGATTTTAAAAATTGGTAGTCAAGGCAATAAAGTTGATGAACTACAAACCATGTTGATTGCATTAGGATATAAAATTAAATTTTCAGAATTAATGACTAATAAATTTAGTAATAGTACTGAAAATGCGGTTAATGACTTTAAAGAGAAAAACAATTTGAAAGCCGATGGTATTGTTGATAATAAACTTATGAAACTCATACAAGATGCAGTACATAACAAAGAAATTATGAATACTGATGATGAATTGGATTCAATTAAAGACCGGCCTATATATCAAAAAGATATGCCAAAAAATGTTGGAGAGTTCATAGAAAAATACAAAGATATTGCAATTAAAGAACGAGAAGAAAATGGCATTCCTGCTAGTATTACTTTAGCGCAAGCTGCATTAGAATCAGGGTGGGGTACTTCGTATTTAGCTCAAGTAGGTCGTAACTTTTTTGGCGTGCGTTGTGGTTCGTGGACCGGTGATAAAATATATGCTAAAGATGAATTAGGTCCAAAAAGTTGTTATCGAGCGTATGATTCACCAGAAGAATCGTTTGCAGATCATTCACGAGTATTAATGCAACCTAGATATTCAAAAGCTTTTACATATCCCGTAACGGATTATAAAAATTGGGCTAAAGAAATTGAATTAGCTGGATATGCAACCATGGTGCCAGGAAAATATTCAGGTGCATTAATACGATTAATTGAATTATATGGACTTGATAAATATGATAAAGATGCAGCTGCAGTTTCAAGTGATGCTACAGAAAAATCTTCAAGTAGTTCAATTGATAATGTAGCAGGAAATTTGGCAGGAGCGGTACTTGGTGCTGCTGCTGGCATATACGGATTTGCAACTGGCGGTGTCAATTCAGGAAAAGTAGTAAGCGGCGGTATTGGTGGAGATTGGGCCGGGTCTCAGTCGAGAGCATTACAAATTGCAAAACTTGCAAATGATTTTGTAGGTAAAAATATAATTTCATCGCAAAAACGATCTAGAGAAAAAACCAAGTCAGGTAATACATCGGATCATTACGAAGGACAATTAAATGCATATGCGGTAGATTTAGCTACGAGCGGAAAAAAAGGAGATGCATTATTTTATCACATAATGGCGGCTTTAGGCAAAACAAATTTACACCCAGGCAAATGGCATAATATTAATATTGATGGTTATCGATATCAAGTTGGATGGCAAGTTCCAGATCATTATGATCATATACATGTTGGAGTAAAAAAACTATAATTATATAAAAAAGTAAAATATGTTTGAAAAATTAATTTCTACGTTAATGGCCTCGCGAGATCAAGCTCATATATTTCATTGGCAATCTGCGGGTCCTGGATCATATGCTACGCATAAAGCGTTAGGTAAATATTATGAAGCAATACCGGACATGATAGATGCATTAGTTGAATCATATCAAGGAAAACATGGAATCGTTAAAGGTTATGAACCAGCTGAACGATTTGATGAATATTCAAAAGAAGGAGTCGTAAAATATTTTAAAGCTTTAATTACTTTTGTAGAACGAATGTATACTAAATTTCCAAAAGAAGATACTAATATTATCAATCAATTGGATGCATTTAAAGATTTAATTTACACAACAATATATAAATTGGAAAACTTATCATGAAAATTTTTAATTTTAAAAATCCTAGACACGTGCAAATTCTTAAAGAAGAATTACATAGAGCTCGACGCATTCTGCGCGAATACAATGAAGCTGAAATTTGGAAACGTTTAAGAGTGCAACAGCGAAAAGAATTATTAAGTTCCGTAGACGACGATATGGGCCCGGATTTTGCAGATGAATATGCAGAAACAGATTGGTTGCAAATTCCAGATGCTATTACTAATCGCATCGATATATCTCGATATACTGCAGATTATGCAAAAAGTGTTGACAAAAGCGCTTTGATGTATGCGCGCGGTATTTTTGATATCATATATGATACCAATCGATTTAAAAACACCAAACAACTTCAAGATTTTATAGCAAAAGAAATCGGAACACAATCTACGGATCAAGATTCCATGAAAATGGCTTTAATGCAATATGCACGAGACAATTCCGCTAAAATGATGGATTTAAATATTAAAACACAGCGTATGGCAGGAATTCTACCGGCAGCTGGTAGTGGTTTTAGTGGAGCAACAACTCCTAGCACTAACCCATTTAATTTTGGATGGACAGGAGATTAATGCAACATAAAACGGAATTTTTGGCATTGCATGTTGTTAAAATGCATGGTAAATGTGAAAATACTGAATCCGAATTACGTTTTATTAATAGAAATCATATAATGCAAATTCGACAAGATGGAGCTGATGTAATTATAGAATTATCAGATTATGAAAAATTAAAAATACGCAACGAAAACATCTACGTTTTAATGGACCGTTTCATTTAACGTAAATATTTATATAAAATAAAAAAGGTTAGTAATGACATCACAAGAAATTTTTGAACAAATTGAACACCATTGGTTGGTATTCAAAGAAAATCATGAACGTTTTACAGATAAAAAAGTTAAAGCTGCTGGCGTAAGAGCTAGAAAAGCAATTAATGAAGTTAAAAAATTAACAAGCAAATATCGTTCAACACAATTGGCAGAATCTAAAGAAAACAATCAATAATGAATCCAGTTGTAAAACATATTGTTTTAGATTCGTTAAAAACTATTATAACCGAACAGGCAGAAAAACAGTCTGCGGCTATAGAGACTGATAATACGAAATCATCTGCAGGCGATTCTCCATTTACGCCCGCCGAAAAGAAATTTTTAGGTAAATTTGATGCACATGGCACAACTACAATGGGTATTATATATTCCGTATCCGATATCGGAATACGAGAATTTATTATGCGCAGCGGAAAAGATTTCAATTTAACTGCACAAATATTGCTTCGATTATTACGCGACAATATTATTAAAATTGTTCCATATACCGGTTGGGGACGTGACGATTCTTATACAATTGAATTGCAATTGCCGCTTGAAGATATTGAAGGTTTTGGAGCAGAAGACAAGAAAAAAGTAGAAAAAGGATCTGAAGCATCTGGTGCACCTGCAGGCGGCGGTGCAACTCCTCCTGCACCTGAAGTTTCTTGGACAATAAAATATGGAGATTTATTAAAAGAATCAGCAAAAATTGCAAAACGATTGTTGATATCAAATGCAATCATAGAATCTAAACAAAAAAATAAAAATTCTACAGTTTATGTAACTAATTCTAGAATACTTAAGAATTTGCCTAAAAATTACATTAATCATTTAGAACAATTAATTGCATTGTTATCAAAAAAACAACAAACTTCTGCAGAAAAACAACGATTGATTGCGGATATTTTAGACAATTTACATGTTAATTTTAAGTTAACTAGCAAACAAATTGCTAAATCATACGAAATGCATAAAAAACAAAAACGTTTTGAAAAATTTGCAAATAAAAAATAAAATTTGGATAAATCAATCAATTTTATTATATTAATAATAAGTTATAAATTTTAAAAACAATAAAATGTCGTATTACACAGCAAAAATTCAACTAATTGACACGGTTGATACACCAAAAGGCACAAAAGAAAAGCGAATCACCGAAACATATTTGGTAGAAGCACTTTCAGTAACCGAAGCAGAAGCAAAAGTTGTTGAAGATTTTAAAGGTTACACGTTTGATTTCGAAGTTAAATCAGTTTCTGCAAGTAAAATCATTAAAATTATTGAATAATGGCAACATACAAAGAAGGACAAACCGTCGTTGTTACACAAAATGGCGTAAATCGCGTAGGGGTAATATTGGATCGCTATTTACTTGGCAATACCAAAATGATTGTGCATGATATATTGTTAGAAAATCGTTCTGCAATCATCATGATCAATACTAATACAAAAGCTGATACTTACATCAATAAAAATTTAACTGCTATGTTGTGCGATACTGGAATTATTCAAACTACGATTCCTTACAAACAATTGTTGGCTGATGATGCATTGCCAATTACTAAATCATAATTATGCAACTTGCAAGTTTAATCAAACGAGTTCAACAACGTTATCCGGACAGTACGTGCATGCAAATTCACAATGAATATCACGTAATGTATAACGATGAAAGTTTAAATGACACGTTTTTACTACCAGGTTTTGAAACAGAACAAGAAGCATGGCAACAAATATCACAATTTGTAAAAATGGAACAAAGCATTAATCGTACTCATCCATTAAAACAAATGATATCCGAACAAAAGAAACTACAAAATCAAGAACGAATTGCAAACAGAATACATGGATAAGGAACAACTAACAAATAGTATACTAAACAATTTAATGAATTCAGATGTTGAAATGCAACGTTGGGACATGTTGCAACCAACGGATGCAGATTACATGATGTATAGTCCCGCGCCAGTAGGATATAATACAACTGCAGAACAGCGTTTTTTAATGCAAAATTTATTATTTGGATATACAGGCGGCACATTGCTTGATATTGGATGTGGTCGATGTGATTTATATGCCATTGCACGCGATATGGCTGCGTTAAACGGCGAAGTTGTTACGTATAGTGCCATAGACCACAATCCTATAATGACGCAGTTAGGGGCAGCCAAATGGGGCGTAACTGATGTTAAAATTGGTGCATTTGAAACTGCTAAATTAAATAAACATGCATGGGTTGTAGCGTCTGGTGTATTTACACAACGGCGATGCGAAACTGAAGATGCTGATTTACGTAAATTGTTTGATGATATTGATATATTATATAATGCATCAACACAAGTAGTTTCATTCAATTTAATGAATTCAATCAATACGCGGCATCATAAAGGATTTTTTTATGTACATCCCGGATTAGTTATGGATATGCTAATTGAAAAATATCAATTTGTTAATGTTCGATGCAATTATTCAAAAGATGTATATACAGTACTAATTTATAAAATACAATAAAAATATGACAAACAGCATTAATCAACCTTGGGCTATTTCAGAAAAACATGTTATGCGATATGGCGAAACGTGGGCTAACATGGATTTTGAATTTGAATCAAAAATATCCGAAAAAAATTTTAAAACGGAACCAATGGATTGTTTCATTGGTCATTTGTTAATTTTCAATCAACGTATTGGTATGCGATATAAAGATTTAATTGTATATTCAAAAAGCGTTGATACTTTAGCTAACAATGTTTATGCTAATAAATCTAACAAACAAGATGTATTTGCAACAGATATCAAAGGAAGAACAATGATGTTACGCAAACATGAAATTGGAAAATTAGCACAAACTTTATCAGATGCAATGCATTGTGCAATGCGAAGATATGAATTAGGTTTATATTTATAAGTAGATGCATACAAAAACATATGTATATTATTTTAAAACAGATTCAACACGAGAACCAATTGGTAGTGTAACGGCACACAACGTTGTTGAAGCTCAAGAAAAAATATGCATAATTAAACAGTTGCCTAAACAAGAAATTGAGCATTTATTTGTGATCAAACAAAAAAAGGAACATGATGCAAACAATTTTTAATAAAATTTTTATAAGTAAAGCTGAATACTTGGCAACAAAATCACAGCATGCATCCGATCAAATAAGATATTTGTTTGATATATTTGATGCAACATCTAAACAAACTCGTGGCATAGATTTAGCTGAATTTTTTATTGATGTACAACGAACATTGGAACAATACCATGAAAACATATTGGTTGAATCTCATGATGTTGTAATGCCATCCGTTAATAACGATGCTACGGATTTTGTTGATGTAATGATTGATGACCATAACATCATGATTGAATCAAATAGTTTGCGAGCCGTACGGCACGTTACTAATAAATTCATGGAATCAGGTTACATTTTGCAACGAGATTTAGCAACAGAAAAAATGTTTCGCAAAGATAAAACAACGCGTTATATTCGCATATATCGCATCATCAATTTTATAAATTCAATGTGTCTTAATTAATGGCAAAAAAACAACAAACTCCGGATGATATCATCAAACAGTTTGACAAACCACAATTTGCAATTGCAGATGCAGTATTTTTTACTTGGTTAGGTTCAAAAAAATATGGTTATGTTACGAAAATTAAAAAAACTACATGGGGTGTTATGTACACGGTTGAATCGAATAATACGCGTTATCCGTGCGGCATTTCAATTAAGGGGCATAAAACTGCGTATACAACGGGATGCATCGACGTTGATGAAACTAGAGCCATTGGACAAGATACGCTCAAGATACGCATCCAAACCGGACATGCAATCACAACTGCAGAGCTTTTTACAGACCCCGCAAGGGCAACGCATTCAAACAGAAATGATGCTACAAATGCTAAACAATTATCTGCAAAGCCTCGTAATAGAACTCAATCGACCCAATCTAACAACGCAACAAAACATGTTGTTAAACATGGCTCTAATACAAATACTTCAAAAAATTCAAAAAAACGAAAACAAACTAAACTTGATGCAGCCATCCAACGACAACGAAATTTCTTAAATGGATTTATTACATCTTAACTTGACATTTATCGATTTCTTCGAGCTCGATTTGCTTGTTGCTGTCTCTTTTTTTGGCGTCTAGATTGTCGACCTGTTGGTGCTGGCGGCGGCGGTGGCGGTGTTGATGGTAGGTTGCCAATATTTCGAGTCTGGGCATAGTTTTGCATTGTAGTTCTCATGTTAGCGGTAAGTTCAATGCCCAAATCTTCTAATGCCACATAATATTGTTGAAGACTCAAACTTCCTGATTCAAGTTCAGTTAGCAACGCTTCAATTTCTACATATCTTTGTTTAAGGATACCGCTTTTAGTTCTATAGAATCTTAACCATGACTGATATTCTGCTTCAGTAATATTTTTTGCGGCACGTTCGCGTTCTATATAAGCATGTAATCTTTGTAATGCTTGTTCATCCATACTGTTAACTGCTCGTCTATCTAACCAATTTGCAACAATTTTTCCTTCTCCGAAAAGTTTTTTATATAGTCCCCTAAGTACCCCGGCGCCAATAATCGCACCAATAATCATTACAAAAGTCATTTTGTAGCCTAGTCCCATGTCATCGGAGTCTTCTGCTTCAATTTGATTTTTTTGGGCTTGTACCTTTTCTTCGGGCGTCATTGGGTTAACATTATTTTTATATGTTTCCCATACTTTTAACATGCCATACCAAGACTTGCTTGTGTCTACTGATCCATCTTCCTTAAACATATCTTTCAACCATCTTAAAGTTTTCATTTCTAGCTTCAACCTGTCTGCGCCAAATAATTCTCCTATTTTGTTAAAAATTGCCGTAAACACTACGTTTCGTTGACCTTCTCCTACAAAGGATTGTGCATATGGTACTATGCCTTTGCCGGATAGTTTTCGTAATGCGTTATCAACCTCAGTCCATTCCGTTGAAGAATCGATTCCTCTGTATTTTGTTATTGTTACATCTTCGCCTTTAGCATTTTTTCCTTTGCGTCGCTCTGTTGTGCCAGTAATTAATGTTGCATATATGTCTTCCTCATCTTGTCCTAACAACTCTATGCCGAAAAAATGATCCGATTTGCATCGATATAATTCATAGGCTCGCATTTCATATCCATTTACTTTTTTTCCATCTGCTGTATAATTTTTAGTTGGGTTGAAATTAAATTCATATTCTAATGCTACGCGGACTTCTGGTTTCATTACGTCTTTTGGCATAGGTTCACCAGGATATACAGTTTTCCATGTTTTTCCTGTATTTGGACCTTGAACGAATTGATGATATGTGTTCGACCACGGATCAACATCAAATCCATATTCAGGATCTTCGGGCTTTCGGCCCCATTTATCAGGGGTTGTCGACTGGTTAGGATCAGTTTTTGGTTTTTCGTCGGATTTTGGTTTTTCGTTGGATTTTGGTTTTTCGTTGGATTTTGGTAATTGTGGACCTACTACTAGCGGCTCATCATCATCTACGAATTTAATTGGGCCTTGTTCATGCAACATTTTTTTATTTGCATGTTTAATCAATGTTCGAATAATAATTTCTTCTAATTTGTCTTTTGTTTTCATATACTATTTTTCTTTATACCACGTATACGTGTCAAGCGGTTGTTTATTAAATTTCCATACATCAGATATTTTTATATAAATATATTCATTTACGGCTTTGGTGTTTAATTCATTAAACGTATGTACTCGTTTTGTACGATATCCATCAGTATACATTTCAGATACTCGCATATATCCAGATTCTGCAGATTGTCCTGCTAACATAATGGGTGCATAACTTTTGTTATTGTCAGATTCTGGATTCCATTCTATATACGGTTTAAATTCAACTTTATTATCAATTGTTTTTTTGCGTCGATATAACAACAACGGATATTTGTATGCAAAATAAACTACTGCCGTTTTCCAATCGCGTCCAAATCGTTTTTGCATTGCTTGATCAAGCATTTCATCATTTTGAGCACGCCTTTCTTGATTCAATTGTTCCATTTCTTGTTTTGCTTTTTCGGAACCTATCCAGTTAATGGCGTTATCAATTAAAACTAATCCGGTAAGTGCCTTTGCAGTTGATTTAACTACGGGTGCAGCAGTTTCGCCAACAAGTTCCGTCAGGCATTCATTGATAAATTGAAAAAATCGTCCTATGGTTGCATCATATAACGTTACAACACTTGTTTTAAAATTGATTAATTTTTGTTTGATTGCATCGGCTATTTTTGCAAAACCAGCTTTTTCTAACAAAGCAACAATGCCATCTTTTATGTATTGAATACTATCAGTAATGATTTGACCGATATTGATTCCTGTAAGGGTTTTTAAAAAATTAGAAATTGTTGATCCGAGCGATTTTAATGCAGTTTTTACGGTTTGTTTCATTGCAGAAGTTATCACTTTACCTTGACGTAAAAAAGCAATGATTCTTTTAATTACATTGCCTATAGGTTTGAGTACTGCTGCAATTTGTTCAGCACCAAGAATACCCAATAAATCAAAAACTAATTCAAGTAATGCCCAATAATCTCCTTGTGCTATTCGATATACATCGTGTATTGCCAACAATATAAAAACTGCTTTGATAGCAATGTTAACACCTGGTATTTTATCTAATACAATTGCCGTAGCTATGCCTTCTGTTGAATATACTTTGTCTCGAAGTGAAGTCATAAGTTCATCATATCCCATATCCGTACTTACGCCAACTGCTGCACTAGCATGTGCTATCCAATCTTCTAGACCCAATTCGGCCATGTCTTCAATAAATCTATCAACATATAAATCAGTATCAAATAGATATTTCCAAACCATTTTTGCGCCACTATTAGTCCAACGCGCGGTTGTTTGCATAACGCGGTCTGGTGCACTTAAAACCTGTTTTACAGTCGCAAAACTCAATAACTCATCCTGAAGATCTTTGGGTACATTATTTGTAATGTCGCCGCCTGGAAATTGAAATTGAATGGCAGCGTTGATTTGGTCAAATACATCTTGTACTGAAGGTGCCATCCCGGAATAATATCTGGTTTTGATGTTGTTGTATATATCTGCATTCCATGCTGCATCTTTTAATGAATTATATATGCTGTTTCCATAGTTTCGATTAACCCATGCAACAACACGTTTAACTTCTGCATAACTTACTAGATTACGTAATATATAATAATCTGATGGTTTAAGAATTTGATATAACAATGCTGCAATTGAACAACGATCTGCGATAGATAAAAACGAATTTACATATTCCGTTAAGCTACGGCCATCAGAATATTGCTTTTTGAAAATATCATTGATTTGTTCATATTCCCGTGCGGTATTAATTCGCGCAAATGAATTTATAGTAGATGCTTCATCATCCCATACTAAGCCCTTAGAATCCCATATGGCTTTTGCAATTCGTTCCATTGATTGTTTACTCAATGAAGAAACGGTTACTTCAGCTGCATCTTTGGTTGCAATTACTTCAGTTTCTCCAGTTTCAGGATCTCGATATGAAAACCCGGATGGTTGTTTAAGTTTATTTTGTTGCAGCCATTGAGCTTGTTCTGGACTTCCTGGTTTAAATGATTTATATTTAAATGTTTGTTCTTCCGTTGGTTTCAATTTTCTTACAAATCTAGCTTGTTTTTCTAAACGTCGTACCTTTGCTGGACGTACTAGACCTGATTGTTGATATCCGTTTTCATCAAAAAATACATAACGCCATGTATTTTCAAATTTTACATAGTACGTATTGTCGGCTTGTTTGGGAAGTTCATATACTCCATTTTCTTTTTTTGATGTTTGTTCTAGCAATACATGTTCCAGTATAGCAGCTCGTAAAACATCATCAAATGTTATAGATCTTGTCATATAAATAAATATACCATAAAAGTAAACAGTCTGGTTGGAAACGCAAATTGTATTTCATATTATTGTAATATAATTAACCAATTAAAAAATTAAGAGCCATGAAACGTTTAGTATTGTTGTTATCATTATATTCAATTAATATCATTTCTCAAACAACAACATCTTCTTCTAGTTTAATATATATTGGTTCTGCAGTTTCTTATTCGGAAAACAAAGAATTATCTAAATATATATTTGATTATTTTAATACGTATAGAAATTCAATTGGTTTAGATAATTTTGTATGGAACGATAAAGCATACGAATCAGCAAATAATTGGAATATCATTTTAGCAAGTCATGATCTATACGGTCATTCTGGAGATCCAAAAGATGAAAATTTATATCATTATTCATCATCCGACGATTACGAAATCATTAATGGGACTATTACTAATGAATCATATTCTGGAAATAGTTTGCAAAAACAAATTATTGCTGATTCCATGTTACAGAAATTTTTACGATCTCCATGGCACGAACCCGTTTTATGTTCTGAAGTTAAAACGCCGCAACAATCAATTTCTAAAACTAAAAAGAATGTATATGGCGGAGCTTATATGAGATTAGCAAAGTATGCAGCCGTATCGGTTATAGTAAAAAATATGGGCCACTATACACAATATATTCTAATAATGCATTTATATATAGAAATGCCATAACTATTTAGGAAGTTCTTGATCACTTTGGTTGAATTTACTAAACATTGAGAGTAAATCGTTATCTGAAGCAAGCCTTTCAATAACAGCAGCAGTTTGTTTTTGACTAGAAATTTGGTCTATTAAATCTTTTGTTAATTGAGTTTCTCCATTAGGACCAGTTATTGAGAAAAATATAGTTCCATCAGGGCCTAATTGAGAATATGCGCTTCCGCCAACCCATGGTTTCGTTTCAATAGTAGCATTAGCTAATTCAGGCACTGCTTTAAGTTTTGCTTCTACGTTTGCAGCTCGTTTTATTGCAATTGGCCCTAAGCCTCCAAAATAGTTTCTAGATGAATATGGATCTCCCCCTTGTGAACCTTTAAATGATAAACTAATAGTTCGTTGTGTGTTTGCAGTTGGCCATATAAAATCTGGTTTTAACATGTAGTTATCATCACCAATTTCACTTTGATCATTTGAAACTTTTAAATCAGCATCAGTAAGATTAGTAGCTGTTTTAAATTTTTCTAAATCGCCATTATAATCAGCTAATGAATTATTACCACTTACGCCGGTTTGATTTATAATTTTAGATATAGTCCATCCTTTTAGTAATGGATTTTTTAAAAAATCATTAACAATTATAGAAACAGCTGCATCAATATTAACATTTGTATCAATTCCTTCCATCGTTACCGGAACTGATTGAAATTCTCCAGGTTGTGGTACAAATGTACTAGAAAATCCCGACGTTATTGAAACTCCACCTTTAAGTCGATATAAATATACTGTGTTAGAAGTTGTCATGGTTCCGGTTAAATCTTGCTTTCCGGCATCATTCAAAATATTGTCTGCATCGATAGCATATTGCTCACTCCCTCCTGCAGTCCAATTTTTATTGTTGAATATTGACCCTAAATTATAAGTGTTCAAGTAGATTAAAAAATTAGCAACTGACACTCCGGTTTTATAATTTGCAATGTTAATAGTACCATCTGCACTAGTAGATAATTTAATTTCAGCAACATCTACAGTAAATTTCATGGAAGTAGCTTCGGCACCATTTAATGCAGTTAAAATAATTTTATCATTACCAGCAGCTCTTTTAGATAGCAATGATTGAAACCACCCTCCTATGGATCCATTCATTGCTGCAGCTGCCAATACGTATAATGGATTTAAATCATCTTTAACTGGAACGTTCCGTATAGTACCTGCTCCATTTTTCATAGCCATTGACGTACCATACGCTGTTTTTAATATTGTAAGTTGCTCTGGCGTAATTGTGATTGCACTTGGCTCGTCGCCTACAGCTTCAAGTATTCTACGAATAACTGCTGCAGCTTGGCCTAAATTTTTAGTACCAAACCGCAGCATGTTTTCTGCTAAGATTTTTTCAGATCGCATGAATTATTTTTTTTTTTGTAATTATATCAATTAGTTTCCGGTTTTTTCTGTATCAATTTGTTCTCTTTTGCCGAACATGTAATCTAAACCGCTATCGCTACGTACGGAATAAAAATTAAATAATTTACTCATATCGTCAGCTGTTCCTGCTGCACCCTTTGGTATCATTGTTGCTGGAATCGATATTTCTTTATTTGGTCCTTGTACTGTAAATGTTACTTTACCAAATCTAGATTCTTCCTTTCCGGCGGCTAAAGCTGGTGCCGTCGTCACCGGAACACCAGGCATTTTTGTCTCTAATTTAGTTTTAATATTATTTGCTCTAGTGATAGCTAAAAAATCTTGTCCACTACGTCCCGCCTTGGCAGGCCCGGCACTTAATCCTGCAGGATCGTTTACATTTGCATCTGTAATACCAGCAGCAGCTAAATCTGCTACAGATACTCCGGTCATCGTAGAGAATGCTGCAGCAGTTCCAACTGATACTTTTTCACCTAATGATGCTGCCGTTTCTACTTGTATTCCGGTTATTTTCCATCCTGCGCCGCCAAACTTAGGATCGTTTTGAAATCCAGTAAGTGCATCAATTACTGGTTGAAATGATGCATCTGTTACTGCAACTTTTCCGGCGGCAAATGTATCTTTAGGAATCGGAACCTCTTGTCTCTCTCCTTCTTGCGGTATAAATGTTGATTTAGTAACCTCTTTTCCGGCTTTTGAAACACCCATTTTTTGCGTTGCATAAAAGCATGCCTCGCGAAGCGTATATAAAGCATTACCTTGCAAATCTAAATATCCCGTTTTATCGATGTCAGACTGATCTAAATAATATTGTTGAACACCTGAAGGTGTCCATTTTGTGGCTAATATGTTCATTAAATTATACGTATTCAGATATGTTATTAATTCCGTATAATCTGACCCAGTCTGATAATCGCCCGATAAACCCGCAGCCGTAGTTACTTCTCCTAGTGTTGCAACTTTCGAAGGATCATCTGCTGCTGGATTAACTGATACATTATCGTAATCATAAAATTTCAAATTATCTGCTTCTAACCCGTCTAATATTCCGCCTGTCAACACCCCTCGCTCATTGGGGGTACCAAGTAATCGTTTTTCAAATGCACCTTTTGCTCCTACTAATTTTAGCAATCCGCCTTCTCCAAATTGGGCGGCATTTCCCTTAATAGCTCCATATACTAATGCGTCAATAATGTTACCATTGCATAGTACTGGTATTTTCATACGTTCTAGTTGTTGTTTGGCATTTTTCATGGCCATTGAGCTTCCGTATGCCTTTTGTATTACTGCTAATACATCTGCAGGAATCTGTACTCCGGTTCCAACTGCGTCGCCTGAGCCCAATTGTTCTACAAGCTGTTTCAATTTTTGTACAGTTTCTCCTAAATTTTTAGTACCAAACCGTAACATGTTTTCTGCTAAAATCTTGTCTAATGATTTTGTTTTCATATGTTTTTGTTTCCTTTATGGGTTTTTTATATATATGTTCTTGTTAACAATAATAAATATGATACAAAAAAAAATTAACGCAATTTGGATTTTTCAAACATTTTACATAATATAAAATAAAACATATATGATACGTTTCGGTTATGCCTGTATCAACATGGAGTTATCCGCCCAAGGTATTCGTACCGGTCGTGCCATGATTGATCGCAAATTCAAACTTGGTGGTTTACGGCTTGCATCTGACATTGCACTTGCCAATGCCCGCGATTTACTTACTATTCTGCAATGGAATGAAGCACGCGGTATTCGTTTGTTTCGTTTAGGTTCTGAGCTCTTTCCGCGTTGGAATCATTACGAGCTTGCAGATTTACCTGACATCAATATTATTGCACAGCACCTTCGCGCCGCAGGTGACTTTGCTCGTGCGCACGGTCATCGCATTACAACACATCCAGGTCCATTTCATATTCTAGGTAGTCCCGATGCTGTAGTTGTTGATAATTCTATCATTGGCCTTGAACGACATTCTGAGCTCTTTGATATGATGGGCTTTGCTCCTAGCTTTGAGAACAAGATCAATATTCACGTAGGTGCTACTTACAATGACAAGCCCGGCACCATTGCACGGTGGTTGCATAACTATGATCGTCTTTCAGATTCTTGCAAGGCACGTTTAGTTATTGAGAATGATGACAAAGCATCCATGTATTCGGTGCGCGAGTTGTATGAAATGTTGCATGCTGAGATTGCCATACCCATTACATTTGACTATTGGCATCATACTTTCAATACTGGTGACTTGACTGAACAAGAAGCATTCTTTATGGCTCGCGAAACATGGCAGCGTCATGGCGTTACTCAATGTACGCATTACAGTGAATCTCGTCGACGCGAAGCACAAATTCTTATTGAGCGCATGTTTGCTCATCACAACATTGACATTGCTGATTTACCCAAATGGCCTACCTTTCACAAACAATACAAAGAGTTTACCAAGATCAAAGAGCAGGCTCATGCCGATTACATTACACGTCTTCCAGACACGTACGGTGTAGCTGATCTTGATGTTATGGTTGAAGCAAAAGCAAAAGAACAAGCTTTGCTTAATTTAAACGTTGAATGTTGTCAAAACACTCAATTAATTTTAGATTAGTATATTTATATATAAATAATATTAATAATATAAAAAGGTTATTTATGAAAGCAGATTATCGCTATAAAGCAAAAATTACGGATGATATTGCAGATGCACATGAAACAAT
>Ga0214923_10004889_pt1 | contig 15873 bp, 18 predicted proteins | sample LL1510_MetaG_FD_177993 | JGI IMG/M metagenome (GOLD analysis project Ga0214923, IMG submission 177993) | Freshwater microbial communities from Lake Lanier, Atlanta, Georgia, United States - LL-1510 | ecosystem: Environmental > Aquatic > Freshwater > Lake | place: USA: Georgia | collected...
GTTTATGTTGACTTTTTTACTCTTTAGATGTAAAATATAACCTGTGTTCGGGACCATAGCTCAGCTGGTTAGAGCACCTGCCTTTTAAGCAGGGTGTCGTGAGTTCAAGTCTCACTGGTCCCTCCAATAGATCTCATCGGAAGATGAGGTTTTTATTTTTTGAAGTATACTTTGTAATATGGCTACTAAAAGAATACACTCAGTTTACATAATCGGATTTTTGTTGTTCGGATTTGTTATTGGTGTATGGATGAGCCAATTTCAGTTGATTATATCAAGCTCAAATCTATGGATCATTACATCTGTCGTACTATTAAGCGGAGCATTTATCACTAAAACACGCTTTGCTTTGGTTTTAGCTTTGATTGGAGGTTTTGTGTTGGGAGGTTGGCGAGCTGGTATAACCTACATTGATAGCCTTGAACTAAAGAACATGATAGGTACATCTCAGCAGATAAAAGGGAAAGTAGCTGAAGATACCGAACAGAAAGCGAATGGATTAAATTTCAAGTTAAATACAATCCAAATCAATGACAAACATTACGAAGGCGTAATTATCGTTGATACAAAATCAAAAATAGAATTAAAAAGAGGTGATGAATTAGTATTACAAGGTAAATTAGAGAAAGGTTTTGCTAGTTTCGGCTCTGTTATTCACAATGCTAAGCTGCTAAATCTCAATCAACTTTCTAGTTATGACAGTGCGATTGAAATCCGTGATAATTTTTCTGACAAAATAAAGCAACATATCAACGAGCCGGCATCGAGCTTAGGACTAGGTTTTTTATTTGGTCAAAAAAACAATTTACCTTCTGATTTGTTGCTAGCCCTGCAAATCACTGGGCTCACGCATATTATCGTTGCAAGCGGCTACAATCTTACTATTTTGGTTAGGATTATTAGAAAACTGTTTTTAAAAATTTCCAAGTATACATCTACTATTGTTACATTATTTATGATTTTAGGATTTGTAAGCCTTACAGGATTTAGTCCTAGTATGAATAGAGCGGCTATCGTAGCGATGTTGAGTTTGGGCGCATGGTACTATGGTCGTAAAATACACCCAGTCGTATTGATACTAATTGCAATGGCTATTACATTGGCAATTGACCCAAGTATGGCTTGGGGAAATCTGGGTTGGGAATTGTCATTTTTATCATTTGCAGGAATAATGATTGTCTCGCCAGTCATCACAAAATATTTTTACGGTCATCATAAGCCTAAAATTCTAGGTAGAATTGTGATAGAAACAATATCGGCTACTATGATGACAGCACCTTTGATAATTTTTACATTTGGATATGTTTCAACTGTTTCGGTCGTTACAAACATACTTATTTTGCCATGTATTCCTTTTGCGATGCTTGGAACATTTCTGACCGCTCTACTTGGCTTTATCAATGTAAACTTGGGTCATTTTATGGGCTTGATTACTGACTCATTGTTTAAATACATCTTGATTGTAATAAACTACTTTGGTGGATTAGATTTATCTAAATTATCTTTTGATATCAATATTACACAACTTATAGCTATTTATTTATGTATAGCGGCGGTATTTTTCTATATGAAAACAAAAACAAAAACAAAACTCGAAGATTATAATATCGTTGATTGAGTTTTGTATTATGAAAAATTAAAATAACTAAACTATCAATCTGTTATAATTGTTTAAATGGAGTATTTATGTCTGGACATAGCAAGTGGTCTACAATAAAAAGAGAAAAAGGTGCAAAAGATGCTAAACGCGGTGCTGTGTTTACAAAAATTGGTAATTTAATAGCAATCGCTGCTAGAAAAGGCACCGACCCAACTATGAATTCCAATCTTGCTATGGCCATAGAAAAAGCCAAAGCTGCAAACATGCCAGCAGCTAATATACAGCGAGCCATAGACAGAGTTTCAGATAAAAATGCAGCTCAACTAGAAGAGCTTACATATGAAGCAATAGGTCCTGGTGGAGTTGGAATAATTATCGAAACAGCTACAGACAATCGCAATAGAACCTTTCCTGAAATCAAATCTCTACTAACCAAAAATGGTGCCAGAATCGCCGACGCAGGAAGCGTGATGTTTCAATTTACGCGAAAAGGAGTAATTAGATTAAATAATCATTCTGAAGAATTACTGATGACTGCTTTAGAGTGCGGAGCAGACGATGCAGCCGAAGAAGATAACGAACTAGTAATATACACAGATCAAAAATACCTAGCAAAAGTTAGAGAAAATTTAATGAATTCTGGCGTGGAAATTCTTGAAGCAGACTTGCAGTATGTTCCGAATCACCTAGTCAGCATAGAAAATAATGAAACATCTGAAAAAATAATAAAAATATTAGAATTAATAGACGAACATGACGATGTTGTAAATGTCTATACAAATGCTGATTTGAGATAAGACTTGATTTTAAAGCTAATCGTATATACTATTCGCATATGATAAAGAAAATAATTTTATTGTTGTTTTCATTTTGTCTTGCTGTTATAGCTAGTTCAACAACAGTAGGTGCGAGTAATGCTCAAATTTTGATAACACAAGTTCTAGCAGGTGCGAGTAGTGGTATTGATTCTGCTGCAACAATGGAGTATATTTCAATTTATAATAATACAGATACTGACATAGAAATTACCAATTGGTGTTTGACTAATAAATCTCAAAAAAATATTGCTTGTTTTACTCAAAATGATCCGACTATACATATGTGGCTTACAAAAAGATCTCATGCAACTGTTGGCTCGACAACTTTTTCTGATTACTATAAAATACAAACCGATATAATTTATGCGCCGATTAGCTCTAGCTCTGGTAGCATCACTGGTAGTTCTGATGTAATCAGCCTAGTAGATAATAATTCAACAGTTGTTGATAGTATTTCCTGGAACACAACACTAACAGGTGGTAGATTGTTAGAGCGAAAATCCAGCGGGACACCCATTACATATCAAGATAATGATTTATCAACTGATTTTAATAACATAACTAACCTGTCGGTTAAAAGTTCAGGATTATTCGAAGAAGTGGTGCTTGTCGATGTATGTAAAAATATAGATGGCGTACAGCTCACAATGCCTAATGGTTATGACATAGACTCAAATAACGATTGCATACCTGATGCGTGTAAAAATTTAGCAGGACTACAAAATATACTACCAGCAGGTATGAAATATGATAACTCAAATAATTGCGTGGAAATTGATCTATGTTTGAATATATCTGGATCTCAACTTGAAATACCATTTAACTATATAGCAGATGATTACAGCAATTGCTATATCAATTCTGTCAAACTTCTAATAACCGAGATACTACCCAATCCATTAGGACTCGACACTGGAAAAGAATTTATAGAAATCTATAATCCAACTAGTCAGGATGTAGACCTTTCATTTTATAAAATAGCAATTGGTATCGATTCTATTAAATACTATAGTTTTCCAATAGGATCAGTAATTAAAGCGGGACAATATTTTGTTTTATATAACTCCCAGGTCAATTACACGCTTATAAACACAGTCTCATTAGTTGGATTGTTTACTCAAGACAATCAAGAAGTTTTTCAAACACAGATTTATTTAAATTCAAAAGACGGTGAATCATGGAGTTTGATAGATAATCTATGGCAATATACTAATCAACCATCTCCTGGGAAATCTAATTTAATGAGCGTAACAGTGGAGGACGAATCGGCACCGCAGCCATGTGCTCCGAATCAATATCGTAATCCAGAAACAAATAGATGCAAATTAATCACAGTCAAACAAGCTTCATTAACGCCGTGCAAAGACGGAGAGTATAGAAGTGAAACTACAAATAGATGTAGATCTATATCATCAGAAGCCAAATTAGTGGAATGCTCAGAAGGAGAATTTCGCAATCCAGAAACTAACAGGTGCAAAAAAGAAGCCAGTTTGATAAAGACCGACTACCCTACAAACGTAGAAGCAACTAAATCGAACGACAATCATGCGCAAACATTTTTGATAGTTGCTATCCTTATTACAAGCTTATATGCAATTTGGGAATGGCGATTTGATTTATCTCAAATTTTTACAAAAATACAAAAATTTATAAAAAAACGAAAATAAAACTATAATAATAGTAGATGAGAATATTAGGCATAGATCCAGGAACCGGTCGATTGGGCTTTGGAGTAGTTGAAGTGACCAAGACTGGGTACGAACTTGTAGATGCTGGCGTGATTACTACACCGGCTCACACTCCACAAGATGAAAGGCTTTTGGATATTTATGATAGTTTAAATCAAATAATTAAAACTACCAAACCTGCAGTTATGTCCATAGAAAAATTATTTTTTGCAAGAAACATAACTACAGCTATGAAAGTATCTGAAGCTCGTGGAGTTGCAATGCTTTGTGGTAAAAAAGCAAACTTACAAATTTATGAATACACTCCACTACAAATAAAACAAACTATTACTGGTTATGGCAAGGCAGATAAAAAACAGATGCAAGAAATGATTCGCCTGCAGCTCAAATTAAAATCCCCGCCAAAACCAGATGATTGTGCCGATGCGCTAGCAGCGGCGATTACTCATTCGATTATGAACAGAGTATAATATATCTATGATTGCACACATAAAAGGTATCTTAGTAGAGAAATTTTTGAATTCTGTAATAGTAGATGTTAATGGCATAGGCTATGAAGTGCAGATATCTTCTCAGGATTTTGACAGCTTAAATCTCAATGAAGATATTAAACTTTACACCTATCATCACATCAGAGAGCAGTCTCAAGAACTTTTTGGATTTACTAGTTTGGCTTCAAAAAAGCTATTTGAAATGTTAATAACCGTTCAGGGTGTTGGTCCAAAAGCTGGATTGGCTATATTGAGCGTTGGTCCGACCGCAGAAGTTCAAACTGCTATATCTAAAAGCGATAGCTTATACCTGTCACGAGCAAACGGAGTTGGTAAACGTACCGCCGAAAGGATTGTCGTTGATTTATCAGACAAAGTTGGTGCACCGATGCAAATTAATCAAAAAGTTATAAATAAAAATGATGAAGCGCTTGATGCTTTGATGGCTTTAGGTTTTACATTATCTGATGCTATTCAAGCCCTAGAAAATGTAAACAGCGATCTATCGACTTCAGAGCGTGTAAAAACAGCCCTAAAAAGCGTATCTATAAAATAGTGCTATACTATCTATAGATGGCGATAGAGAGAATTACAGATACTAGCTTAAATTCTGATGACAGTAATGAAGTCGAAGTGGAAATCACTTTGCGACCAAGCTATTTCACAGAATATATTGGTCAAAATAGGCTAAAAGAAAATCTTAAATTAGCAATTGAAGCTGCAAAAAAAAGAAACGAACCGCTGGATCACATTTTACTTTATGGTCCACCGGGTCTAGGTAAAACTACTATGGCAATGGTCGTCGCAAACGAAATGGGTAGAAAAATTCGTGTCACTAGCGGTCCAGCAATTGAAAGAGCTGGAGATCTTGCGAGTATAATTACAAACCTAGAAGATGGAGATATTTTGTTTATAGACGAAATTCATAGACTAGGTAAAAATATCGAAGAAGTATTATATAGTGCGATGGAGGATTACAAACTAGATATCATGATAGGAAAAGGCCCTGGTGCTAGAAGTGTAAGACTTGACTTGCCTAAATTTACAGTAATTGGAGCAACGACAAAAACTGGAAATTTATCTGCGCCACTGAGAGATCGTTTTGGGCACATGTATAGACATGAATTTTATAGCGAAGATGAGATTGCAAAAATTATTGAACGCTCAGCAAAAATACTAAATAGCAAAATTGACAAAAAATCTGCAGAAATATTATCTAAAAGATCCAGACTAACTCCTAGAATTGCCAACAGACTACTCAAACGCGTGAGAGATTATAGCGATGTCAATGGCGATGGAATTATAGACAGTAAATTGACAGCTGATGCACTCGCTATGTTAGAGATTGATGAGCTAGGTTTAGACAATGGTGACAGAAATTTACTATCCAAGATGATTGATAATTATGGATTAAATCCAGTTGGACTTAATACTTTATCTGCATTAACAGGTGATGAAGAGTCTACAATAGAAGATTTCTTTGAACCTTATCTGATGCAAATAGCTTTTATAGAACGCACGCCTCGAGGAAGGAAAGCAACTACTAAGGCGGCTAAACACTTAAATAAAAGTATCGATAAAAATCAAAAAAACACTAGTCTGTTATAATATTTTTATGAACGAAGATAAAAACAAAAAAAAGGAAGCTAATGTAATACATGTTTCCAGATCTTTAGAGCCCCAAAAACAAGAAATCAGCCCTGAGCTTGCAATGAAGCATAAGAGATCTTCAGAGATGTATCCTGATATCGATCTAAGTGATAGCGAGTATGTATTGAAAGTCGCAAGGAGACATCCTATCGGGTTATTTATACAGTTATCTATTAGTTTAGTAATATTTTTAGCAGCATTTCTACCAATAATTTTTGCAAGTACAGTCAATAGTTTTTTGAACGACATGATCAGTACAGAAATACCACTATACGTATTTGCTTCAATTTCAATTATATTAATATTATGTTCGTTAGGAATTGGAGCTGTTATCTTATTTGTTTTTAAAAACAATAAACTCTATCTAACGAACGAAAGTGTTATTCAAAGAGTACAAATTTCATTATTTTCAAAACAGGAACAATCTGTTAGCCTCGGTAGTATTGAAGATAGCTCTTATAAAAAAACAAACATACTTCAGACAATTTTCAATTATGGAGATGTCAGATTAAGTACGGTAGGTGACGAAACCACCTATAGACTATCCTATGTTGCTAATCCTAAAGAGTATATGACGACATTAGACCATGCTGTAGAAGCATTTAAAAATGGTCGCCCTATAACAGACTCAGATATCGTTGACTAGTTTGAACTTTCTTTTATAAAGTCGGTTTCATTTTCTAAATCAGCACGCAAAGTAAATTTTTTACACATATCTGCTTCGCAGCTGGTTGGTTCGTATCTATAATTACTACCTATAGCTCCAATTGTTAATCCCGAAGGATCTATAAATATTTCTGGATCAACAGTAGTTAAATTACCTGCATTTATAGTTTCAGGGTAAGATTTTTTTGCAGGATAGTAAACTTTCTCCAATGCATAATACATGGCGTTGATTGCTGATTTCCTCTTGTCATCTCTACTAGCTGCCTGTAGAGAATTTTTTTGCATAAAAAATATAATAGAAGCACTGAATACTAAAACTATTATTATACTTATTTCTATTACCGTAAAGCCTTTTGATTGTCTTTTCATTGCCTTAATTATAGCAAAATTTGCCAACTAAAAGTATAATATAGCTATAAAAGGGGTAAAAAATGTCAGCTAAAAAATCAGACAAATCAGAAGTTCTAGAAAAAATCTCATCTAATGATGGTAAGTTAAAAGCTCTCGGTCTAGCTCAGGAGCAAATAAACAAACAGTTTGGTGACGGTGCAATAAGAAGACTAGGAGATACAAAAACCATAGATGTTGAACTCATTAGCTCAGGATCACTATCACTTGATTTAGCACTTGGTGGAGGCTATCCGAAAGGACGTATTATAGAAATATATGGCCCAGAATCATCAGGTAAGACTACTCTTACTCTACATGCTATAGCTGAAATTCAAAAACAAGGCGGAACCGCAGCATTTATAGATGCCGAGCATGCACTTGACCCTTCGTATGCAAGAAAGGTTGGTGTTGATACCGACAATTTGCTAGTTTCCCAGCCAGACAATGGAGAGCAAGCGCTTGAAATTGCTGAAACTTTGGTAAGGTCTAACGCTGTAGATTTGGTCGTCATTGACTCTGTCGCAGCCCTTGTACCTCAGGCTGAAATAGATGGCGAAATGGGAGACAGTCATATGGGCTTACAAGCTAGGTTGATGAGTCAAGCCTTAAGAAAACTTACCGGAATTATCAATAAAAGCAAGACTACTGTTATATTTATCAATCAAATTCGTATGAAGATTGGTGTTATGTTTGGAAATCCAGAAACTACAACAGGTGGTAACGCGTTGAAATTTTATTCATCTGTAAGAATTGATATACGTAGAACTGGTCAAATTAAATCAGGTGAAGACATAATAGGCAATCGTACCAAAGTAAAAATTGTAAAAAATAAAATTGCACCACCATTTAGATCTGCTGAGTTTGACATTATGTATAATGAAGGAATTTCTAAGACAGGAGACGTACTAGATCTAGCCGTACAGCATGGTATAGTTGGAAAATCTGGGGCTTGGTTTGATTATAATGATGCAAAGATAGGTCAGGGCAGAGAAGCTACAAAAGAATATCTATCAAACAACCCAAAGATTTTAAGCGAAATTGATAAAAAAGTTCGCGAAAAAGTAAAATCCGAACAATAAAATGCAAATTACCAAGATATCTATACAGGCAAAAAATCCTGATAGAGTAAATGTTTATGTTGATTCAATTTATAGTTTCAGTTTAAGTATAAATCAAGTAGCTGAACTAGGCATTAAAATCAATCAGGAAATTGATGAGAATGATATAGATAATTATAAATCTCAAAGTGAACTTGGGAAATATTACATTAAAACTTATAAATACTGTTTAATAAGGCCAAGATCATCCTACGAAGTACAGTTATATCTAAAAAAGAAAAATATTTCCGAAGAATTTATAGACCTCATAATAAATAAACTAACCAAAAATAAAATAGTAGATGATTATAAATTTTGCGAGTGGTGGATTAACAATAGAAATGTCAAAAAAGGTTCTAGCCTAATTCAAATTAAATCTGAACTAAAGAAAAAAGGTTTGGCTAATAGCTTGATTGAAGAAATGTTAGAAAAATCCGATAGGCATGATAGTGATGAGATAATAAAAATATATAATCGCAAAAAAAATAAATACGATTCAGAAAAAATGAAATCTTACCTAGCTAGCAAAGGATTTAAGTATGCAGACATAATAGATCTTTTAGATCAAGCATCTGTTGATTCTGGAGAGGAAGATGTAGCGAAAGGATTAACGAATACTTGATCCTCAAGAGTTTTTTTATTATAAATCTTTTCTTCTGGAGATTTTACGATGATATAGTTGTCATTTATTTCAATAATTTGATTTCGTCCTATAATTAGTCCAGATGACGATATGCTTTTCATGAAACCATGACTTACGTTTAATTGCTCTATAATATAATCCTTAGAATTCATAGCAAAATCTGTGACCTTTCCAACCTTACGTTTCTTATCATCTATGACTTTCATAGATATTAAGGATATATTCATTTTTACGAGTTTATCTAAAAATAGAACTTCACCGTTTGTTACAAATTCATCTGTACTGTCTATTATTGCTCCCATAGATCCAAATTCTCTTATATCTTTCGACATCAAATAATTTTGAGTATTTGGTTTGAACCTATAATTTACTAAAAAAGCAAATACCTTAAGGTCCATAGGGTCAACTATAACCTTAGATATGGTAGCGAGCCTCGTCCCAGTTTGTAGGCTAATTATCGGTTTATGAATAATATTTGAGTTAAGCAGTAGCATACTAGTCTTTGAATGGGTTGTATCTTACAGATGGAATAATAGCATCGGGCATTTGAGCGTTAGTTTTAAGTTTTAAAATATAATTATTTATATTTTGATAACTAGTGAAATTTACTGAGTTGATTTGGGCATTTTGATCAGACGAATGTTGTTTTGAATCAGTACTTAATGATTCGTTCAAGTAATAAACTGCAAAGATTAAACCTGACATAATAAAAACTATAAAAATTACCAAATTATGTTTCATTATAAATTTTATTAAAGGCTTAAATATTTTATTTATATTTTTCATCATCATTTGTAGTATACAGCAATTTTTAAGTTATTTACTTTTATTTCATCCGAACTCGAAGAGGCATCCCTCTTTATACTTAAATTAATAATTTGCATTTTAGGTAAAGATTTATCTATGTAGCTTATAAATTTATAGAATTGATCGTATTTGACGTAATTATCAAATACTACATCTACAGCCTTAGCTCTCGAATTACCTAACGCTATATCTACAAAACTGTTTGGTGCAACTTTTAAGCTTACGCCTGCTTTTTCAGAATATTTGTTAATATTTGAGTTCAGTACAGCCTCAGATGTATCATTGGTTGCGTATAACAAGTTTAACTGTTCGTTCACGGGTTTTTGAGAGTTAAGTTTAGTTTGTATTATTGCCTTGACATCAGGGCTTAGCTGGCCCATATCTTTAGTGGCAGTTTTTTTTGATAAATCTGCGGATTGAGTACTCAATATTGTTTGAGCATAAATAATACTAAAAACTAAACCAGACATCAGGAGTAAAAGTGTAATAGTTAATATAATTAATAATTGTTTTGGTCCAAATGGAGAATTATTCATCTTAGGTCTCGCTCAATATTAATTTTTAGGTTTGCAGAGTGTGTATATTTATTAAACTTCGCGGCTGGCATCGGTGTGTCGTTTACTATAAGGCTCGGAAAAGTATTCTTCGCTAGATTTAGTTCTTGGGCAGATATTCCATATAATGTAACGTCAACATCATTTTTTATTGTGTTGGAGGACAAATTTATTTCTTCTATAATAACTCCATTGGGTAGTTTAGTTGCTAGTTTCTGTAAGATATCAGAATAGTCTACTGTACTAGGATAGACATTTTTATTAAAATACTCAATCTCTTCCTTGTATCGATTTGCTATGTCTAGTAAATTCGTGCTTAGAGAAGAATTTTGATTTGAATTTGATTTATCAATATTATCAATAATCGATTGGTTAATATAGTAAACTAATATACTTGACACAGAAATAAAAATTAGACTTCCCGATACGATAAATATGTATTTTACAAGGGCCGAGTTTGCTCTGGCGGCAGTTATCTTAGATTTTCTATCATATGGTAGTAGATTAATCATTTCCAAATTTCTCCTGGCTTAACTATAGATAGTCCGGCAACCGTAATATACCTGGATCTATGCTGTTTTGCAGGTGTAGGTAAATCAGCGAAGTCTAATTTTTGCCATGGACTTGCGACTCTCACTGGCATCACTAAAGCGTTAGTATAATATTCTCCTATTCCAGGAAGATTGCTTCCACTACCAACAATTAATATCTGCTCTAATTTCTTATTTTTATTCAGCCTCTCATTATAATAACGAATAACTTTCTGTATTTCCTTTAGAAGTATGTCTAGACTAGGTTTAAGCGCTGAAGTAATTTTACTTTGCCGTAAGCCTGCATTTAATCCATTTAAAACCTTGATTTGGTGAGCGTTAGCAAGCGATAGTCGTAATCTTTTTGCTATTTCTAATGTAAATGTATTGCCACCAATCGAAACACTATTATTTAATTGTACTTTACCGTCTATGACAACGGCTATATCTGTTGTTGCTGGACCAATATCTATAATAACACTTGGTAGGTTGCCTTCTTCGGTCGCGGTCATCATTCTTCCAACCGAACTTATGCTAGGTTCAACCATGATTGTTTTGAAATCTGCGGATTCGATTGCTAGTATAGCTCTGTCTACGACCGTTTTATTTATTGCGCTCATGAGCACAGTGACGTTATTTTTGTCTTTTGATAGCACCTCGTAATCTACATATAGAGCAGAAGATGGAAGTGGGATATATTGATCCACCTCTATATCTATAGCATCTTTCAAGTTATCGGCTACGTTTGTAGGTATATCAAAAGTTCTAATGTATGATTTAGTAGTCGGCACGCTGACAACGGCATAATTACTGTTTAAAGTACCTACGACATGCTCTTTTAGTAGAGTCTGCATTGCTGTTATTAGGTAGTCGTTATCCTCTTCAAGAGATTTTTTTATTCTCAGGGGATCCAAGTCTAAAGAGCCATAACCATGTACTAGCCATTTTTTTGAATCTACTGACATAACTTTAATATCGGTGTTGCTAATCTCGATACCTATAATTGGTTTGTCTTTATAAAATAATTGTGTCATAGAGCCCACTGTGTGTATAAATAAATTATAACATGACAGCGGTTTTTAGTTGCTAATGTTTATTTGATATTTTGCGAAAGACTTGTTATTGGTAGCATGACGCTAGCAGCAATTAAACCAACAATTCCACCCATAATTATAATCATTACGGGTTCGATAATCGAACTCAATCCACTAATTGCAACATCAACCTCTTCTTCATAAAAATCAGCTACTTTTACCAGGACGGTTTCTGTGGCACCTGTTTCTTCACCTACCGATAACATTTCAGAAACAATAGATGGGAATAAAGGATTTTGAGATATTACTGCAGAAAGTTGCCTACCATTTTTGATTTCTAGTGCAGCTTTCTCAAGAGCATCTTGATAATGAACATTACCTACAGATTTAGCCGAAATTCTTAAACATTCAATAACACTAACTCCAGCGCCCATAAGTGCAGAAAAAGTTCTAGTAAATCTGGAAACAACCATTTTTACTGTTACTTTTTTTATGCCGGGAGTAACAATAAGAATTCTATGCCAAAATTGTTTACCGATTCCTGTTTTTATAAATTGAAACCAAGCTATTAATAAAACAACTAATACTACTGCAATCCAGACGACGTATTGCTGTACGAAACTACTGACTTGAAGCATGAAAACAGTTATTGCAGGCAATTGTGCATTTGGGCCACCTAAATCCGTCAATATCTTACTTAATTGAGGAACAATCCATAACATAAGAGTGAAAAAAGCAACAGTTGTAATTAATAATAGTGTAACCGGATATATCATAGCACCCTTAATCCTTCTTTTAATAGACGCGTTTTTCTCTTGTTGATATGCTAAGCGATTTAATATGTCATCTAAAATACCAGCAGACTCACCAGCTCTAACCATATTGACATATATTTCATCGAAAATTTTTGGATGCTTTGCAAGAGCATCAGCCAGTGTAGCACCCCCTTCTATTTTTGCACTTACCTCACCTAGAGTCTTGCTTAAACCTCTACTCTCTGTATGTTGAGATAATGAATTTAATGTTTTCAATAGTGGCACACCAGCACTTATCATAGCACTCAATTCTCGAGTGAAAACAACTAGGTGTTTTGACTTTACTCTCGTTGGACCAATAGTTAAGTTGGCAGATTTACCCTTTTTTTTAACAGACTGTCCTGATTCTATCTCCTTTATACTTATAGGCCTCAGTCCTTGTTTAATAATTGAAGATATCGCAGCAGCCTTGTCGGATTGTTCGATTGTTCCCTTGACGGTATTTTGTTTGCTATCTAATGCTACATAGTTAAAGTTTGCCATAATTATAGTTGCTCCCTTGTGATTCTGATTACTTCTTCAAATGTTGTGATTCCTCTTAAGGCTTTTATAATACCATCGATTTGCATTGTCACCATCCCTTCATCTATAGCCTGATCATTTATTTGCTTACTTGTACCATTGCTCATAATCAATTTTCTCTGATTGTCAGTAATATTTAAAACCTCATAAACACCGATGCGCCCCTTGTAGCCGTTTTGGCTATCGCCAGCATTGTCATTTTCATCAGCTTTCCACAAAGTTTGTATGGTGTTTTCAGAACTAGAAAGTGGAGTATCTCCTCCAATTCCCAAGTCCTTTGCTTGTAACTCGAGTTCGTGTATTTTTTTGAATTTCTCAGGTGAATCGAGGCCTAGCATCTTTTTTATGGATATTATTTCTTGGTCTGATGGAACTACCGCTTTCCTAGTTTTTGGATTTAACTTCCTCATTAATCTTTGTCCTACTATTGCTTTTACGGTAGATGCAATTAAGAAGGGTTCCGAACCCATATCTAGGAGTCGCGGTAAAGATGTTGCTGCGTCGTTTGTATGCAAAGTGCTAAACACGAGGTGTCCAGTAAGTGCTGCTTGAATCGCAAGTGATGCCGTTTCTGAGTCACGAACCTCACCAACCATTATGATGTTTGGATCTTGTCTTAGTAAAGACCTCAATCCGTTAGCAAATGTCATACCGGCTTTAGGGTTAGTTTGAGTTTGGTTTACTCCTTTAATTTTGTATTCAACCGGATCTTCGATTGTGGATATATTTACATCCGGAGAATTAAGCATTGTTAATACGCTAAATAATGTAGTTGACTTACCGCTACCAGTAGGTCCTGTTATTAAAACCATTCCATCTGGGTTTGAAAGCGCAAGTTTCATCTCATCAAGTGATTTACCCCAAAAACCTAATTCCTCCAAGGTCAAGGAGCTGGTCGATTCGTTAAGAACGCGCATAGCTATTTTTTCGCCGTCTGCAATAGGTAGAGTGCTAACACGCAAAGCAAATTGTCTACCTGCAACTTTGATTTTAAATCTACCATCTTGAGGTACGCGTCTCTCGTCAATTTTCAGATTTGCAAGTATTTTAATACGACTTATTAGTGCCGCAGAGACGTTTCTAGGTAAACGGTTTACTTCTTTCAAAACTCCATCGACACGATAACGAACCTGAACGTAGTCTTCTCTTGGTTCAATATGAATGTCACTAGCATTGGACCTGATTGCATATTCGAGAAGTAGATTAACTGTTTGGGCTACAGGTGAATTTTCAGATACATCCTCTGCGTCAACATTTTCAAGTGAAGGTTCTTCTTCGTCAACTCTTTGGACATCAATAGCTTCGGCAAGTTCCTTGTTAACGTCGCCTCTATAATTCTCCAGGACTGAAGCAATATTATCTTTTGTGGCTATGGAAATTTTTAGTTTTTCACCAAGTTGTTTTTGCAGAAAGTTAACCGCTTGAATATCATCAGGGTCTTCCATCGCAAGGTAGATAATTCCGTCTTCATCAACTTTATAAACTACCGCATTGTATTGTCTTGCTACGCGTTCAGGTATTTTATTTAATATATCTGGAGAGACATCTCTTGGGTCAATTTCAACATATTCAATTTGGGAATAAGCAGCGTAAGCTTGAATCAAAGATTTTTCATCTGTCAGCTGTCTGTCAAGAACCATTTCTTGAATTGGCCGATGCAGTCTCTCTGCTTCACTTTTTAGTACGCTAATTTGCTCAGGCGTAGCTAATCCAGCCTGGCTTAATACGTTTTCGATGAGTGAATCAGATATACGCATGTTGCTTATGTCAATTTTAACTGATAAAAATTGATTTTGCTAGTGTTATAATTGGTTTATGATTAGGATGATATACAACGAAGCCGAGATGAAAGCTTTTGGTAAACAATTTGCAAACTTGGTCAAGGGTGGTGATATCATAGAGTTGATAGGTGATCTCGGAAGTGGAAAGACAACTTTTGTCAAAGGACTTGCGGACGGTCTAGGTATAAAAGAAAACGTCCAAAGTCCAAGTTTCACTCTTAGCCAGCAATACGAAACCAATAAGCAAGCTATACTGGTACACTATGACTTTTATAGACTAAACGATCCAGGCATATTAAGGCATGAAATCCAAGACCATGTCGGTAATCCAGAATTTATAACTGTAATAGAGTGGGGTAATATCGTAAGAGATATTTTACCCGTAGACAGGCTTACTATGAATATTGTTGCCCCCAATGAAAATACGCGAAGAATTATTGTAGAATCTCACGGAGTAAGAAGCTCCGCTTTGGCTAAATTATTATGATTCTTCTACTTAACACTTCTAAACCTCAGTGCGAGATGATGGTTTATAAAAATGGCGAATATGAAACTTTCTATTGGGAGGCAAATCGTGAATTAGCCGATAATTTACTAACTTTTATTTCAGACAATCTTTCTAAAAATAATATTCAATTTTCGCAACTAACTGGTTTAGGAGTTTTTGAAGGACCTGGCAGTTTTACAGGATTAAGAATTGGCATAACCGTAATGAACGCATTGGCTGATTCTTTAGACATACCTATTGTTGGCGGTAGGGGTGAAGAGTGGTATAAAGAAGTACTTC
>Ga0214923_10004890_pt1 | contig 15870 bp, 17 predicted proteins | sample LL1510_MetaG_FD_177993 | JGI IMG/M metagenome (GOLD analysis project Ga0214923, IMG submission 177993) | Freshwater microbial communities from Lake Lanier, Atlanta, Georgia, United States - LL-1510 | ecosystem: Environmental > Aquatic > Freshwater > Lake | place: USA: Georgia | collected...
ATCAACGCATGAAAAAAGGTTTGAAGCCTTCGCATCTGAACCTTCAGGATAAATTGCTTATGACATTGGAATATTTGAGAGAATAGAGAACCTATTTTTGGTCAGAGTTATGGCCTTAGTGAAAGTGCATGTTATAGCAATGGCAAATAGATAGAAGAAGTATTGGTTCGAGATAAGAGGTTCGCTTCGCCAGGAAAAAAGGTTTTATTGGATAGTGGTGGTGCAGTAGAGGTAATTTTGATCGATGCAACCGAGACTCCCATAGAGCGACCAAAAAAAACGAGTTCGGAACAAGGAGAGGGTAAAAAATAGAAACAAGAGACAAAAGCTGTATTTTTCAGGGAAAAAGAAAAGGCATACTGGATGTATGTCAGAGATTGCAGTTAATAGATGAGCAAGAGCAAACCAAGGGACGAGTATTAATTATCCCTATTGTGTCTATGTTGATCAAAATGATAGGTAGATAGGTCGGGCACGGGCACGAAGATTGGGTTATGCAAGATATCTATTATTTGTGATAAATGGTATGAACTACAACAGCATTCTGAAGATCAGAAAGAAAATGATCGACAACGCTGCACCAGCAGGCACTGTCACTATCCAAGAGATGACGATGTCCCGCAACATCCCCAAATTAATCGCACCAATACCACGAGCCATACCCACTCCTAAAATCGCTCCCACAAGGACGTGAGTGGTGGAAATCGGCAGACCCAATTTCGAGGCAAGTAGAATTGTCAGAGCTGCGGCAAAACCCGCTGCAAAACCGCGTGAAGGGGTCAAGGAAGTGATCTTTTTACCGACAGTCTCAATCACTCTCCAGCCCCAAGTGGCCAGACCAATCACGATACCACCACCTCCGAGTAGAAGTAGAGAGAGAGGGACACTCTGGCCGAAAATCGGTCTTCCTTGAATTCCATTCACAATAGCCGAAAGCGGACCGATCACATTAGCCACATCGTTTGAGCCATGGGCAAATGCCATGAAACAGGCTATGATCATCAATAAATAGGCAAAAATCTTCTCCACCCGCTCGTAGCCATCGCGTGATGATTTCTTTTTCAAAAGCATCTTAGCAAACAAAAAGGCAACCGAGCCAATAGAGATGACAAAGATCAAAAGAGCCACTATGTTGAAATCAAAATTCAACCCGCGCAAGCCCCCAAAGAGCAAAATCAGTGTCAAAAGTGAAAAGACAATAAATGCAAAATAGGGTGTTGCTCGCACCATCGCCTTAAGCGGGTGACTATTATAAAGAATTTGCTTTCTGATGACTGAGAAAATTAGATAGGCAAGCGCTCCTCCTAAAAGAGGTGAAACAACCCAGCTCGCGGCAATAGTGCCAATCGTGCTCCAAATGATCGAATCAAAACCCCCGTAGACAAGACCAAAGCCCATCACACTGCCTACAATCGTATGCGTCGTGGAGACAGGCCAACCAAAAAAGGAAGCTACTTGCAGCCAGATTCCAGTGCCGATTAAAGCGGCCAGCATCCCATAGATATAGTCTTGAGTATTGTCAACGAAGAGAAGCGGATTGACAATGCCACTTTCCAATGTTTCTGAAACATTCGAACCCAGAAGGAAAGCTCCTAAAAATTCAAAAATAGCTGCGACAACTACAGCTTGTAAAAGGGTGAAGGCGCCAGAGCCGACGGCTGGACCAACCGCGTTGGCAACATCATTGGCTCCAATGTTCCAAGCTACATAGAAACCCACAAGTAAGGCAATGATGAGAAAAGGTGTCATTTGACCTCTAGTGTCATCCTCACTCGATTGGCAAGCTTTTCGGATTCATCCGAAAGAGCTCCCACTTCCTCAATCACTTTTAACCATAGGAAAAAGCTGGGTGTAGGAAGATGATCTGAGACAGTAAAAAATTCTTTGAGCAACTCTCGTTGCAGCACATCGGCCTCATGCTCGATATCTGCGACTTTTTCAACCATCTGCTCCACTTTCTTTGCCTCTTGACCACCAAATGAACTCTCAACAAGCTGGTCCATCTCAAGAATAATGTTATGAACTGCTTCACAAGCAGATAGATTCAATTTAACAAATTTTTCAAAAAGTGGGGCAAATTTCTCATCCATTTCAAGATTCTTTAGGGTGAGAAGAATCCCAATATCTTGAGCACGGTCTGCAATATTATCCTGCAAAGAAAGAATGTCTAGAAGGCTAGAGCGTGGGACTGGTAGGAAAACCGCGGTTGGCAAATTGTTGCGGATATCATTTTTGGTCAGATCAGCTTGATGCTCTAAATCAGAAATCAGCTTAGAAATTTTCTCGACTTTCTTGTAATCTGCGTCACGCAACGCTTTAAAAAGAGGCGCGATCTCTTTAACACAATCCACTACTTTCTCCATGTGTGCTTGGAGAGGTTTAAAAGGAGAGCGACCGAAGAGACGAGCTAGCGTTTGCATATTTCAACTAATGTTTGAAGCATGATAATAATACTAAAAGGGGTTAATGTAAACAGCAATGAATGCCCTTCTCTCTGTACGACACCTCACCACAAAATTAAAAATTGATGGTAAGGCCCACAATGTGCTTAACGATCTCTCCTTTGATCTTCACGAGGGGAAAACGCTTGCTATTGTTGGGGAAACTGGCTCTGGCAAATCGATGACAGCTCTATCCATCATGCGGATCTTACCAAGCCCGCCAGCCCTCTTTCCAGAAGGAGAAATCCTTTATAAAGGGAAAAACTTGCTCAAACTATCTAATAGAGAAATGCGCCAAATCCGCGGGCGGCATATTGGGATGATCTTCCAAGATCCCACCTCAGCTCTCAACCCAGTCTACACAATTGGAGAGCAGCTGATGGAGGTCTGCATGGTCCACCTCGATGAAGATATGGAGCAGGCTGAAGAACGGGTGATCAGAATGCTTGAGGAAGTACAGCTTCCAAACCCCCGCGAGCAACTGCTTGAATATCCGCATAAACTTTCAGGAGGGATGCTGCAAAGAGTGATGATCGCTATGGCACTCATTCTTCATCCTGATATATTAATCGCTGATGAACCCACAACTGCTCTTGATGTTACGATTCAAGCACAAATTCTGAAACTCTTACGTGATTTGCAAGAAAAACGGGGGATGGCGACTCTTCTGATCACACATGATATGGGTGTTGTAGCTGAGATGGCTGATGATGTAGTGGTGATGTATGCTGGAGAAAAGCTGGAAGAGGGCACAGTAGAGGCTCTATTCGATCAAAGCGCCCACCCCTATACTCAGGCACTTTTTGCCTCAAGACCCAACTACTCCATAGCAAGGGGCGCATTACCGACAATTGAAGGCTCTGTACCGACTATCGGCAAGCTTCCAAAAGGCTGTCCTTTCCACCCCCGCTGTAAATATGCCCTACCCTTCTGCCAAGAGGGACGAGTTCCCTACTTTAGACTACCCACTAACCCTTCACACGAAGTGAAGTGTTGGCTTTACGACCAAGATTTAGAATGGAAGATTGACCGTGAATCAATTATTGAAGATTGAGAATTTAAAGAAGCACTTTCCTGTAAAGCGAGGTTTACTTGGCCGCACGACGCGCATTTTGCAAGCGGTTGATGATGTCTCTTTTGATCTTGAGGAGAATGAAATTTTGGGACTTGTGGGAGAATCAGGTTCTGGGAAAAGCACGCTTGCCCGGACAGCGATTCGGCTGATCGAGCCGACGAGTGGGAAGATTTTCTTTCAAGGAGAGGATTTTTGCAAGTTGAGCGGCAAGCGCTTGCGACAATCAAGACAGAAAGTACAGATGGTCTTTCAAGACCCCCTATCTTCTTTGAACCCGCGGAAAACAATTTTGGAAAATGTGGGCGAAGCACTGCTTTACCATAAGCTTGTGGAAAATCGTGACGAACAGGTTGCTAAAGTTGAAACGATTATGGAGCAGATTGGAATGTCGAAGAGCGCAATCGATCTTTATCCCCATCAATTTTCTGGCGGTCAACAGCAGCGCATCTCGATCGGTAGAGCGATTGCGATGGAGCCGAAGCTGATCGTTTGTGATGAGGCGGTCTCGGCATTAGATCTTTCTGTGCAGGCGCAGATTTTGAATCTACTTTATGATTTAAAAAAGCGGCTTAAACTGAGCTATCTTTTTATTTCTCACGATCTTGGAGTGGTGCGCTTTTTCTGCGACCGCATACTTGTGATGTACCAAGGCAAGATTGTGGAGAGTGGGCCTGCGAAGGAGCTTTTTGAAAACCCTAAGCATCCTTATACACAGAAATTGTTAGCATCGATTCCACGGGGCCATCCGCGCGCCAAAAAGTAGCGAAAATTCAAAATTATACCATTTATAACAAATAATGTCACAAATGATGGCCAGATAGGGCGGCAAATTTGAGAGATCCTTTCTGGCTCATGTCTTTAAACATGAGTGAGAAAGGAAGGCGCTATGCTTGATTGCTCTTATTTGTGAACTTTAACCTTTTATAAGAGCTCTACATAAGATAAGAGCTGTTCTAGGTCGTCAAGAGAGTAATAATGTAGACTAATCGTCCCAGAGCCTTTCTCATGATGCTGAATCTCAACCTTTCTTTTGAGCTTCTCTTCCAACTCCGACTCGATCTCCACAATATGTGGATCCCTCTCCTTCGCCTTTTTCTTGCGCTTTGCAAGCTGTACACTAGAAGCCTCAGCCTGACGAACAGTGAGTTTGCTGTTTTGGATCATCTCATGTAACTTACCCTGCAACTCTTCACTTTCCAAAGAAAGAATCGCCTTCGCATGCCCCATGGAAATCTCTTTGCTAGAAAGCGTTCTTTTCACCTCATCCGGCAGAGTCAAAAGACGTAAATAGTTCGCCACTGTGCTCCGCTTCTTGCCCACCTTATCTGCCACTTCTTCTTGTGTCATTCGGAATGTGTCGATCAATTTCTTGAAAGCTTGGGCCATCTCAAGAGGATCGAGATCAACACGCTGAACATTCTCAATCAATGTCTGCTTCGCTGCTTCTAAATCATTGGTATCTCTAACCAATACCTTGATCTTCTCAAGACCGGCTCTTTTGCAAGCACGCCACCTTCTTTCGCCGGCAATCAATTCATAATAAAGCACTTTGTCGCCGCTTTTAACAGCGCGGCAAACAGGAGGGTGGATGAGGCCGACAGCAACGATTGAAGCTGCGAGCTCATCGAGCTCCTGGCTGGAAAACTCCCTCCTTGGCTGAAAAGGGCTCACACGAATCTCTTCCGTTGAAATCTCCGCTATTTGATCCATAAATCATCTCCGTTACAGCTTTTTCGAGCACTTCATCTTTCAGTCTATTCACATGTAGAGGATCATAAAAAACCTGGGTTTTACAGGACAGGGGTGCCCACTCTACGGGATTGGTTTCACCAAAAAGCACGACCTGACTCTTGCCAAGGGCAGCTGCAATGTGCGCTATTCCTCCATCCCCGACAAACAAACAGTCACTCATCGCGATCCATACCATAAACTCATCAAAAGAGCGAGGGAAATGGAGAAGGTGAGGGACTTTCAAATTCTCTAGAATGGCCCGAGCTCTTGGTTCATCTTTTGGCTGTCCAGTCACTATCACACTAAAAGGGAATTTGGCGTAGATCCGGTTGAGAATGTCACAATAACGAAAAGGATCAAAGCGCGATGTCGGCCTCGTTGTGGAGGCTGAAAGCATCAGCAGTGGACCTTCCAAAGAATGGTCAAAGTAAGGACGCTTTACTTCAATTCTTGGAAAAAATTCTTCAGGAACACTATTGTAACTAGGTTCTACAGTCCTAAGAACCTTTACAGCTTGGTGGACCCTTTTGGCATTCACTTCATCAAAAGGGATCGGGGCATTTATAAGCCGACTATGCCAGTCATTCGAAACAGGCGCCACTCTCTGTTTGGCACCTAGGGCATAGAGAAAAAAATTCATCAACTTCATCGGCGATGTTTTAGTAGAGATCGCCATATCAAAACGCTCTCCTCGATAACGAAGAGCCGTAAAGAGATGCTGTAAGTACTTATTTCCACTCGAAGGGATCACTACAGTCTTATGAATGTGAGGGAGATAAGGTAGTAAAGGCGCATTGCGCTCTTCGGCAAAAAGAGTGATCTCCGTTTGGGGATAATACTTTTTAAAGTAGAGAATAAGGGGATAAGAGCAGAGTAAATCTCCAAACCCGTTTCTTCTGATGATCGCAACTTTAGGCATTTACATTTGACTCGATTAACACTAGAATATATAGTCAACTCAGTTTTAAATCGCTATTTGTTGCCATGCTTTAACTGATCACAAGTTGGTTAAGATAGCGATTTGAAACTGAGTTGACTCTAGCACAAGATTGGGAAGAAATCAAGGAATCCCCTATGGCAAATGAAGGACCTCTAAAACTTTATCAAGAAGCCGACAATAGATGGCTCGAATTATTCAAAAAGCATTGGTCAAAAGCGATCGTTGCTGCGATGATCTTGGCAACCGTTTTGGTTTGGTCTGAACGGCTTTTTGGCAAAAAGCCTCTTGGAGGCAGAGAAGATTTTATAGTTGTAAGCAGACTCTTCGAGCGTTTTCAGCGCGGAGAAATGATTGATTTGGAATCACTACTTTCTGCTGAAACGATCCTTAACAATCATCCTGAACTGAAAGCCTCTTACGAAAATATGCTAGCACGTTGCTTTTTTGCACAAAACGATGCAGGAAAAGCACTGCTCTATGCGAACAGTCTACTTGAAAGAAATCGAAATGAGCTCCCTCTTCCTTATGCACAGTTTGGACAAGCCACACTCCTCATTGCCGAAGCGAAGTTAGACGAAGCGTTGCAAATCAGTCGTGGATTACAAGCAGAAGAAGGTTCTCTTTTGGAAGCTTTTAATCTACTGAGGCTCGCGATGCTTGGAGAGGAAGAGAGTTGGTCGAAGCTATACTCACACAAGAGATTCGAGAGCATCGCACCGCTCTTTCAGGAAGGTGGTATCAATTTGAGCCTGCTCCATCCAATTCCAAGTGTGAGCGATCATACTCTCTAAATCACTATATTTCGGCTCCCAGCCAAGCTCTCGTTTCGCTTTCTCACTATTAGCAACGAGTTTCTCGCAGTCTCCAACTCGCCTATTTCCGATTTTAATAGGTATCGCTCTTCCAGTAATGCGACGCGCGCTATCAACCACTTCTAGTACTGTATACCCAGTCCCACTTCCTAAATTGTAGCAGGCAGACTGCCCTCCTTTGACTAGACGCTCTAAGCCAAGTAGATGTGCTTGACAGAGATCAGTAACATGTATGAAATCGCGCACACAGCTGCCATCGCGAGTTGAGTAATCATCGCCATAAAGTTCAAGATACTCTCTTTTGCCTTGCGCGACTTCTAAAACAATCGGGATCAGGTGACTCACAGGGTTGCGCCTTTCCCCTGTAAAGCCATCGGGATCGCTACCTGCAGCATTGAAATAGCGAAAAATAATCGATCGCAAATCAAATGCTTTCTCATAGTCAGCCAGTACTTTTTCGATGATCAATTTTGTCTGACCATAAGGATTGCAAGGCATTTTCTTGTGACTTTCATCGATCGGCACGGCTTCGGGTTCGCCATACACAGCTGCAGTCGAGGAAAAAACCAACTTTTTGATGCCAAATTCGATCATGCAATCCAATAGATTCAAACTGCCCACTACATTGTTTCGGTAATAGTCATGTGGCTTGACAACAGATTCTCCTACAGCAGTTGAGGCAGCGAAATGGAAGACAGCATCAAATTTGTGATCAGCAAACAGCTGTCTCACAATCTTTTGATCCTTAAGATCGCCCTTGATGAAGTTGCCAAAAGCAGCCTCAACAAAGCCTGTCTGGAAATTGTCCAAGATGAAGGTTTCGTAGCCATTTTTTCGCAGTAGTAATGTCATGTGAGAGCCGATAAAACCAGCGCCCCCCACAACAAGAACTTTAGTAGGCATTTTTAAATCCCTTGAAAAGTGTAAGAACGATGATTTTGAGATCTAGCCATAGCGACCATTCTCGAATGTACTGCAAGTCATAGGTAATCCGTCTATTCAGATCTGTCTGACCGCGGAAGCCTCGGATTTGAGCAAGACCTGTGATACCAGCTTTGACCATATGCTTCTGCATGTAGCTTGGAATCTCATTTTTGAATTTGTTGATAAAATGTGGTCTCTCAGGACGGGGACCCACAATCGACATTTCGCCTTTGAGCACATTGAAAAATTGGGGGAGCTCGTCGATACAACTTTTGCGCAACCACTTCCCGATCCAAGTCGTACGACTATCACCTGAGGAAGCCCAAACGGGGCCTGTCGTAGCTTCAGCGGTGACTGCCATTGTTCTAAATTTGAGCATCCAGAAAACTTGGTTGTTCCAGGTGACTCTCTCTTGTCTATATAAAATAGGACCGGCGGAAGTCAGCTTTACAAGCAGCGCTGTCAAAAGCATAAGCGGACTTGCAAAAATGAGAATGATCGCGGCTAAGATTTTATCTTCGACTGCTTTTATGAAGCAGTTGATTCCATGCATCGGGGTCTCTTGAATATGGATAGCAGCCAATCTTCCAATATTCGAAACTCGCAAACTGAGAGGACTGACCTCTGAAAAATCAGGAATGAGCTTGATATCGATCGTACTTTGTGAGAGGGCCTGCAAAATAGGGAGGGCTTTCGATTGTTCCTGCAAAGGAAGAGCGATCCAAAGTTCTTCTACATGGAGTGATTCTAATTCTTCAATCTCTGGATTGAATGCAACGATGCGATAACCCGACCAAAAGATATTTTCCAGGGCTCGACCAAGGTCTTTTGAACCGATGATCGCGAGAGAACGTTGATTCCAACCCTTTTTTTTGCAGATCATTAAAGCAGCAACAAGGATTCCTCTGAACGCAAAAAGAAAGGTGAAGGCGAGAAGAAGCCAGAGAGGGATTTTGAAGCCGACAAGAACAGCCATCACAAGCCAGCGGCGACTGAGCTTACGTTTCATTTTTTGGAGAGTCATTTCTTCAAAAATCAGCTGGTAGAAGAGCAATCCTCCAGTCATGAAATAGATGAAGAGGCTACCAGGGAAAAGGAGAGAAGTAGGAGCGTTAGAGAGTATGCCAGCGAGGAGTATGGAGAAGAGCTCACATCCAAGAAGTAGCGGGGTCCATCTATTCATCACAGGGGGGACTATAGCATTCCACTCTTTTCATAGAAAATTCAAAAAAAATTATTATGTATCAACCAAATCTAAATAATGTTATAATACTTTATATTATAGTGAGATAAGATGAATAAAATCACACATTGCCAGAGGGGTTGCTGGGGGAGTTTGGCTGGGCTGGCCGCTGCGGCAGCAGCCACTTTGATCGTTTTAGGGGTATTAAATAGGCTTAGACCATTAATTGCCTATACATCTAGTGGAGGGGCAATGACGCTCTCTCTGGGGTTTCTTGCTTTGGCCTGCCGTAAAAGTCGGCATTTAGAGCCCACAACTGGGATAGCAGCCGAACCTGAGGTGATTTTACGCCCCCCTCCGACTCAAAATCAAGGGCATCAACCTCCTGGAGAGGCAGATGGAGAGCTTCTTGTGCCTCCTTTGGTGCCGGGAAGCCCCCTCTCACCACCCCCTCCGACTCAAAATCAAGGGCATCAACCTCTTGGAGAGGCAGATGGAGAGCTTCTTGTGCCTCCTTTGGTGGCGGGAAGACCCCTCTCACCACCCCCTCCGACTCAAAATCAAGAGCATCAACCTCTTGAAGAGGCAGATGGAGAGCGCCCGCTTTCAATCCCTCCGGATGGAATCACCACAGATAGAGAAGAGCCCCCCCAATCTCCAAACGGAAATCCAGATATTGAAAGGGCATCTAGCCAGAATAGTGATTCTGAATTTCAAGACGCTTCGGATGTATTGCCAACCCGATCCTCCGAAGTTACAACTGAGCCACCGCCTTCTCCACCTCCAATGCGACGTCCAAAACAAAGTAAAGCCGCGGTTTTAAGTGCTACTCGAAGTTTCGAGCAATTTTTGGGAATGGCAAAAACTGATAGATAGAGAGCTCTCGGACTTATTCGAGGATTAATCACAGAAGGACGACTCGATCTGAATGGAGTCATTCCCGATCATCCAACTAATGACTCTTATCTCATCATGCTTGCCAAGTATGGCGGACCTATCGAACTACTCAATGATTTTACTGGTGCAAATTTTAACCGGGTTGATAGTAGCGGTAACACAGCTCTTCATTGGGCCTGTGCCAACGCGCACTATGAAATGGCAAGGGCACTTCTTGATACAAAAAAATGTGATTTGAAAATCCGGGACAAGATCTACGGCGGCAACACAGCACTGACCATTATTCTAGCTCAAGGATATGAATCTGCTGATAGCGATGGCTCCCCTCTCTCCGTCTCTTACAAAATGCTTGTCACAAAAATGGTAGAGCTTGACCCAAAGCTTGTCGATGTCCCTCATTTTAGAACTGGACTTTATCCGGTAGAGCTTGCTCTTTGTCGCCGCGATATGGATATGGTACAGGTTCTGACTACAGATCAAATTCCAATTGAAAGACTTGCCACTTTTACCTCTATGACCTATTACCAATCTCGTTTGATCCTAAGAAGCTGCTTTGATGCGACTCCAGCGCTACAAAGGGCTTGGGAATGGTTGCCCGCTTGGCGCAATGGCCCTTATGAAAATGCAAATCGAGAAGTCGAGCATTATATTCGCACACAAACTACTCGCCGCAGCAAGCCCAATGGCACCTAATCTGCTTGATTGATTGGTGCTGCCCTGCTATATATAACAGAGTAGGACACTTTTTGCCGTTTTTTGACGGCAACCCTAGTCGACGTGGATGTCAGGTCTTAGACCTGGGGCAAAAGGGGAGGTGAATGCTTAGCAAGCTCGAAGCCGCACAGATTAGGTTTGGAACTGGATTTGAGTCTGGAACTTGGTCTCTGATCAAGTATGGAATTTAGGAGTATACCCTTGAGTTATCAAGTTATAACACTCGAGGTAGGACAAACGGCAATCAAGAGCGAACAAGCTCTTTTAGCCGAACGCCCCGTTAAAGATGAAGTTGTGGTGATCAGCGGATCCATCACAGTCTCCTTTTAGGGCCACTACCCAAAAAACCCCTTCACCTTTCGGTGGAGGGGTTTTTGCTTTTCTGATAGAATGGCCCCTATGATTACAGTCACCATCATCGTCAAAGATGGCCAGTGCCATATCCAAGCTGTTCTCGAAGCTCTCAAAGCCTTTGACGAAGTCCTCCTCTTTGACACAGGCTCCACAGATAACACCTTGCAAATCGCGAAAAATTTTTCGAATGTAAGCATTCATCAGTCTAATTTTGAAGGGTTTGGGAAAGCACACAATAAAGCTGCATCTCTCGCTAAAAATGACTGGATTCTCTCCATTGACGCTGATGAGGTCCTCTCGCCGGGCCTTGCTGAAGAAATTCTAAAACTCGAACTAAAGAGAGGGAGTGTCTACTCCCTACCCTTCCATAATTTCTATCGAGGCAAACGGGTTCGCATTTGGGATCCTGAATCCCACGTGCGGCTTTACAATCGCAACGAGAGCTCTTTTACAGAGGCGCTTGTTCATGAAGCTATTCGCACAGAGGGGCTGAAAGTTCAAACTTTGAAAGAGCCCCTTTTTCACTACTCCTATGGCAGCATCTCTGACTTCCTGATCAAAATGGAGCGCTATTCTACTCTTTTCGCAGAGCAAAACCGAGGTCGAGCATCATCACCTCTAATCGCTTTGAGTCATGGGATCGGTGGATTTTTGAAGAACTACTTTTTAAAGCGGGGCTTTTTGGGTGGCTATCGGGGCTTCCTCATCTCTATTTATATAGGGCACACTGCCTTCTATAAATATATGAAACTCTATGAGGCACAATGCTGACTTTGCTTTACCACCGTGTGGGCCACGGAAAACATGCCAACTCTTTGGAGATGCTCGATCTACATTTTGACTGGATCAGCAAACGTTTCGAAACCATACTCCCTGGAGATCCGACAAAAGGCGCCGTTTGCCTAACCTTTGATGATGCCTCTTTCGACTTTTACCACTTCATCTTTCCTCTCTTAAAGAAGTACAAAATGCGGGCCTTACTCGGGGTTGTCACTCGCTACATTCTTGAAAATAGTCTATTGTCCCCAGAAGAGCGTCTCCAAGTCCCCTACACTTTGGCAATGCAGGATGGATTTTTTGAAAAGAAAGCACCATTTTGTACCTGGGAAGAGCTCAGAGAAATGGTAAACAGTGGAGTGGTTGAAGTTGCCTCTCATTCACACATGCATTGCAATCTCACCTTCCCTTTCGTTGATCTCACCCGCGAAGTGATACGCAGTCGAGAGATCTTGGAAGCAAAACTGCCGCAAGCAGTCTCCTCTTTCATCTATCCTTTTGGCAAAGTGAATGCATCTGTGCACTCCTTTGTCTCTACTCACTATGCCTATAGCTTCCGCATCGGCAATGGGAGTAATCGCTCCTGGCATCAGAAAAAACCTCTGATGCGTGTTTCCTGTGATAATATGAAAAGTCCCTCTGCCGTCTTCTCAAACAAAAACCGCTTGCAGTATACTCTCAAGAGCTTCTACTAAAGCATCGATATCGCTTTTTTGATTGTAAACACCAAAGGACAGCCGCAGGCAGCTTGTCACTCCAAAATGTTCCATAGTAGGCTGACTGCAGTGATGACCTGAGCGAAGAGCAATGCCGCGACAATCTAGCAAAGTCGCAATGTCAAGCGGATGGGCTCCCTCGATCACAAAAGCAATGATCCCTACCTTGTTCTCTGCATTACCCAAAATTCTAACTCCTGGCATCCGCTGAAGTTTTTCTGTCGCATAGGCAAGGAGTTCCTCTTCTTGATGCTCTATCGTTGAAAGAAAATCGATGGCAGCTTTGAGACCAATCGCCTCAGCAATCGGTGGCGTGCCCGCCTCAAACTTCAGTGGCAAACTGTTGTAAGTGGTCTTGGCGAAGGTGACCTTTTCGATCATATCGCCACCCCCATCCACAGGCTTCATCTTTTCAAGAAGACTACGTTTTCCATGTAGAACACCGATGCCTGTTGGTCCATACATCTTGTGACTTGAAAAGGCATAGAAATCTGCATCGAGATCTGTGACATCCACCTTCATGTGACCAACTGCTTGCGCACCATCTACTGCAACGGGGATGTTCCATGCATGCGCACGTCTGGCAATCTCTTTGATTGGATGAATCGTTCCAGTGACGTTGGCCACATGGGCGATGCTGACAAGATCAGCACCCTCTAAGAGCTCTTCAAAAGTGTCTAGAATCAACTCTCCATCATCATTGACCGGTATCGGCACAACCTCTGCGCCTACAAGCTGCCAAGGCACAATGTTGGAGTGATGTTCAGTCTGACTCACTACCACCTTTTTTGGCCTGAGCGACTGCGCAAGTAGATTCAAAGAGCCGGTAGTTCCCCGAGTGAAAATGATCACTTCTTGAGAATTAATGAATTTAGCCACAGCCTGACGCGCTTCTTCGTAGAGAGAAGTAGCTTCGCGGGCGTAGGAATAAATAGCGCGGTGAACAGTGCCATCATGATTCCGATAAAAATCGGCGATCGCATCAATCACAGATTGTGGTTTCAATGTGGTCGCTGCAGAATCTAGATAGACACTTTTCAATCTAGGAAATTTCATTATAAATCTCCTGAACAAAGCCTTGGATCAGCATCTGCTCGGCGACTTTCCGCGACAATCCGCGTGACTGTAGGTAGAAAATCTCTTCAGCATCGATTTGACCAACCGTTGCACCATGTGATGCTTTCACATCGTCAGCAAAGATTTCTAGATTGGGCTTGCTATTTGCTTGGGCTCTCGGAGAAAGAAGAAGATAGCGACTGATTTGGTAGGCCTCTGTTTTTTGCGCCTCTTTCTCTACATAAATTTTTCCTTCAAAACTAGCTCTTCCCTCTTCACTGAGAACCGCTTTGAACTTCTGAGAAGAGAGTGTACGAGGAGCGCAATGTTTCACAAGCACGTTGGTGTGCGATTGCTCCCCCTGCCCTACCTCTGCGACTCCATAAAGTTCACACGAGGCCTCTTCCCCATCCAAAGAAATGAGGTAGTCCTGTCTTTGAAAGAGGTTCTCTTTCTGCGTATTCACACTCTTGAAACGGCTCATCCGCTTACAACTGGCGCGGATTGTATCGATTTGTTGGTGTCCAAGTGACCCGAAATGGAGAAAGAACTCCGCATTCTCCTCCAAAATAATGTCGAAGAAACGGTTGACCGTATCTTTTCCTTCTTGATCTACGCGCAGATGGAGTTTCGCGCTTTTGCCGACATGAATATAGATCCGGGGAAGAAGCATTCCGCTTCCACCGCTATGCTTAATCGCAAGTTTTTCTTCGGTTTTTGGCGAGACATAGACAAAAACACCCTCTTTCGCAAGGCCACCATTCAGCAGTGCGAAGGGATCTTTCTCCTCCAAAAGCCAGCGCTCTTGCCGCTTTTGCAGCTGGGCACCAAAGGTGCGCTCTGCCTGTTCCAAGGTCATGACAAGCGACTGCCCAGAAACCTCAAATTTGCCTTCACTTGGCTCTAGATTGAGACCGGCAAGGCGCACATAGCGGTAATGCTCATCTTTGCGTGAGGGCAGGGTATATCTTTTCAAAGCCTCTTCAGCTAATCCAGTCATACCCTTTTTCCTCAAGTTCTAGAGCAAAACTGCGACCCTCTGAGCGCACAATCTTTCCATTCATCAATACATGTACGAAATCAGGCTTGATGTAGTCCAAAAGCCTTTGATAATGCGTGATCATCAATAATGCCTTTTCAGGAGTCATCAGACGATTGACACCTTCTGCCACAACCCGCATCGCGTCGATGTCGAGACCAGAATCGGTTTCATCGAGTACTGCAAGTTTAGGATCGAGGATCGCCATTTGCAAAATCTCACTCTTCTTCTTCTCTCCCCCCGAAAAACCTTCGTTGAGATCTCTCTCTTTAAACTCGCTTCTGACCTGCACTTGTTCCATTTTCGTCTCAAGCAGCTGCTCAAACTCTTCTTCAGAAATCTTCCTTCTACTTTTCACAGCTTCGAAAAGAAAACGCTTAGTTTCTACACCTGCAATTTCAGGAGGATATTGAAAACTCATGAAAAGACCTAAACAGGCTCTCTCTTCAGGATCCATCTCTAGAAGATTCTCTCCTTGGAAAAAAATCGATCCACAAGTCACCTCATAGGCAGGATGACCAGCAAGAACCTTTGCAAGTGTTGACTTGCCCGCTCCGTTGGGACCCATAATCGCATGAATCTCTCCTGGATTAATCTTTAGATTAACACCTTTAAGAATCGGGGTTCCTTCTACAGAGACTTCTAAATCTTTTATTTCTAACATTCTATCCTACCGAATTTTCTAGCTTCAAAGTGAGCAGCTTTTTTGCCTCTTCAGCAAATTCTAAAGGCAATTCTTGGATTACCTTGCTGCAGAATCCATTCACAATCAAATTGATCGCATTTTCTCTTGAGATGCCGCGAGACTGCAAGTAGAAGAGCTGCTCTTCATTCATCTTCGATGTCGATGCTTCATGTTCGACTTGAGATGTCTCATTGTCGACTTCAATGTAAGGGAAGGTATTGGCGGAACATTGGTTGCCGACAAGCATCGAATCGCACTGGGTATAGTTACGTGCGCCATGAGCTTTGGGGGCGATTTTCACAAGTCCACGGTAGCTGTTGTGTGACTGATCTGCAGAAATGCCTTTCGAGATGATTGTGGAGCGCGTATGCCGCCCTCGATGAATCATTTTTGTTCCAGTGTCAGCGCGCATGTGACCATTGGTCAATGCGATTGAATAGAACTCACCAGTCGAGTGATCCCCCTGCAAAATGCAGCTGGGGTATTTCCAAGTAATCGCAGCTCCCACTTCAACAAAAATGATTCA
>Ga0214923_10004892_pt1 | contig 15867 bp, 16 predicted proteins | sample LL1510_MetaG_FD_177993 | JGI IMG/M metagenome (GOLD analysis project Ga0214923, IMG submission 177993) | Freshwater microbial communities from Lake Lanier, Atlanta, Georgia, United States - LL-1510 | ecosystem: Environmental > Aquatic > Freshwater > Lake | place: USA: Georgia | collected...
GAAAGGCATCGGCCGGATCCCGCTTGGGATTGGGAATCGCCATCAGTCCTTTCGGAATCACCTGTCGCGCGGAATGGGCGACCTCCCCAAGTTCCGCGAGATCTTTTGGGAGAAAGCCCGATTTGGTCAACTCCTCATCAATGTTCACCTGAAAGAACACTTCGGGATGAAGCCCGAACTCCTCAGCCCTTTTTTCAATTTCCTTCAGAAGGCGAACCGAATCCACCGAGTGGATCACGCGAACATGAGGCAAGAGCGCTTTCACCTTATTGGTCTGGAGCTTTCCAATAAAGTGAAACTCGAAACCGGAAATTCCCCGTCGCTCCAGCTCCTCTTTCTTTTCTAGGAGCTCCTGAACATAGTTCTCCCCAAACACACTTTGGCCATTCTGCAGAGCTTCGATGATTTTTTCGACCGGCTGGAATTTGCTAACGGCCATGAGTCGAGGCGCCTCTCTGCGTCCGCAAGACTTGGAGGCCTCGGCTACAGCCGCGAGAATTCGCTCTAACGCTTCCAACCTGCAGCCCTCAAATCTCGAATGACCTGAGTCATCGGTAGCCCCACCACATTGGTGTAGCTGCCTTCAATCTTTTCGATCAGGACCATTCCAAATCCTTGAGCCGCATAAGCCCCTGCCTTGTCGGCGCTTTCACCCTGGTCCACATAAGCTTCCACGTCAAAGGAACTCATTTTCCTGATTTTCACTCGCGTCTCTACGACTCGCGAAATTCTCTTTTTTACTCGCCCCCCGACCACTTGAAGAATTGCGTAGCCCGTGAAGACTCGATGAGTCTTGCCCTGCAAGGCCGTCAACATTCGAATGGCATCAGTACGATCGATGGGTTTTCCGAGAATCCGTCCCTTGGGATCCACGACGGTGGTGTCTGCCGCCAGAATCAAAAGAGGACCTTTCTCATCGGATTGACGTGAAATCACAATCGCCTTTTCATGGGCCAGGCGTCTTACCATCGCAGAGGGTTTTTCACCGCGGATTGGTGTCTCATCCACATCCGGGGAAGCAATCATGAATCGAAATCCCGCTAGTCCCAACAATTCTTTTCTTCTAGGGGACCCCGAGGCCAATATCAGTTTACTAACCATAAAACCTGGCTGAGAAAAATCGAAACTGACCGCGAAAATCGCGATAGTTCTCAAAAACCTTCGATAACAGGATCGCCTCGGTCCGCTTACCATCCTCGCAGTGATAAAGGAGACTTCCGCCCGTATTGAGAATGGATGCAAGACCAAGACCTGCCCCCGCACCTCCCTGTCTCAATTTGTATTCTTGGTCCCGATAGTTAATCGATACATGATTCAACAACCGAGTCCGGTCAAGTGAACCGAAATGATCTGTAACGCTGACACCGACATAAACACCATCGAAGCCGATTTTCATCGCCACTTCCTCACGGCCCGAAAGCTCACGATCCTCAGCACGAGAAGTGATGGAATAAAGGGGTCTTCCGAACTCATCTCCAGGAGCATCATAGATCGCATTCATCAAGAGCTCATCCACCACGTTGGTGAGAGTATTGGCAATCCTCGCAGGCACTTTCCCTTGAAGGAGATAATTCCGCACCGCCTCGGCGGCCTCTTGCTTCTGGGCTGACCGTTCAAGCGCAGCCTCTTGAACCTCCCCTTCGTCCCCAAAAAAACGGACCAGGAAGTTGCTCCCTTTTTCCTCACCCGCCTGAAGCATACGGCCGTAATATTTTCCGGCATCTTCAACATCGGTTTGGGGTCGCTGAAAAAAACTCCCGAAAAATGGGCTTTGAATTACGTCCCTCTTTTCGGAAAGCGGCTTGTCACTGATGAAATGCATTCTGGATTGCTGTACCTGTTCTCCCAGGAGTCCAAAGCGCTTCTGCACTTCCATCTCGAAATTCCGAAGGCGGGTAATTTTACTGACATCGAGAAAGATGGCAGAAAAGTTGTGATCGACCAGCGCATCCATGGCCTCGCTCGCGTCTGGAACGGTAAGAACCTTGGCCCCAAGAACTTGGCTGACCTCGGCCAGGAAGGCGGGATCTTCAGGATGATCGGAAATGAGGAGGAGCTCTTTAGGCATCCGCTCTCAATCCTCTAAAAAATAAAAATACTCTTCTGGATCGTCATCGAACTCGGCAGCGCAATCCGGCTTCTCACATTTTGCAGCTGGAACTTGAAGACCACTCGCGCGAAGCTCAGCCGTTGTACAGCTCGCAACAAACTCGTTTTGGCACTTCACACAGGAATACGGCAGAAGAATGGATTCCACTTCGCCGCCGCACGCGAAATTTGAAATCATGTTCAATTGTTCAATAATTGGATAAGCGCACTCAACAAACTTGAACTTGATCCCTTGGGTTTTCAGACCCTGGAAATACTTCATCCAGGTCTTCACCCCAACAGAATTGATTCGGGTCACTCCTTTGCAATTTACAATCAAGGGCCCCTTCAGAGGACCGATCATTTGCTCGAGATGAACGTTCTCCTCGATGGCGCCAACCACTTCTACGAGGAGCCCGTCTTTTGTTTGCTGTTTGTTGATCGATATCATATGGTCTATCTTATCCAAAATGCGGATAATATACGCTATTTTTTTTATATCCCTGTGGATTCTCGGGTCGTGCGCGTCGAACCTCAAGAACCCCTTGCCGAGTCAACTCGCTGACTCGAACGTGAGAACTCCGTCCCATCGAAAGCTGATTCACGAAAGTGAGCTTCTTTGGTCCAAACGAAATCGATTGGAGTCGATCAAATCGTTTATCGATGCGCAAGAGGATCTCTTGCGCAGCCAAAGCCGCAAAGAATCGGACTTTGTACTGATGGCAAGGGCCCAGTACCTTTTGGCGGAGTATTTCCTGACGGAACCGAAGGAACGAAGCGCCCATTTCGCCGCTACCGCCAATTGGGCTGAGATGGCCCTACTTCAAAATGCCGGATACTCGAAAGCCCTGCATCATTCCAGTCCCGAGGCTTCACTGCAGGCTTTGTCTCGAAGGAATATGCCTGCTTTATATTGGCATGCTTTGGGCCTGTTCAAATGGGCAGAGCTCGAGGGTGTGAGCACATCACTCAAGTATCAGAACCGCATCCATTCGATGATGGAACTGATCGCCAAACTCAGACCCGACTACTTGCACGGTGCTGCAAATCGCTTTCTGGGCTCCTTCTACGGAACACGTCCTGGATTCAACGAAAAAGACCTCAAACTCAGTCGCGAGCATTTTCAGAAAGCGTTGAGAGCGGGACCGGACTTTTTTGAGAATCATGTTTCGTATGCGGAGATTTACGGGAAAAAAGTAGACAACGAGTCCCTGGTAAAGCACCACTTGGGGTGGGTTGCCCGAACGGAGGCGAAACGGCTTCCGGATCTTTACCCAGAGCAATTGCTTGAACAGATTCGTGCCAGAAACCTTCTCAAGGGAGATCAAAAATGAGCTTGAATGAAAAGCCCGAGGAACTTCGCCTCTCTAACGGAATTCCCGTAATTCTTCAGCATCTCAGCGGACCGGTGGGCACTTTTCATTGGTGGAACATGACCGGAAGCACCGATGAGCGCCCTGACGAAGCCGGATTTGCCCACTTCTTGGAACACATGCTCTTCAAGGATGCAGGCGCAAAGGAGACCGGAACGGCTTCCACCGGAAAAACCGCTCGGGTGATTGAATCTCTCGGAGGCGAAATCAACGCCTACACCACCTTTGATCAAACCGTTTATCACGTCACCTGTTCTGAACAATTCTGGGAGGAGGCGATTGACCATTTTGGGAAAATGGCCAAGCCCCAAAAATTCCTACGAGAGGACTTTGAGCGCGAGCGCGAAGTGATCATTGAAGAACTCAGGCGCGGCGAAGACTCTCCCGATCGCCAACTTTATCAATCTCTCTTCAAACAAACCTACCGGAAGCACCCCTACGGACGTCCGGTGATTGGGTTCGAGAGAGTCTTAAAGGCCGCAACCGTTCAGAAGCTGGAGGCCTATTATCGGCGAAATTATGTTTCTGCGCGAATGGGGCTTGTATTGGTCGGCCCGATCCATGACCGCACAGGCTCACGTAAAAAGAAGCTCATTTCGATTCTTGAGCGTCGTTTTGGAAAATCGGTGATCCCACAACGAACAAGTCCTGGGGTTGCCCGTCCTACAGAGAAGCCCTTACAGAAGGCATCGTTTCTTGCGAAGCATTTCGATATCAAATCCCCTGAGCTTGCCATGTCATTTCGGGTTCCCGACCTGATGCATGCCGACACCCCTGCTCTCGAGGTATTGGCCGGGGTCTTAGGCTCGGGCGAGTCATCGCGCCTTTATCAAAGGCTGTTCTATGATCAGTCTCTGGTGACCGATACCAGTGCGAGCGTCTATATCCCCAAGGATCCGGGAATGTTTTTGATCTCGGCAGAACTGAAGAAGACCGGCGATCTCAATGCCGTACTCGAAGCCACCTTCGATGAAGTCCGAAAGATCAGTAACGGCGAGGTCCGAAAGGCCGAGATTGAACGGGTAGTCACCTCTATCGAGAGCGAAAAACTCTACTCCACCCAGACAGTCGATGGCTTGGCCTCGCGACTGGGATTTTTGCGGTTCTCATTGGGCGATTTGCGCTTCGACTCAGAGTATCTCGATCAAATTAAATCCGTGAGCTCATCCACGCTGAAGCGCTTGGCCAGTGAATATCTGAATCGCGATCGATGCAGCATGGTTCTGTTTCAACCGAAGGGTGAGGCGCTTCATGCCTTCTCTGGCGCAGGTGAGTTTATTCCTACGACCCCAGCCCAGCTCAAGACACGGTCTTCCAATAAAAAGAGCTCGGGTGCGGAGCCTAGCGTATTCACTTTGCCGAGCGGCATGCAGGTCGCCTACTTTGAGCGGAAGGGATCTCCGGTTTATTCAATTTATACGGCCGCCTTCGGTGGATCCCGTTCGGAGATGAAGCTAGATGAAAAACTCCTCGGGGGCAGCAATTTGCTTGCTCGCACCTGGGCGAAGGGAACCGCAAAGCGAAGCTCTAAAGAAATCAGCGAAATCGTCGAAGGTGCTGCGGCATCGCTGGACGGCTTCAGCGGCCGAAATTCTCTTGGGCTCCAATCCACGGCATTGACTAGAGATTGGGATCGACTTTCGGCGCTCTTCACGGAGGTTTTCTTTGAGGCGTCGTTTGCGGAAGACGAACTTGCCCACGCAAGGCGGGTGATTGAAGAGCAGATCAAATCGATTCCAGACCATTCTTCCCAAGTCTGTTCGAAGCTTTTCATGGAAAATGTTTTTGGAGATCACCCCTATGCTCAGCACCCCATGGGGACCTTCGAGAATCTCACTGGCTTGGGCCAGTCCGAAATTCAGAAGCTCCATTCCACCTTCATCAATCCGAAGAACATGGTGCTCTCCCTCGCGGGCGGCGTTCCGCGTGACGAGATGGAAAGCTGGCTGCAGGATTTTGATGCACGACTTGCCCGGCAATCCAGCAGATTTCATCAAGGACTCATTCATGCGCCGGCACCCCTGAAGTCACCGCGCTGGGCAGGTGCGAATTTCGATCGCGAGCAAACCCACATCATGGTGGGTGGCCTTGGAATCTCGATGTACGACTCGGATCGCCACGCGCTCAGAATCTTACAGAACATTTTTGGGGGCCAAAGTGGCCGCCTTTTCATCGAGCTCCGCGAAAATAAATCCATGGCTTATTCCGTTTCACCCATCAGCATGGAAGGTCTCGAGACGGGATATGCTGGGACTTACATCGCATGCGCTCCTTCCAAGAAGGATGAGGCCATTGCAGGAATTCGAAAGGTGATCGAGGACCTCGTCAAAAAAGGCCCCACCCGGGATGAAATGGAACGAGCGAAAAACTATTACCTTGGGCAACGCGCGATGGACCTTCAAAGCACCTGGTCATTGGCCAGTAACCATGGATTGGAGCTCTTATTCAGGGGGAGCTTAACTTCTGAGGAGGAATCCAGAAAATCGATCCTCCGCGTAACTCCGGCCCAGGTTCGATCGGTGTGTAAAAGACTGCTCTGGGATGCGCCCCAAGTCACCATCACCGTAAGTTAAACTGATTTTATTGACAAATTCATGACGGATTGAGGGTTTACGGACTCTTCCTTTATAATGAAGGTAAGGGAGGTGCCGTATTTCATGGGCATAAAAGAGAATCCCGCATCCACCCTTACCCTGGATGCTACCCCGGAATCCTTCTTTTTTGAGTTGGTCAGAAACGCTGTCGACCGACAAAAGATCAGAATCCAACCTGAAACTGAGTTTTACGTAGTGAAGCTGCTCAAACGCTTCATTTTCAGTGATGCCCTTTATTCACGCTCAAGTGACGGAAGCCTTACGGAACAGCCGATTGCATTCATGTACAAAGAGGCCCTTGAAGCTGAGGCATCACCAGAACAAAAAGTCTTATTTCAAAACGTAGGCGACATTTCGCTATTTAAGGCAGGGTTTTTCAGCGAAAGCCTGAGCCGGGCGAATCTCGACATCAACTACTACATCGGGATGGGCGGAGCCGCCTACCATCACGCGGCACAGAGGAGTGAGGAAAAGCATTTTCGGTCCCTGTTTTCAGAACTGGCGGACCAATTCGGCCGATGCGTGAACATCCTCTCTGAAGTTTCTGAGGTCACTACGCCCACCCGAACCGAGCAGGATCTCCTGAGGCTCTATGAAATCTGGAATAATACCGGAAGCGAACGCCTTGCTCGAACCTTGTCCAAAACCGGAATCCTTGTGGATAACGGGACCCCTACCCAGACTTCTCCACGGAAAAAACAGTAAATCCATTTCTTGCTGCCAGGGCTCTTAACGGAAAAGCCGAATTCCTCAGGCGGGGCTGCAACCACTCACGGGCAATCTTATCGAGGGCAACCACCAGACCCAACCCCCCTTCTGAAAGCTGCGCTGCCATTGCTTCTATTTCTGCAACCGCGACCTTCTCACCCGCAGAGGAAGAAAGCTCGATCGTGATCAAATCAAAGCGTTCCTCTCGATCCATGCATTCCGGAAAGAAAAAACCTTCTATGGGATGCACCATTGGCCCCCCAAGCAGTCGTTTCGAATTTCTCTCGATGTAATCGAGGGCAAGAAGATCCCTTTCAAAGGTCGACACTTCGCAATCGGGCCAGCGATGCTTTGCGAGGATCGGTAGAATGCCGTAGCCACTCCGTATGCTCAAATAGCTTCGCGGGGCCTTCTGACGAGGAAATGTGTCGAGCAACAGGGGAAGACTTGCGGCCAAACGCTTGGGATCATCTCCTCCAAGATCGCAGGGGCGCTCAAACGAGAGCGCCTCTATGATTACAGAATCCCGGAGATAAAGTTGCTCCGAGCTCTCCTGGCCTACTGCAGTGCGAACACTCTCTTTCTTCAAGGAATAAACCCCATGACGAATTCCAATCGACACAGGTTCAATGGCCAGCCCGGACTCCCGCGAAATCTCCTCTAGAACCGGGATCAGGTCCTTGATCACCACCGTCCGTATTTCTCCGCCTTCCTCAAGCATTTGGAGCCCCTCCTTAAAGAAGTGCTCCATAAACGGCTTTCCGATGCGGGCAGGCATGTTGCAAAGAATCCAATCGAACTTATTTCCCGAAATGCTTTGGTAGCCCAGGCTTCCGCAAACTTTCGCGTTCGACAGCTGGTTCCGGATGGCATTCCGGCGTGCCCACTCTACTGCGAGAAGATCGCGATCCACCATGAGCACTTCAGCTTGTGGATGGGCGGCCGCCACGGGCAGCCCCAATGCTCCATAGCCACAGCCAAGATCGAGGATCCGCTGGGGTTTTGATTCGGGAAGATGATCCAGAAACAACAAGGTTCCCTCATCAATCCTGAGGGTTGAAAAAACATCGTGGGGAACGTCAAAGTGAAGTGTACGCCCTGAGGACTCCAGTCGATAGGAGGCCTTGAACCATGGATCTCGGATGGCTCCCGATTCCTTCATGATCACTGGTCCTCAAGCGTGACGGCCGTCATCCGGTCTCCGACTTGGATTTGCTGGATCACATCGAGGCCTTCGATCACTTGCCCAAAAACAGTATACTTCCCATCAAGCTCAAACTGATTTCCAAGGGTGATGTAGAATTGGGAGTCGGCAGAGTCCGGATCTTCCCATTTACGGGCCATGGCAACCGCACCGATCGCATGTTTTCGTGTATTGAATTCGGCCTGCAAAAGCTCTCCTGATCCGCCGCTGCCCGTACCGGTCGGATCTCCGCCCTGAATGATGAAACCCGGCTCTACGCGGTGAAAAACAAGGCCATTATAAAATCCAGTCTCGATCAAGTGAGCGATCCGGTGCACGGTCTTCGGCGCGTCCTTGGTATAAAACCGAAATCGAATCTTTCCACGCGTGGTTTGAAGAGTTGCCACTGCCTTCGACAGACCCTTCTCATCGACCTCCAATGCCCGTTCCAAAGCGGGACTCAAGCTCTGTTGACTCTGCGAGTCCCCAGCTTCAAAGGCATCCCCTTCATTCGAAACCATCATCCACTTGAAATAGGAAAAAATGACTGCAGCCATGGCAATGCTCGACAAAAAAACAGAAAGCATCCTTTTTGATTGATGACGAGACGCCACGGTTGACAACTACCTCCGGATTCAAGAAGACTGCTTCGAAGTGGATCAGGAGCATTCAAACGCTTTTATGGGTTTTTGGCAACATCTAGATGAGCTCAAGTCTCGTCTCGTGCGGTGCTTGTTTGTATTTTTCTTCGGTTTCTTGATTTGCTACTTTTACACCAACCGCTGGGTCTTCGCATTCCTGCAAAAGCCGCTGTTTGCCGCACTTCCCCCTGAGCAGCACAAACTCTACTTCACGAGCCTCTTTGAGAATTTTTTTACCCATCTCAAGATTGCCGGTTATTCATCTCTCTTTTTGTTCAGCCCATATTACTTTTTTCAGCTCTGGGCATTCATCTCACCCGGACTCCTCGAAAAGGAGCGAAGGTGGGTAGTCCCCTTCATCGCCTCCGCAACATTCTTTTTTCTCGCGGGTGCGGCCTTCGCTTATTACGTGTTGTTCCCGATAGGGTTCAAATTTTTCGTTTCCTTCGGCCTGCCGAGTGATGCCCCGCTTCTCACCATCGACTCCTACTATGGAACCTGTCTCAAGCTCATGTTGCTTTTTGGAGCGGCATTTGAGCTCCCCGTGCTTCTGATTCTTTTGGGATTTCTCGGCCTCCTCGATTCAGAAACCCTTCGGAACCAAAGACGAAATGCCTATATGGCGATTACCATCGTTTCTGCGTTTGTTGCTCCTCCGGACGCGGTATCCATGCTTCTCTTGATGGCACCTCTGGGGCTAATGTACGAGGGCGCGACCATTGTAATTGGAATCATTGAACAAAATCGCAAGCCAGTCCAAACTTGATTCTTTTACTGGGACTGTGGTATCCCTCTCCGTCTGACATTAACCTCTTTGCTCCTCGGGCGTGACCCGAAGGGCTGCACTCAAAAGGAGAGCATTATGAAACTACCTGGTTATGAAACCACGTTCATCACACGTGTTGATCTGAGTGATGATGGCCTGAAAACCCTGAAAGATCGCCTCAATGCGATCGTGAAAGCGTACGGCGGAGAAACCGTTTACGAAGAAGATTGGGGCAAGCGTAAGTTTGCGTATCCCATTCAAAAGGAAACCCGCGGTCATTACACCCACTTTGTCTACACCGGAAAAGGGGATGTGGTGCACGAGATCGAGCGGAACCTTCGCCTTCACGAGTCTACACTTCGCTTTATGACTGTGAACCTCGCCAAGGAATTCCATAAGGACATCTACTTCAAGGAAAACCCGAACGGTACCCCGCTCAAGCGCGAGGAAAGACCTGCTCAATCTGAAGCAACCGCTTAATCAATTTTAAACGAATTATTCGAGGAAATAATCATGGCAAGAGATACTGGTAAGGATAAAGACTCCCGTTACAATGACGACATGGAAGACGCGATGGATGATATGGGCGGCAAACGCGGCCGCAGATTTTCATCTGGAAACCGCAAAAAAGAATGCCGCTTCACGAGCGGTGAAGAAGATGCTGCAAACATCAACTACAAGAATCCGAAGTTCCTTTCGACCTTCATGACGGAACACGGAAAAATGGTTCCCCGCCGCGTAACCGGCAATTGCGCATCCATTCAGCGCAAACTCACGACCGAAATCAAACGCGCCCGAAACCTTGCTCTGCTGGGTTTCACTTCTATTGGGCCTCACTCGAACTGATCCGGTAATGAGCGAGAAGCCTCTTGAGTTTGGAGCAATCCCGAAATTCATTTTCAGGGTTGCTCCATTTTTTTTATCCTTTCTCTTATTTCAGACCCCCCTCTTCATGGTGGTCTCCCCTGTTCCGCTCTTTATCCTGACCCTTCGAAATCGGACTTGGGTAAGCTTCGCTGCGCTCGCAAGCAATCTTGCGATCCTTACCACCCTAAGCGATCCAAAAGCTCTTTGGGTGGCCGCTTTCTTCTGGCTCGGAGTGGGAATTCTCTTTCCGCTGCTGATTCGCAAGACAGGGCGGGTGCAACTGAGTGCGGGGTTAAGCTATCTCTTTCTGATCCAAGTCTTGATACTGGCACTCGTCTATTTGGGGATGCAGGCCGGACTCGGCCCCATAGAATATGTTCGACACGAAGTGTCCCAGATCATGGACGAACTCATCCTGAACCCTCAGGGCGCCATGAAGGACCTCATCGCTTCCGAGGGAAGAGATGGACTGTATCGCAAGATCATGACGGAGCTGCCTTCGGGGATCTTGATCTCAATCCTGATCTCGCTTTGGGTGAACCTGCTGTTTGCCTCCCAGCTCCTCAGAGGATTTCTTTCAAAGACTTTCTGGTCGCGCTTCAAAAATCCCGAGTGGCTGGTTTGGCCAACCCTTGCAGCGACTGCACTCTACGCGTTTTGCGATCAAGCGCCGTATTTGATCGGACTCAATGGATTTAAGTTATTCATGGTCCTCTATGGCCTGCAGGGGCTCAGCATTTTGAGTTTTTTCTTGAATCGGGCGGGCATCCAAGGTTTTCTCAGGACGGCACTCTATGGCGTAGCGCTCTTCTTGGGCAGCCCTCTTCTGGTAAGTGCGGGGTTTTTTGACCTTTGGTTTGACTTTCGAAAGAAATTCGGGCAATTCTAGGGGTTCAATTCAGATTCAGGAGTATTCCATGTTAGTCATTTTAAAAGAAAACGTTGAAAATTTGGGACGAATTGGTGATGTCGTGAAGGTTGCAGATGGCTATGCCCGCAACTTCCTCATTCCCCATAAAAAAGTTGTCGCTGCAAACGAAAATAATCTGAGCGCGATCGAGCACCAGAAGAAGATGCTCGAAAAGAAACGTTCTGCCGAAAAAGCGAGTGCGGAAGAAATTGCAAAGAAGATTACTGGCTTCACCTGCAACATCACCCGTAAAGTGGGTGAAAAAGACAAGCTTTTCGGATCTGTGACTTCAACCGACATCGCAGAGTCACTCAAGATTGGCGGGATCGAAGTAGAGAAGCGATCCATCCACATCAAAGAACCGATCAAGGCTCTTGGCGTGCACACTGTAGAAATCAAGTTGCTCCCAGAAGTAACTGCACAGCTTAAAGTTTGGGTGGTCAAAGAAGGAGCCTGATCCCTTGAGCGAGAGCCACGGGGTTCCGGCATCTCAGCGAAAGCGGCTTCCACAAGACTTAGAAGCTGAACGTTCCGTTCTCGGAGCGATTCTGGTGAATAATTCCACTCTGGATCAGGTTCGTGAGATCGGCTTGGAGCCTCGGGATTTTTTTCTCGATGCCCACCAAAAGATCTACGAAGCGGCAAGTTCCCTGCTCGATACGGGGAAGCCCATTGACATGATCACCCTCACGTCGGTTCTTCGGGACCGGGGCTGGTACGAGTCCATTGGGGGAGTAAATACCATCACCAGCCTTTTCGACCAGGCGGCGTTTCAAATCGCGAACGTGATCCATTATGGAAAGATCGTACGCGAAAAGGCACTTCAGCGTCGTCTCATCGAAGCGTGCTCCTCCATCATGGACGAGGGTTTAACCGGGGTTGAAAACACCGAAGGCTACATTGATCTCGCAGAAACAAAAATCTTCGAGGTTTCTCAGGCGAAAACACAAAAAAGCTTTTCGAGTCTTGCCGAGGTCATTTCAGGGAACATGACTCGAGTGCAGGAGCTCTTCTTGTCCGGAGGCGAAGATGTGGTTGGACTTCCCACGGGCTTCCATGAATTCGACAAGCTCACCACCGGACTTCACCCAGGACAGGTAACCATCCTTGCCGCACGCCCGGGTATGGGAAAGACTTCGTGGTTTATTTCAGCTCTTTTGCATTCTTGCGTCGTCAAGGGCTCCGTTGCGGCACTTTTCTCGCTTGAAATGTCCAAAGAGGAACTTGGCTTCCGCTTTTTTTCTTCGATCAGCCGAATTGATTCGAAGCGCTTAAAGACGGGTGCCCTTGCAAAAGAAGAGTTCCGCCGTCTGATGACCGCAGCTGAGCAGCTCGGCCAGGCTCGAATCCATATCGATGACACTCCCGCGTTGACCGTGATGGACCTTCGTTCGCGTTGTCGTCGTCTGAAGGCCAAGGAAAAGAAGCTCGATCTGATTGTGATCGATTATCTCCAGCTCATGCGGGGTCCAAAGACCGCGTCCGCCGGAGGAAGCCGAGAACAAGAGATTTCGGCAATCTCACGAGGACTCAAGGAGCTTTCCAAGGAAATCGGCGTCCCGATCATTGCTCTCTCCCAGCTCAGTCGGAACGTCGAGAGTCGAACCGACAAGCGGCCAATGTTGTCAGACCTTCGGGAGTCCGGTGCGATCGAACAAGATGCCGACTTGGTGTGCTTCATCTACCGGGATGACTATTACAATCAGGACTCCGACGAAAAAGGGATCGCCGAAATCATCATTGCGAAGAACAGGCATGGGGAACCGGGCACAGTCAAATTGGCGTGGCTCGGTCAATATACCCTCTTTGCAAATCTCGCAAACGAGGATGGCTCCGCAACCCCCGCCTCTTCTGGGCAGCGTCGACCTCCCTCTCCACCAGACGACATTAGTCTCTGATTCTGATTCAATCGCGCTTGTGCGATGTGTTTAATGACAGTCATTTCATAGTCGCCCCTTTGGAGCCCGATTTTCATGAGATGCCCACTCGGGCCCCTTGCGCGTGCTCCTGAAGAGAGCGAAGATAAAACTCATGTCATCCCCAAATATTCAGCAACTTACCGAGATCATTCGAGACAAGAGTCAATTCATCGATGTGCTTTTTCAAGAAGTGGGAAAGGTGGTGGTGGGCCAGACCGAGTTGATTGAGAAGCTCGTCCTTGCCCTGCTATGTGATGGGCACGTGCTCCTCGAGGGCCTCCCTGGCTTGGCCAAAACACTCACGGTGAAGACCCTTGCCCAGACGATAGACTCTCGCTTCAATCGAATCCAATTCACACCGGACCTGCTGCCCTCGGACCTCATCGGGACCATGATCTTCAACCAAAAGACCCACGAGTTCTTTCCGAAAAAAGGGCCCATCTTCACGAACATCGTCCTTGCCGATGAAATCAATCGTGCGCCAGCAAAGGTTCAAAGCGCCCTACTTGAGGCCATGGGCGAGCACCAGGTGACGATCGGAGAAACCACGTTCCATTTGGACGACCCTTTCATTGTACTCGCCACCCAGAATCCCATTGAGCAAGAGGGCACTTACAACCTGCCGGAAGCACAATTGGATCGATTTCTTTTCAAGGTGAAGGTGGCCTATCCTTCCATCGCAGAAGAAAAGATCATGATGAACAGAATGACTGCTAACGAAACGCCAACTGCAAATCGCGTTTGCAATCCTCAGGCGATTTTGGACGCTAGAAAACTCTGCAATGACATTTACATGGATGAGAAGGTGAAGGACTACATCCTGAACATCATTTTCGCTTCCAGGTTCCCTGAAAAATTCGGTCTAGCTGAGATCAAGCCGTTTGTCAGCTCTGGAGGCTCGCCCAGGGCAACCCTTTCTCTCACCAAGGCATCCCGGGCCAACGCCTTCATTCGTCACCGCGGATTTGTTACTCCAGAAGACGTGAAATCCGTAGCCTACGACATTTTGCGCCACCGGATCCTCCTCACTTACGAGGCCGAAGCCGAGAACGTCACTTCTGAAACCATTGTAAGGAAGATTCTGGATCGCATTGAAGTGCCATGAACGAATCCATCCTGAAAAAGGTCAAACGCATTGAAATCACCAGCCGCCGAATGATGGACGACGTCATGACCGGTGGATACAAAAGCAAGTTTCGGGGCCAGGGAGTGCAATTCTCCGAGCATCGACAGTACACTCCGGGTGACGACATTCGACATCTGGACTGGAAAGTGAGCGCCCGAAGCAAAGAGCCGATGGTGAAGCAGTACGAGGAAGAGCGGGAGCTCAATGTTTTCATTATTGCGGATTTCTCGGCCTCTACCGAGTTTGGCTCGATTCGTCAGACCCAACGTGATGTGATCACGGAACTCGGGGCCATGATCGCGTACGCAGCCTCGACCTCGGGAGACAAGGTCGGCGTTCTCTTCGTAACGGACCGGGTACGCAAGACCATCGAATTGAAGAAAGGCCGAAACCACGTTTTAAGGATCATTCGGGACCTCGCAAGCTTTCCGAGCGAGCCCGGCGGGACGGGTCTACGGAAGGCTCTCGAAGAGACCCGCAGACTCCTGAAACATTCGGGAATCGTTTTCATTCTGAGCGATTTCAAAGCCGAGGGTTACGAGAATGCGCTCCGGCAGCTTTCAAGAAAACATGACGTGGTGGCCTTGAAGCTTGAGGATCCTGCAGAGACGGGCTTTCCCGCTTTGGGGGCACTCTCGATGATCGATCCCGAAACCCAAATGGAACTAGACCTTTCGTTCGAGTCAAAATCTCTTAGAAAATCACTACTCGAGGCGAGAGCGCAGTTTGAGAGTCGTACGAAACAGATATTCAACTTGGCGGGAGTCGAATCCCTTGCCGTAAAAACATCAGAGGATCATGCTGAAAAGCTCTTGGTTTTTCTCAAACGACGTAAAGCGAAGCGCTAAGCTTTTTCTGATACTTGCGCTCACCCCTGCGTGGGGCTTGGCAACAGAGCTGCCACCGGAAGTGGTCTTGAGCCCGGCGACCGCGGCCGGTGCCACCGAGCCCGTACTGATCGGAGACCGGATCACTCTCCAAACCATTGCGGGAGCGCTCCCATCCGCTGTTGACGAAATCATCTCCCTCCAGCCATTGGACGAAAAAACACGCCTTGAGGATCTGGGCTGGTACTTGGTTCGTGGAACCCTCAATCAAAATGGGATCCTGAGATTTATTGCATCGCCCCTCAAAACAGGTGACCTCACTCTGCCCCCTCTCCTCATCACGGGTGCCGGGGGAAAGGCTCTCGGTCGAACCGCTCCTCTGACCATTAAGGTAGCCGGTCCCACTGTTAAACCCGATGAGAAACCGGACTTTGTAGAGGTAGTGGCCATCAAACTTCCGAGTCGCTATTGGTTCTTCCTCGGCCTTCTCTTGATACTTGCAGTCGTACTCCTTCGATGGGTTTACCTGCGGTATCTCAAAGGAAAGAAGCGTGTAGAAACCGCATACACTCCATCAGCACCCCCGGAGCCTGACCACGTGGTCGCTCTCCGTAAACTGGATGACCTTTTCATTCGTCATCCATTTACACCTGAACATCTCAAGATCATTTCATTTGGTGTTTCTGAAATCATAAAGGAGTTTTTCTCTAAACGATTCAAGATCGATGCCCTTGAGTCGACGACCGATGAAATGATCATGCTCCTTCGACGTGAAGCCCTCTCTGGAGAGCAACTCCGCGCAATTCAACTCCTGTTCCAGGAACTCGATCAATTCAAATTTACCAAAATCGAGGACTTCCCTCCC
>Ga0214923_10004894_pt1 | contig 15854 bp, 1 predicted proteins | sample LL1510_MetaG_FD_177993 | JGI IMG/M metagenome (GOLD analysis project Ga0214923, IMG submission 177993) | Freshwater microbial communities from Lake Lanier, Atlanta, Georgia, United States - LL-1510 | ecosystem: Environmental > Aquatic > Freshwater > Lake | place: USA: Georgia | collected 2015-10-15
TCAGTTGAAGATTAACAATGGAATCACAACCGGTTGCTGCGGTGAGGGTACAAGAATAGTTTCCGGACGTTGCCAAGGTTTGGCCGCAGAAGGCATAGGTGGTTCCGTAGAGAATGGTCTGGGTCAGGTTGGTAACAGGAATTGGGTTCGCCGTAACCTGGCCGTTATTAAAGGCAACAATGGAAATGGGATTGGCATTTGCATCTGCAAATTCACAATTACCAGGGGTAGCGAGATCCCAGGTTAGTGAGGAACTGCTGTTGACAACAAATCGATAGGTTACCAAATTCACTGGACCAGCACCAAGGCTGATTGCATTCGCATCAAACCATGATAGCCGAACCTGGGGTTGACCGCTGAACACACCAGCATTGACGAGAAGGCTCTGGTTCTGAATGGAAGGATGGGCATTTACAAACCCTACAAATCCGAGGTGATTAGGATTGTAATTCAGAGCGAGTGAAATAGCCCCAACTCCATTTAGATAATTGACTACAATAGGGACACTAATTGTATCACCAACACAGCCTGTAACATTCGATGCACTTGTTGTTAATGGCAGTGCTACGGTTAAATTAAGTGTTACATTGGAGTCACATCCATTGCTAGCAGTGCCGCAAGTTACTTGATAAATTCCTGAGCTAGTAAAGGTTTGGTTGCATAAAGTGTAGGATGCTCCAAATGGAACGGATGCGGTTATGGTAGAAGTCGCAGTTGGCTTTACAAGTAGGTTGACAGGGTTCGAGAGGTTGGAACATCCATTGCCTTCGCTTTGATTCGTTACTTGTACGGTGTAGGAACCAGCTTGGTTAGCTGAATAGGATGAACCTGTGGCTCCATTCAAAGGAGAACCATTCAAGAACCATTGATACGTAAATCCGGTGCCCGTGTTTGCTTGTAAGGTAGCGGAACTGTTTTGACAAATGCTGATATTTCCGCCGCTTAGGCCTTGGGCACTTATGCTGGTTGCTGGGCGTGTGCGCACAACAACATTGGCTGCGTCCGATGTGGAAACACAGTTTAATCCGCTGTTAACAGTAAGGGTATAGGATCCGCTTGCAGTGGCTGTGTAGGTAGAATTGGTTGCGCCGTTGATAGGGCTTCCATTTAAGTTCCACTGATAGGTGGCGCCACTGGCTGTAGGACCGGACAATAGGACGGATTCTCCTGAACAGAAGCTAAGAGCGCTATTCGCTGTGATAACTGAACGAGTGCCATTGATTGAAACCGACCCGTTAACGAAAACGGAAGAGAGCGTGGCACCTGTAGCATCTCCAATTTCACAGTCGCCTGCAACTTGGGTATTCCATGTTAGGGAACCTGGGTTGTTTGCTACAAAAACGAGGTTGAATAAAAGGCTGTTGTTGGTAAATGAAATCGGGTTCAAATCGAACCATGCAATCCTTACTTGGCCGTTGATGTTGTTAATGAGAAAATTATTGCTGAGGGCTGGATTTAAGTTGGAATAGTTTTGATAAACAAGACCTGCTGTATTATAGTTGAGGGCCAATGAAATAGCGCCAATATTATTGGATGGATTGATGGTGATCGGAATACTAATGACATCACCTGGGCATGATGCGTTAACTTGTCCTGCTGTAATGGTGACAGGATTCGGAGCTTCAACTGTTAGCGTGATGACAGAGTCGCATCCATTGGCTGCGGCACCAACGCAAATTTTGGTGTAAGTGCCAGGAGTTGAATAAGTTTGACCACATACGACGGCTGGGGCTGTTCTTGTGATTGATGATGTAGCGTTTGGTAAAACCGACAGGTTCAAGGAAATTACGGAATCGCAACCATTCGCAGCAGGTATGGTGCGAGTGTACGTCCCGGTTGTATTTAATGTTTGAGATCCAAATGTATAGGTTTGACCTTGGCAAATGGAAGCACTCAAGGAGGAAGAACTGTTGGGCTGAACGCTTAGGGTGAGGGTAATAACAGAATCACAGCCGTTGGCCGCGGTAACGGTTCGATTGTAAGTTCCAGCGGATGTCAACGATTGGGCACCGAATGTATAAGTCTGTCCTTGACAAATCGAAGCGCTGATGGCTGCGGTCGAAGGATTGTTCACGGTTACATTGGTAACGGCTGATGTGGCGGAACAAGTGGGGCTGTTATTAACGACTACGGAGTAGGCGCCGGCAGTAGTGGCCGTGTAAGAGGCGTTGGTAGCACCGGCAATGTTGTTGCCGTTGTTACGCCACTGGTAGGTCAGGCCTGTACCGGTATTGGCATTGAGGACAACCGAGCCACCTTGACAAAAGTTTGTATTACCAGCCGCCGTGATGCTAGCAGCAGGGGGTGTGCATGGAGGGGGACCAGCTGATCCACAAGTTATATCTGCGTTGACGAAGGAGACATTTGGAATGACGTCGGCTAATTCATCGGCGAACTCACAGCTACCACCGGTGGCCAAGTCCCATTTAACCGTCGTATTACCTGTTGCAAGGACTCGGAAACGAAGATTAAACATGAGCCCATTCAATGCGACGGGCGTTAGGTTAAACCAAGCTGCTCTGAATTGACGACGGGTGGTCCCGTTAAATGGAGGATTGGCATTGAGGTTGGCGAAAAGTCCACAGTTGCTCAGGAATCCAGAGGAAATGGCTGGGTTAAGGCTTGTGACCGTTCCAATGCACTGAAGTTTGGTTGAATCATAGTCGATGGCAAACGATATGGCCGAGGTGCTGATGTTAGCGGCCATAATGGCAGAGATCGGAAGCACAATGGTATCTCCAACGGCGCAGGTTGAATTATTGATGCTGCCGATAGTGGCTACGATATTAAAATTACCAACTCCTCCACCGCCGGCTGTCACCGTTAGGGTTCCTGATGCCGTGTTGGTTGTACCAGCACAACCTCCGGTCATGGTCACGGTGTAAGCAAAAGTTCCGGTCGCAGTTGGCGTTCCACTAATGGTCGCCGTGTTGGAAGACCAAGAGCCACTTACTCCTGCAGGTAAACCGCTGAATGTAGCCCCGGTAGCGCCCGTTGTTGTGTAGGTAACATTGCTAATTGCATTATTAACCGTCACTGACTGGGCGTTGCTGCCTGTGGCTGAACTTAGAGTGATGGTGTTGTTCGATGGAATTGTTACAACGGTAGCGTTTGAGATGGTCGAGCAAGTAGGAGTATTGCTAACAACAACGCTGTAAGAACCGGCCGTATTCGCTGTATAAGAAGCGTTGGTTGCACCGGGTATAGCCGCTCCGTTATTTCTCCATTGATAGGATAATCCGGATCCTGTATTGGCATTTAGCACTACCGAACCTCCTTGACAAAAAGTGGTTGGCCCCGCAGCTGTGATGGTGGCGGATGGTGGCACACAAGCAGGGTTCGTAACGTTAATAGAGCCTGTTGCGGTGTTTGTTCCGCCCGTACATCCACCGGTCATAGTGACGGTGTAATTGAAAACCCCTGTTGATGTAGGCGTTCCTGACAACGTTGCTGAGTTATTGGCCCAAGAGCCGCTAACCCCGTTGGGTAATCCGGTGAATGTGGCACCGGTTGCACCGGTTGTTTGGTAGGATATGGTGGTTAAAGCAGTGTTAACGGTTACTGATTGGCTGTTGGTGCCGGCTGCGGAAGAAAGTGTGATTGAATTATTGGGCGTTAAGGTTACCGTGGTGCCAGTCGAAACGGATGAACAAGTGGGGGCATTGGAAACAACGACCGTATAAGTTCCTGCTGTTGTTGCGGTGTAAGAGGCGTTCGTAGCAGCCGAAATATCCACCCCGTTGTTTTTCCATTGGTAGGATAAACCAGCGCCCGTGTTGGCGTTGAGAACGACGGAACCCCCTTGACAAAACGAGGTTGAACCAGCTGCTGTAATAGACGCAGATGGGGGTGTACATGGAGGAGGGCCCGATGAGCCACAGGTTACTGTGGCATTCACAAAGGACACATTGGGGATTACATCGGCGAATTCATCGGCGAATTCACAATTCCCAGGGGTTGCTATATCCCAGTTGATGGGGGTATTTCCGGTTGCCAAGACCCTAAAACGAAGGTTGAACAAAAGTCCATTTACCGAAACAGGGTTTAATGCAAACCATGCGGCCCTAAACTGCCTCCGAGTGGTCGAGGAATAGGGGGCATTGGCCGTTAAATTGGAAAAATTGCCACAATTACTCAAAAAACCTGCACTTATGGCAGCATTCAGACTGGTGACCGAACTTATGCATTGAAGCTTCGTCGTATCGTAATCAATAGCCAACGATATGGCGGAGGTTGTAATACCGGCTGCCATGGTTGCGGTCACCGGGAGTATGACGGTATCTCCAACAGCACAATTCGCTGCGTTGTAGTTTCCGATGGTGGCGGTGATGTTCTGGGCAGAAACCGATCCTGCCAACAGAAAGCTCATCAAAAGGAAAAAAATCGACGAAAAGTAGGTTTTACGCAGCATAAATCAAGTATTAGGGAGTTGGTAAAAAGGCTTTTTGAGCGTATTTATTGGGTTTTCGGCATGGTAATCCTTGTAAAGGTAAGCAATACCCCTTTAATTTGCTATATCTTCTAAAAATTAAAAAGCAACCCATTCGTGGGGTGCGCAGAGGCCTCAGAGGCCGAAATGGAGCCTGCCTGGATCTCAGGGCGTGTGACTCCCGTTCACATCCCCCACACAGAGACCGGTGCTATTTCCAAGATTGGAACCCGAAAAAATGCTTAGATTTTTGCGGTCAAAAACCCAATTGCCGGCTGGAAAAGAGCTCAAAAGTCCAGTAAATCGACGGTTCACTAGGAGGGCATCGGTGGAATTGACGGTTCCATTACCGTTGACATCTGCGGCTTTGAGGTAAAGGCCTGCTAAGAGTTGGGTGGCTGCAAAGTGCCGGTTAATGGCCAACGCATCGGCGGCATTGACGCCTCCCCAAGGCAAGGAATCGATCCAATTCAGTTGGTAGGCCCCTGCTGGAATTCCAGAAACGGTTGCCTGGCCGTTGGACCCTGTACGGCTGTTCCCTACCAACTCTTGTCCCAACTGGAGTCTAAAGGGCTGTTGTTGTAGAGGGTTTTGCGCCGTATTGCCATAAACCACGGTCAAGGTCACATTTCCGGATCCTACGCAACTGCATAGGTTCTTGGTTGTTTGGACGGCTGCTACCTGGGGTGCCGTGTATGTTGCCTTGAACCAAGCTTTTTGAGCTGCTTGGGACGCTTGTAGGTTGCGATATCGCAGGGTAAACCAACCCGTTTGGTCGGGGATCCAGGTGATGGTTTGGCCATTGTTCATGGTATATTGGCTGAAAACCTGGCAATTTTGGTCTAAAACGTCCAATTGTACCGAGCCAAGGGAATCTTGCAAATAAATCTGCACGTTGGCTGTACTGTCTTTTTGGCAAAAGATTCGCCCAATTACCCGACACGCCAGGCTTTGGTTCGGTGTTTTGCCACCTTGTTGCAAACTTGAGGCGTGAGAGTCTCCCAAGTCATTGTCCATTTCCCATTCTTGAGTGGTGGTTTTGACAGGTCGAGTGTACGGTAGGCTGGCTGCCCCAACCGGCGCCCATACGCTGTATCCTCTCCGGCCCGAGGGTGCCGAACCATCGCAAGGGGGGATGCTTAGGTTGACTTTGCCTCCACCGTAGACAGTTGCTTGTCCGGTATTGGCACCGGAATAATCCATCAAAACGGTTCCATCGGTCCACGATGTCTGCAGTCCGGTAATACTTTGCCAGGTGCTAAATTGGTCATTCATGGCAATCAGGGCCTTTCCTTGCCTTTCGATCACCAGTGCATCAGGAGCTTGCCAGCGAACCAAATAGGCGCCGTCCTTGAATCGAAGGTTTTGATGACACCAAATGAGGTTTGCGATATCGCTGCGCACCGGAAGGTTGCTAGCCGAAGAAGGTTGATGAGTCCATCGATTTCCGTTTTGACCTATATTGAATAAGTCTTCAAAAAAAATCTGAGGAGCTCCATCAACCGAAAGGGCCAAGGCATGGGCGACTGAACTTCGGACATCGTAGGGGTCGATATGGGGCCCAAGTTGTTGTCCGGTATTCCAGCCACTGTAATTTCCTTGGGCGTTAAGTTGGGGCCTGAAGGTGTCGTGATTATTTACAAAGGGAACGGTTCGACCGCGGTTGGTTTGTTGGTAAGAAGGAGCAGTACCCAAATCAAATTGTCCTTGCCCTTGAACCAAACCAGTGAGGGCATTACGAAGGGCGAAATCAAAGGTGCCAGCTCGATTTTGGACCGCGTTGGCCCAGGCATCCAGATCGCCGGCACCGCCAACCCATTCACCGACCGCAAACATCTGATTTCCAGAACTTGACCAACCTGCATTGTTCTGTAGATTCCAAAGAAAATCTTCGGTGACATAATTAGGAAAGTGTTTGACAGCATCTAGGCGAACCCCGTCCCAGCCGCATTGCTTCTTATACCAAATAAGCCAAGAACGCATCTGATCTCGAACATAATTAGCGGCTTGGGGTGGGTTAAAAACGGCGTTACTGCTTAGGCCGTTTGCGTTACTTTCATACGAAAAGTCAGGTCCCCAAAATGGCGAATTGATATCGTTGGTGCAGCAGGCGTTCGAAGGGTTCGGATAAAAGTTTTGCCAATTTTTGGGAAAACGCCCGGAGCGAGATAAATACTGCGTAGAGGTCTCGTTATCAGCGGGTGTAACATAACTCACATAGCGAAAATTTTTGTAGCGATTGGTCTGCCCATCATCCATAGCGGAAGGATCTTGACCTCCGGCGCCGGTATTACTCCCGGCATGGGTTGCGTGATTTAGCACCAAATCTTGAATGACATCAAGGCCGTTCGCCTTAAGAACCGCTACCATTCGAAGCAATTCGTCCTTGTCGCCCATGCGTGTTTTGAGATTTCCTTTTTGAAATTTATCTCCCAGATCGTAGTGGTCAAAGGGGGCGTATCCAACACTGGATGGATTGTTGTTTTTGATGTTCGGGGGAATCCAAACAGCATCGATTCCAATTTCCTTTAAACGAGGCGCGAGAACGGCCAGGTAATTGGCCCAGGCGTTCGGGTAATTGTTGTTCCAATAATCCCACCAAAACCCTTGCAAGACAATTTGTCGATTGGTAGCATTGGGACTTGTTTGGGAATATGAATTTAGAGTACCCAAAAAGCAGGCCATGGTTAGGAACGAAGTCGCTAATTTCCTCATATTCATTCAATGTTAATGGGATGCTTTGAGGGACTTAGCCCCATACAAAGTTAAGTTTTGTTCAAAAAAAAACAGCGTTCCTTCCGAAGAAAGAACGCTGCTCGATGTGCATCAACACTTATTTAACCACCGTCAATTTGTTGGTGCCCGATTGGTTCAAACGATTCGATTCAAGGGTCCAAACAATTTGGTAGGTTCCAGCCGCGAGCCCTGGAAGTTCCAATTGCATTGTTGGGGAACCGCTTACAATAGGTTTGGATAGGGTATGTATCAACCGTCCTGAAACATCCAGAATTTGACAATTGAAGGTTCCTCCTTGATTAGAGGTGATTTTCAAAGTTAGATTTTGGTGTTCGCTCACAGGATTTGGATATACCGCAACGACGTTGTCTTTGTTTTGGTTGATGCTTGGCAGGCTTATTCTAGGTTGAGTATAAGTAACTGCGAAGGCATCGTTGAATTCGACATCGCTAAAGGTTGGATCGGTAATCGGATCTTTCCATAGACCAGCATCCTCCTTGGCGAAACGAATATTGACAATGTTATCGTTGTTTTTGACCTGTACAGGTACCCCGCTCTCTGCAAACCAGATCATGGTGACCTTTTGGCCTTGTTGGTTTACCAAGACAGGGCTGGCATCGCCGTTCATTTGTGCACCCTCGACTCGGTAGCCATCCCTCACTTGGAAGGTCATTTGCCAAGAGGCGAGTTCCATATTTTGGCCTGAACGGATGGGGTAGTTCATGCGAATACCTGCTTCGGCCGATACAACTCCGTCGTTTTCGGTTGGTAGAGATGAATTCAAACGAAGAACTGGAGAGAACGAGCCGTTTACATCACCGTAGCTGATGGCGGTGAGGTCGAGGTTCACGTCGTTTCCGTTGACAGTGACCGTTGCGGCATTGGCAGGAACCGCCCAAATACGCTGCGGTGAGGCCAATTCAAAGCTGAAGTTATTGGTACTTAGGCTACCTGCTTTGCGTTGTGCGGCTTGGGCATCTTGAATGGTGATGGAATCGGCTCCTGCTGTGGACGATGTTCCGTTGCTGGTGGAGACATCGGCAGCGCGTAGTCGCAAATTGGCTGAAGCAGTACCTATGGCCAACGGAGACGTTGCTCTGTTCAAACGATAATTGTTGATCATCGTTACGTCGGCCGAGGTGATACCGCCTGCTGCTTTTCGAATGGTATCAATGCTCACCAAATAGGTACCATTGGCCAAGTTCGGGAAGAAGTAACCGCCTTGGCTGTTGACTTCGGCAGTTGTCACCTGGTTTTGGGCATCCACTAGTCGAATACGGGCATCGTTTACGGGACTGAAAGTTGCATTGTCGTACCGAAGGGTGCCACTCAAAGTTCTACCTGTGAGGGCTGGATCAATGGTCACGTTTAAGGTGTCTGATGAACTACAGCCGTTCGGGTTGGTGACTTGAACAACCAATTGAATGGAGGAGAGGCTAGTAACCGCTGGTGCGGTGTAAACGGGGTTAAGTGAGCTAGTGGAGCTCAAGGATCCCGTTCCTTGTCCAGTGGTACCGAGAATGCTCCATAGAATAGTTCGGCTGCTGCTCGCACCGGTGATGGTCGTACTCAGTGGAACCGATGAGGAGGGAGCTGTACTGATCGTATTGTTGCCTCCAATAGCCACGGATGGGGTAGAGGCTACAGTTACCGTCAACGTATCTGAAACAAAGCAATTACCATTGTTCAGACCAACCGTGATAACAATTTCAGTGGTCGTGCTAATGGTCGTGCTAAGCGACAGTGTGTTTCCAATGCTATCTGGTACACCATTGACCATGCGGTACCAAGTGATTTCAGGATTGGGGAACTGTGCAGGATAGTCCAGCATCGTTGCAGAAAGCCCGAGAAGGCTTCCGGCACAAACGGTACGATCGTTTCCGGCATAGACTCTAGGAACATAAACCTTTACGGAATCTGTATTCGAACATCCATTGTTGTTGGTGCCCGTTACATAATAGGTGGTGGTAGTCGACGGATTCACGCTGGTAATAGCGTTGTTGCTTCCGTTGCTCCATTGGTATGAACCGTTGTTTCCAGCTCCTGTTGCCTGAAGGTTGATTGAACTTCCGCCACAGAAAATGGCGTCTGAACCTGCATCAACCGCGGGAAGGGGACTAACAATGACCACCACCTGTTTGGACGTTACGCATCCATTAGCATTGGTTGCAAAGACCGTGTAGGTTTCGTTTCGACGTGGTGTAATGATTGGATTCGCGATCGCATTGTTGGAAATCGCATAGACCGGGAACCATTGATAGGAGCTGTATCCACTGCTTGCTTGCAGGGTGACGGAACTTCCGATACAAATTCGAACCGTATCGCCGTTGCTGATGTTGACGGGTGCTATTTGATTGACGTTGACCCTGGTAGAAAGATCCACGAAGCATCCACTTGCATTGCTGATACGAACGAAGTAGTCGCTTGTGGAGCTCGGACTAACCGAAAGCACAGCCGAAGTTCCCAAAATGGTTCCTTGGGAATTGGTCCAAAGGAAGGACTGACCGCCTGTTGCTTGGAGACTTGTGTTTTGACCCTGACAAATGGTTTGATGTGCACTTACGGTTCCCGTAGGTGGGGCAGCTACTTCAATGCTGGTGCTTGCAACGCTGACACATCCCGTGATTGGGTTGGTGTAGGTATAGGTGACGTTGTAGAAACCAGCACCAAGACCCGATGGATTAAAGTTGTTCCCACTGACACCTGTTCCTGCAAAGGTTCCACCGGAAGGATTCGCAGAAAGAGCCAAATTGCTGTTGGATCCAAAGCAGACCGATGATGGGATGTTTTGGAACGCAATCGTTGAACTGCTGTTCACAGTGACGGATCCATTGGTGTTGTTCGTGCCGATGCTTCCTTGATATTCATCGTAAAAGCCAGCATTCACCCATCGGATACTATCCGAAGCATTCGCTTGGAGGTTTAACCGGAAGAGACGGGTATTCGCCGAAAGGTTAACGGCGTTCACGCCGAACCAAGAGAAATTAACCGATGATCCGTTTTGGAAAACACTTAAGTTGGAGATAGCTGGGTGAATACTGTCGATACCAGCAAAAACTAAGTTGCTACCCAAGGAAATAGAAGCGTCAATCAGAGCCAAATTATTGATGGCTCCACTAGATACAGGGATATGTATCAGTGTATTGTTTTGATTGGAGCATGCATTGGCATTACCAATGGTTAGCGATACCGGTGCTCCAGGCAAAACAGTCAAAGACGCGGCATTCGATATAGCCTCAATAGCGCATGACGTGTTTCTCGCTCTTGCCCGGAATTGGTATCCGTTAAAAGCATTTGACAATGCATTCACGGTTAGGGTAGCCGTTGTGAACCCTGAATAAATTCCTTGACCACTGTTGATAGCGATCCAAGCACCGTTGGCATTGATTCTGTATTCCCATGTAAATTGGGAAGCTCCAGACGCACTAATACTAAAGTTGGTTGTTCCTCCAAGGCTCACGGTGGCCGCAATAGGTTGTTGAGAAATTGCAGGGGCGGCGTTGAAAGTAATGTTTCTTCCAAGAGAAGCCTGACTTATACAGCCTCCCGTATTCTCAACCGATACAGTATAGGTTCCACTTGTTGTAACTACCAAGCGAGATCCACCGGCACTTCCACCTAAGATACCCTGGCCAGCAGGTCCCGCTACAGGGATACCATTGAGGAACCAACGATACCGCAAGAAACTGCTGTTTGGTACAGCAACCAACGTTATGGAGTCTCCTTGGCATGCCTCGATTACCGATGATGTTAAAGTGGGTCTTGAAGGCAATCCGTTGACGAGAAGATTCAAAGTCACAACGGAGTCGCAACCGTTGGAAGCGGTCAACGTTGTTTGGTAGGTACCGGAAGATACCAAATTTTGGTTACCAAAGGAGTAGGACTGACCTTGACAAATGGATGCACTAAGGGAACTTGTTGCTCCAACATTAACTGTCAATACCAAAGAAATAAGAGAATCGCATCCATTAGCCGCGGTGAGTGTACGGGTGTAAGTTCCTGCGGCTCCTAGGTTTTGATTACCAAAAGCAAAGGTTTGCCCTTGGCAGATGGACGCTGTCAATTGAGAGGTCGCATTTTCTTTAACGGTCAGAATCAAGGTGACCAACGAATCGCAGCCATTGGCTGCTGTCAACGACCTTGTGTAAGTTCCACCAGTGGTTAACAATTGAGCGCCAAAATGGTAGGATTGGCCTTGACAAATCGCTGCCGACATAGAGGTGGTGCTCGTTGGTAGTACGTTCAATGTGAGCGTAACAACAGAATCGCAACCGTTGGCTGAAATGATGGTTCGGCTGTAAGTGCCCGCACTGATGAGGCTTTGATTGCCAAATGCGTAGCTCTGTCCTTGGCATATCGAAGCACTGATGTGGCCAACCGGAGCCGAACTGGTATTTATGGCGCCGTTCACCAACGTAGTCGACCAGACCCCTTGCAATGCATCGCTTAGCAAGGTTTGGTTGCCAATCCAATCAATACTTTCGTTCCCATTGCTTCCGGCTGGAACGACGAAACGCAGTTTGAACAGGAGGCTGTTGGCTGGAAGGTTAACGGCTGTCGAGCCAAACCCACTAATGGTGATCGTATTTCCTTGCGTTTGAGTATTCAAAACGAAAAGTTGCGGATTTCGATCAACAATGCCTAGGAAGCCCAAGTTGCTTGGTTTCTGGATGGCCAATTGGGCTAGGGCAACTTGATTAAATCGATTCGCTCGGACTTCGAGCAATACGGTGTCGTTGGTTGATTGTTGGCAACGATTCAAGTTACCTATGGTTAAAGTGGTTGTCAAGGGTTGATTGACAGTAAGAATTGCTGATCCAGATACGATATCCTGAACACAACGGCTTACTCCACTCAATACAGCCCGGTAACGATAACCTTGGAGACTCGGGCTATTGGCGATGACTCTGAGTTGCGTGGTGTTGGTTTGGAGATAAGGACTACCACCTCCAGAAACTACGGGGAGCCATAAGTTTGAATTGGTAGGTTGGTATTGCCATGTGATGGTGTCAAAATTGGATGCAATGACGGAGAAGATCGCAGTATCGCCAATATTGACCGTGTAATTAACGGGTTGTTGTGAAATAACAGGTACTGTGTTGGAGAGTAGGACGACCGATACGCTGTTAGATATTGCGCTGATACATCCGTTGTTATTTCTGGTTTGTACAGTGTAGTTACCAGGTTCACCTGTTCTAAAAGTACTGCCTGCCAAACCAGTTACTCCTACGCCAAACGGACCGCTAACAGGCTGGCCATCTTTGAACCACAGGTAGGTTAACAAGCTGCTTGAAGGCGATGCATTGATTTGAAGACTATCGCCAGGACAAATATTACTGGAGTTCGATGATAAAACAGGGGTGTTAGGTGCTGAAACCTGGATCACAGAAACGGCGTTGGATATCGTGAAACATCCATTGCTGTTCGTGACCGTTACACTGTAGAAACCGGCCCCGGTGGCTGAATACGTAGAATTGTTGGCGCCACTAATGTTAGTGCCGTTAAGGGCCCATTGATAGGTCAAACCAGCACCAGAATTTGCGGTAAGTACAACGTTTCCTCCAGGACATAAGCTGAGTGAACCGGATGATGTAATGATGGCTACTGGGTTGGTTGCTGGGGTTACTTGAATTCCATTGGATGTAGCGTTACAACCGGCGGGTGATGTAACCCGTGCGGTGTAGTTACCGGAGTCAGAGGCGGTGAAGGTATTTCCTGTTGCGCCAGCGATATCGGTACCGTTTCTACGCCATTGAATGGAGTTGGCAGGATCGGTGTTGGCGTTGAGGACAACGGAACCACCGGGACAGAAGGTGGTGGACGATGCCGCCGAAACTGTAACGGTAGGCAATGGATTCACGGTGACTGCGATGGCGTTCGATGTGGCTGAACAACCATTGCTGGTGACCGTTACGGTGTAGGTACCGGCTGTAATAGCGGTGTAATTGGCTGTTGTTGCACCGATAATGTTAACATTGTTACGCTTCCACTGGTAGGTCCGTCCGGTGCCTGTGTTGGCGCTTAGGATGGTACTTCCGCCTTGACAAATTGCTGCATTACCCGTAATGGTTGCGATGGGTAGTTCACGAATGGTTACCGAAATGTTGTTGGAAGTAGCAGAACAGCCATTGGCGTCGGTGACGGTTAAGCTGTAGGTGCCTGTGGCAGTTGCCGCAAAAGTGGCGGCGGTCGCTCCTGCAACCGGGGTTCCGTTAAGGTTCCACTGGTACGTAGCGAACGATGTGCTTGAACCTGCACTGAGATTCACTGAACTTCCTTGACAGACGGTGGTGTTACCGGTTGCGCTGATGGTCACCGAAGGCAAAGGATTAACGACCACTGTTGCAGGTGCTGAGGTGAAGGAACAGTTAGCGGAATCCGAAAGCGTCACCGTATAGACACCAGCAGCATTGGCTACATAAGTGACGTTGTTAGCGCCGGTGATAACTGCTCCGTTAAGTCTCCACTGGTAATTGAGACCTGTACCAGTATTTGCCTGCAGGGTCACCGAAGAGCCTTGACATATGCTGAGGCTACCGGCGGGAGTGATGCTGGCAAAAATGCTGCAACAGTTGCTTCCGAGTCCAATGGAGCCATTGGTCCAAGCTGTGTTTGTAATGACATCGGCTTGCGCATCGGTGTACTCACAATTGCCTGGGGTGGCTAGATCCCAAGTCAATGCATGGGTGCCAGGGGCAAGGATGACAAAGCCCATTTGGAAAAGGGTTCCGTTGAGGTTCACGGCATTCAGGTCAAACCAGGCAGCACGGAATTGAGAAGCGCCGCTGAACACACCGCAGTTGGTGAGCAAGCTAGCGGAGATCAATGGATTGACATTGGTTGCTGAACTGATACAAGCCAATTTGGTTGGATCGTAACCAATAGCCATAGAGATAGAAGCAATGCCTACACCGTTCTGAATGGTGACAGGTACATAAACGGTATCGCCAACACAACCTGTAACCGAACCAAGCGCGGTTTGGGTTTGGCAAGTGGTGGTGGTTAAGGTCAATGTGATGACCGAGTCACAGCCATTGGCGGCCGTTACCGTACGGGTGTAGGTGCCCGCTGCTGATAGCGTCTGTGATCCAAAAGTGTAGGTTTGACCTAGACAAATGGAGGCGCTGATGGAGGCGCTTGCGTTCGGAAGAACGCCAAGTGTCAACGTAATGGTGGAGTCACAACCATTGGCGGCTTGCAATACGACGGTGTAGACGCCCGCGGTATTGAATGTTTGATTACCACACACAAAAGTTTGTCCTTGACAAATCGAAGCGCTGATGGCTGAAGTGCTGTTCGGACGGACGGTAAGGGTAAGGGTAATGACGGAGTCACAACCATTGGCGGCAGTCACGGTACGGTTGTAAGTACCGGCAGCAGTGATGTTCTGCGAACCGAATGCGTAGGTCTGTCCTTGACAAATCGAAGCACTGATGGCTGAAGTGCTGTTCGGACGGACGGTGAGTGTAAGTGTAATGACGGAGTCACAACCATTGGCCGCGGTCACAGTACGGTTGTAGGTACCGGCAGCGGTGAGGTTCTGGGAACCGAAGGCGTAGGTCTGCCCTTGACAAATCGAAGCGCTGATGGCTGCAGTCGAAGGGTTGTTAACGGTGACCGTTGTTGCGGCTGATGTCGCGGAACAAGTGGGGCTGTTGTTAACGACTACGGAGTAGGCACCGGCGGTGGTAGCCGTGTAAGATGCGTTGGTAGCACCGGCAATGTTGTTGCCGTTGTTACGCCACTGGTAGGTCAGGCCTGTACCGGTATTGGCGTTGAGGACAACCGAGCCACCTTGACAGAAAGTGGTGTTACCGACTGCGGTAATACTAGCAATAGGAGGTGTGCAGCAACCCGATGCCAAGGAAACTGTTCCGTTGGTCCAGGTGGTGTTGGGGATGACATCGGCAAATTCGTCGGCGTATTCACAATTGCCGGGTGTTGCCAAATCCCATTCAAGGTTGTGGGTACCTGCGGCAAGAATTCTGAAGCGAACATTGAACATGAGTCCGTTGAAGGCAACAGGTGTCAGGTTGAACCAAGCAGCACGGAACTGAGAAGCTCCACTAAAGACACCGCAGTTTGAAAGGAATCCGGTAGCGATGTTGGAGTTCAAGGAGGTTACCGAGGAGATACACTGCAGTTTGGTAGGATCGTAACCGATGGCCATGGAAATGGCGGCGGTGCTGATACCGGAGGCCATGTTAATGGTGACAGGCACGGATACGGTATCACCGATACAACCGGTGACAGCTCCAATGCTGGTGGCGATGTTGGGACCGGCAGGAACTACGGTCAGTGTTACGATGGAGTCACAACCATTGGCAGCGGCGCCTACACAGATTTTGGTGTAGGTACCTGGTGTGGTATAAGTCTGACCGCAAACGGTGGCAGGTGCTGTAAGGGTTACGGAAGCCGTTGCGTTTTGCTTCACGGTGAGTGTGAGTGTAATGACGGAGTCACAACCATTGGCAGCGGTTACGGTGCGGTTGTAAGTACCGGCAGCAGTGATGTTCTGCGAACCGAAGGCATAGGTCTGCCCTTGACAAATCGAAGCGCTGATGGCGGATGTTCTGTTGGGGCGAACGGTGAGTGTAAGTGTAATGACGGAGTCACAACCATTGGCCGCGGTCACAGTACGGTTGTAGGTACCGGCAGCGGTGAGGTTCTGGGAACCGAAGGCGTAGGT
>Ga0214923_10004896_pt1 | contig 15853 bp, 13 predicted proteins | sample LL1510_MetaG_FD_177993 | JGI IMG/M metagenome (GOLD analysis project Ga0214923, IMG submission 177993) | Freshwater microbial communities from Lake Lanier, Atlanta, Georgia, United States - LL-1510 | ecosystem: Environmental > Aquatic > Freshwater > Lake | place: USA: Georgia | collected...
GGCACTGGTTGATGCTGATGTGTTCATTGGTGTGGCCAAACCTGACCTTTTGACCATTGATTTGTTAAAATTAATGGCCCCTAAACCAATTATTTTCGCTTTATCAAACCCAAACCCTGAAATTAAACCAGAACTAGCCCATTCGTTCACGAAAGATTTAATTATTGCGACAGGACGCAGCGACTATCCTAATCAAGTAAATAACGTGCTTTGTTTTCCTTACATCTTTCGTGGTGCATTGGATGTGCGTGCTACTTGTATTAATCAAGCCATGCAGATAGCAGCGGTGGAAGCTATCCGAGGGCTTGTGCATGAACCTGTCTCACAAGAAGTCATAAACAATTATTCAGGTATGAATACCTGGGATTTTGGCGCAAACTATATTATTCCAAAACCAATAGACCCTCGTTTGCGTGAGAGAGTTACTATGGCGGTTGCCAATGCGGCCATAGCTAGCGGTGTGAGCCAGATTGGTGGTTCTTTATCGCGTTAATTCATAAATCATTACCTGTGTTTAGGATCGTGCCCATAATCACGTCCTATTCTTTGATCTAAGAATAGGACGTGATTATGGGCACGATCTTTGGTTCATTTGAGTGAAGGAGAATATCATGCCTGCTACAAACAAGAGTAAATACATGCTCAGTGCTTGGTTGATTTGTGCTCTGGGCGCCATTTTTTATTCTTATGAATATTTTTTAAGAATATCACCTAGTGTCATGGAAAATGCATTAAGTGAACATTTTAAACTGTCTGCGACTGGTTTTGGTGTTTTGTCTGGGTTCTATTATTACGCTTACGTCCCTATGCAATTGCCAGTGGGTGTTCTGATGGATAGATTTGGTCCCAGACGGTTATTAACATTTGCTTGTATTGTTTGCGTAGCAGGCACCTTTATGTTCGCAAATACCTTTCTGTTTTCTGTGGCAGCATTAGGTCGGTTTATGGTGGGCTTGGGTTCCGCTTTTGCATTTGTTGGGGTATTAAAGCTCGCTACCATTTGGTTACCAGAAGACAAATTGGGCATGGTTGCAGGGATTGCTACGGCGTTAGGAACCATTGGTGCCATGATTGGAGACAATTTATTGGGTGGCATGGTCACTTGGGTAGGTTGGCAAAAAACAGTTAATTTTACCGCGTTATTTGGCGTTGGATTGATCCTCTTATTATGGTTTGGAATTAAAGATAAAAAAAGAATGCACGGTGAATTAGGTACGGTTGATAGTTTTAAAGTAAATATGATTGATCTCGGTATTATTGTGCGGCACAAGCAAATCTGGATCAATGGAATGTATGGTTGTCTAGTCTATCTGCCGACGACGGTGTTTGCTGAATTGTGGGGTATTCCTTATTTTCGTCATGCGCATGGTCTGACTGAATCCGAGGCTAATTTTTGTAACTCCGTTTTATTTCTAGGATTTACCATTGGAGCCCCATTGATGGGTTTCATCTCGGATAAAATCAGACGGCGCAAATTGCCTATGCTGATTGGCTCTAGCTTGGCGGCAGTATTTATGATGATTATTTTATATTTGCCGGGCCTGAATACTTATCATTTAAGTTTTTTAATGTTTTTCCTGGGGTTGTCTTATAGTGTTCAATCGCTGGTTTTTGCCGTCGGTAGAGAGGTAAGCCCCAGAGAGGCTGCTGGAACTGCGATTGCGATGACCAACATGATAGTGATGATTGGTGCGATGTTTTTACAACCAATGGTAGGTCGTTTGCTGGATTGGAGTTTGCTTGCACGCGGTGGATCTTTAACAATCCAAGGGATTCCTAATGATAACATTCACCATCTTTATACGGCCCTGGACTATAAAATTGCGTTGTCCATTATTCCTTTGGGAATTTTAATTGCAGCTTTTTTAACTTTTTTTCTAAGAGAGACTCATGCCCACGCGAACATCCATGTTAGAAAGTGAACGATCAACCAACCGAAGACATTTAATATTTGGTAGTTTGATTTGCATCATTGGTGCTTTGTTTTATTGTTATGAATTTGTATTGAGAATTATACCAGGGGCGTTGCAAAGCGAATTGAGTGCTGCGTTTGGGCATATTTCAGCCTCGGCCTTTGGAGAATTATCAGCCTTTTATTATTTTGCTTATTCTCCCATGCAAATGCCGGTTGGAATGTTGATGGATCGTTATGGACCGCGCCGCCTTTTATCCTTTGCTTGTCTATGTTGTACCATTGGCTCTTTCATGTTTTCTTACTCGTCCTCAATGGCAATTGCGGGAAGTGGTCGATTTTTAGTAGGGTTTGGATCCTCGTTCGCTTTTGTTGGTGTTTTATCATTGGCCATGCAATGGTTACCGCGCCGTTATTTTTCGCTAGTTGCGGGCCTAATTACGACCTTAGGCATGCTTGGTTTGGTCTATGGCGAAGTTAAAATTACCCAAATGGCAGAAACCTTGGGTTTGCCCTATGTCTTATCAATGATGGTTTGGATTGGCCTGATATTAACAATTTTTATATTTTTGTTAGTCAGAGACGGAACGTCCGGGCAAGGCACGAAAAAGCAGCCTTTGCCGGCATTTTTTCGAAACGTGTTGAAGGTACTGGTTTCGCCCCAAGTGTGGTTGATAGGTTTTGTAGGCGCTTGCTTGTACGCCTCTTTGTCGGTCTTTGGTGAGTTGTGGGGGAAATCCTACCTAGAGCACGCTCATCACTTAACAAAAGTAGAGGCAGCAAAAGCGATATCTTTTATGTTCTTAGGCTGGGCTGTTGGCGCTCCGATTGCGGGTTACCTATCCGACTTAACCGGACGTCGTGTATTACCACTGGTTGTAGGCGCTATTTTTGCATTTATTTGCATCTCGATTATTTTGTACTGCCCCGGATTGTCCTACGCCGTACTTTGTACCCTTTTGTTCTTATATGGTGTGTTTAGTGGAACGGAATTGATTGTGTTTATCATGGCCAAGGAAAACAGTGGTGCTGAGCTTTCTGGGACCGTATTTGCCGCTACCAACATGATTGTTACCTTAGGAGGCGTTATTTTTCAACCCATGGTGGGGCGCCTATTAGATACCTTTGGCGACAGTGGCCTTGTCAATGGGGAGCATATCTATACCGTGATTGATTACCAAGTCGCCTTGTCTATTTTACCGCTCTTGCTCTTATTGGTAATGATTGCCGCGTTTTTTTTGAAAGACCATCGTCGATCGACTTTCCAATAAACTTGAACGCTCAAGATGAGAAGCCACCTCTAATGTACTGCGATAACAGTAAAATGAAAGAAAAATACCTAAACTTATTAAAATCACGGTGTGGGCGATTGGAGCTGCAGGGATCTATCTAACTCTCTGGTTTAAAAATGGCTAATATTTCTTGGACTTGCAAGCGATGGTTGCCTTTGCAACTGATAAAGCGCTGTACAGGAAATGACTTAATTTCTGAGCGTTGGTAGTGGTGACGAGTAAATTCTGTGTCATGATTGGATATCAGAACGACCCCCCCTTTTTTTGTATGTTCTAAGGCAAGCAATGCCAATTCAATGTGTTCTTTTTCACCAAATTCAATGTCAGTGTAAGAAGAAAAATTACTGGATTGTGATCGGGGAGAATAGGGTGGGTCGCAATAGATCAAATCTTCCGAGGTTGCTACTTTGAAGGTTTCTCGAAAATCACAACGGGTAAAAGTGGCTTCGGTCGATTTTTTATGGAAGTACAGCATTTCTTTACGAGGAAAATAGGCACGTTTAATTTGACCAAACGGTACGTTAAAAATTCCTTTTGAATTATATCGGCATAATCCATTATAACCATGCCGGTTTAAGTATAAAAACAATGCGGCTCGTTCTCGGAGGTCGGTTGATTGGTTAAATTTGTCGCGAAGCAAATAATATTGGGTTTCAGAATTGTTGTTTTCTAAAAAGTATGTTTCACAATAGGTAATAAAGGATTCCCCTTCATTTTTTACACAAAGAAAAAGCTCAACCAAGTCATTATTGATTTCACAAAGCCAATAGCTAGGATAATCGGAGTTAATGAAAAGCGCAGCCGAGCCAGCAAAGGGCTCGATCAATCGACGAGCTTTGGGTAGAGATGGAAGAATCTGGTTTAACAGGCGGTATTTATTTCCTGCCCATTTTAAAAATGGTCTGCTCTTTTGCATGGGGTTATCATATGAGTGAACTTTATTATTTATCATTAGTATACACCGAATTTATAGTTGCCGCGCTCCTTTTCCTAGGCTAATCTTTAAGATTGAGGACGTTTGTTTTTTTAGGGATGATTAGTCATGGATATTACTGAGCTGTTAGGTTTTACCGTAAAAAACAATTCTTCCGACCTGCATTTGTCAGCGGGCATGCCACCGATGATACGGGTAGATGGTGATTTACGTAAAATTAACGTGCCAGCATTGTCTCACAAAGAGGTCATCAAAATTGTCTATGACATCATGAATGATCGGCAGCGTAAGGAATATGAAGAGCGTTTTGAAATCGATTTTTCGTTTGAAATTACTAACCTAGCGCGCTTTAGGGTCAATGCGTTTAACCAAGCACGAGGCGCAGGGGCCGTGTTTCGAAGCATTCCGTCCAAAGTGCTGAGTATGGATGATTTGCAATTGCCTGCTGTGTTTAAAGAAATGGCAGCTTACCCGAAGGGATTGGTGTTAGTGACTGGCCCAACAGGCTCTGGTAAAAGTACAACCCTCGCCTCTATGATAGATTATATCAATGCGAACCGTTACGATCATATCTTAACGGTCGAAGATCCTATCGAATTTCTGCATACCAGTAACAAATGTTTGGTGAATCAACGAGAAGTGCATCGCGATACGCATAGTTTTAGTGATGCTCTTCGGTCGGCTTTGCGTGAAGATCCTGATGTGATTCTGGTGGGTGAGTTGCGTGATCTAGAAACCATGCGTTTAGCCATGACAGCCGCAGAAACAGGCCATTTAGTCTTTGCAACCTTGCATACGAATTCAGCGACCAAAACGATTAATCGAATCATCGACGTATTTCCCGGGGATGAAAAATCCATGGTGCGCTCGATGTTATCGGAATCATTACAAGCCGTGGTGGCTCAGAGTTTATTGAAAAAAATTGGTGGTGGGCGAGTGGCGGCGCTTGAAATTATGTTGTGCAACTCAGCGATTCGTAACTTAATTCGCGAAGATAAAATAGCGCAGATGTATTCTTCCATTCAAACAGGACAGGCTCAAGGGATGTTTACCTTGGATCAGTACTTAGGGCAGTTGGTCAATGAAAAGTTAATAACGCCACAAACAGCGAGGGATGTGGCGATTAATAAGTCTATTTTTTAAGCACTCACTCGACTGATTTTTGTAGTTCAATCAGCTGTTTTGTACCGATCTCTGCCAAGCCTAACAATTCATTCAATTGATCACGATTGAAACTACCATCTTCTGCGGTGCCTTGAATTTCAATAAAGTGCCCTTGTTCATTCATGACGACATTCATATCGGTTTCAGCAAGCACATCTTCTGCATAATCCAAATCAAGGACTGGCTTACCACGGTAAATCCCAACGGATACCGCAGACACATAATTAAAGACGGGCTTTTTCTTTATTTTTTCGCGAGAGAACATCCAATCGATCGCATCTTTCATCGCGACACATGAACCGGTGATGGCTGCTGTTCTGGTGCCTCCATCGGCTTGGATAACATCACAATCGATGGTGAGAGTATTTTCACCTAGAATTTTTAAGTCAATACAAGCTCGAAGAGAGCGTCCTATAAGCCGCTGAATTTCTAGGGTTCTACCGCCTTGCCGACCTTTGCTTGCTTCTCGTTCATTTCGACTATGGGTTGCACGAGGGAGCATGCCGTATTCAGCGGTAATCCATCCTTGGCCTTTGCCTTTAATAAAACGGGGGACACCGTCAATGACGGACGCATTGCAAAGCACGCGCGTGTCTCCAAACTCAACAAGCACTGAGCCTTCTGCATGATTCGTATAGTGGCGAGTGATTTTGATCTCTCGAAGTTGGTTTGGCTCGCGTTTGCTAGGACGCATAATAAAATCCTCTTAAAATGGCGGGGGGGGAAAGTATAATCGTTTCGATGGGTAGTTGCACTTAAATTTGCATTTATATCAATTTTAGGTCGACGAATTGACATTTTGATGCAAGAATTACATTTCCAAGCAAACAGGCGAAAACAGATAAAATATAGAGCAGATATGATGAGAGGAACTTTATTTATTGTAGCGGCCCCTTCCGGGGGTGGTAAAACGAGTTTGGTTAGAAAGGTAGCGAGTCGATTGGATGATATTACCATTTCCATTTCGCATACGACCCGAAAAAAGAGGCCGGGTGAAAAGGATGGTGTCGATTATTATTTTGTCGACGAGTCTACCTTTATGGGCATGGTCAATAGAGGTCTTTTTCTTGAGCATGCAACGGTATTTGATCATTGCTACGGCACATCAGAGGCACAAATTTCCCAAGGATTGCAATCTGGGGTCGATATTCTTTTAGACATAGATTGGCAAGGTGCTATGCAAATCAGGCATAAATTTGCTGATGCCGTGAGTATTTTTGTGGTTCCACCATCCTTGTCGGTATTAAAGCAGCGCCTGGATAATAGGCATCAAGATGGCGAAGACGTGATAACAAAACGCATGCAACGTGCACGTGATGAAATGAGTCATTATCCCGAATTCGATTATTTATTGGTCAATGATGATTTTTCTAACGCATGCAACGAATTAAGTGCCATTGTGATTGCACAACGCTTGCGTATGGCTCGGCAGGTAGAACAACAACGAAAACTACTTTCATTCTTGTTGTCATCGGAGTAAAATGGTTGGTTTTTGATTAGTTTATGATGGTTAAAGGAGTATTTATGGCACGTGTAACGGTTGAAGATTGTTTAGAGAACGTAGAAAATCGTTTTGAGTTGGTGATGGTTGCGTCAAAACGCGCCCGTGAAATCGCTGTTCGTGGTGCTCAACCCTTCGTAGAGTGGGAAAATGATAAACCAACGGTGGTTGCATTGCGTGAAATTGCAGAAGGATTTATTAAAGCGGATATTTTAGATAAAGACTAAGGGCTTTATACCCATTTTACCTGAAGATACTGTGGCTTGTTTTTCGGTCGCGCGCTAAGTACATCGGCATGATGAAAGCCAAGGGAGTGTTGTGTGAGTTACTTTGACGAGCTGCTTAAAGAGCTAGAGCTCTACCTTGATGCTGAAGAAATTGAAAAATGTTACCAAGCTTTTTTGGTGGCAAAAAAAGGGCATGAAGGACAAACGCGCCGGACCGGTGAAGCCTATATTTCACACCCTGTTGCAGCGGCACTGATTTTGGCCGAAATGCGTCTGGATTACCAGACCATCATGGCCACGTTATTACATGATGTTGTCGAAGACACTAAAACCAGCAAAGAAGAATTAGTCCAACAATTTGGTGAAGACGTTGCAACGCTCGTTGACGGTGTCACAAAACTAACAAAAATAAAATTTGAATCTCGAGCCGAAGCGCAAGCAGAGAATTTTCGAAAAATGGTCTTGGCAATGGTTAAGGATATTCGTGTCATCATCGTAAAGCTTGCCGATCGTTTGCACAATATGAGAACACTTGGTGTCATGCCAGGGCCTAAAAAAAGGCGCATAGCCATAGAAACCCTTGATATTTATGCCCCCATTGCTAATCGTTTAGGCATGCATTCTGTTTACACCGGTCTTGAAGATTTGGGCTTTAAAGCCCTTTATCCAATGCGGTACCGTGCTATCAAATCGGCTGTTGAAAAATCACGTGGAAACCGCCGTGAATTAACTCAAAAAATTGAGCAAGACTTGCAAGAAGCCCTGGATGGGTTGAATATCCCCTACGAACATGTCTTTGGTCGACAAAAGCATTTGTATAGTATTTATCGAAAAATGCGCCTTAAAAAAGCCTCTTTTGCCGAAATCACAGACGTCTTTGCTTTTCGTGTCGTCACTGAAGACATTGATGCCTGTTACCGTGTCTTAGGGGCACTGCATCGCACTTACAAGCCGGTCCCTCAGCGATTTAAGGATTATATAGGCATTCCCAAAGTTAATGGTTACCAATCCCTGCATACCACGCTCTTTGGGCCTTTTGGTGTGCCATTAGAGGTGCAAATTCGTACCCGTGATATGGATAATGTCGCTCAAAATGGGGTGGCTGCGCATTGGATATATAAAACCGAAGGGCTGGAAGTCAACGAAGCCCAATTACGCGCCCACGAATGGGTGCAGCGGCTTTTAGAGTTGCAGCGAAGTACCGGCAACTCCCTTGAGTTTATTGAGAATGTGAAAATTGATTTGTTCCCCGATGAGGTTTACGTTTTTACCCCAAAAGGGCATATCATGGAACTTCCCAAAGGAGCAACACCGGTTGATTTTGCTTATACCGTTCACTCCGGTGTTGGAAATCGATGTGTTGCGGCTAAAGTGAATCGTCGATTGGTTCCGCTGAGCATCCCTTTAACCAATGGCCAGACCGTTGAAATCATTACCTCACCGGGGGCACATCCTAATCCCTCCTGGTTAAATTTTGTTGTGACCGGCAAGGCACGAAGTAATATCCGTAATTTCTTAAAAAGTCAGCACCAAGCAGAATCGATTGTTTTAGGAAAGCGCCTCTTAGAACAAGCCTTTAGTGAGATAGGTAGCGAATATGCTCGAGTGCCACCGGAATCGCTTCAAGCGTTGTTGAATGATCTTCATTACAAATCCATCGACGATTTGCTTTATGCTATCGGAACTGGTAATGAAATGTCCATGGTGATTGCAAAACGTTTGGTTGTTGCAAAAGAAAGTGGCTCATTAGAAAAAACATCGAGTGGAAAGCCTCTTGCGATTAAGGGCACCGAAGGCATGGTTGTCCATTACGCAGAATGTTGTCAACCTATTCCAGGCGACAGTATTGTAGGCCGATTTCAACAAGGCCGCGGAATACTTGTTCATGTGAGCGATTGCCCGTCTATTAAAAAAACCAGGGGGAGTCCTGAGCAATTTATTTCATTGCGTTGGGATGATCATGTTCAAGGTGAGTTTTGGGTAGATATTACAGTGGACGTTCCCAATGAGCGCGGTGTGCTTGCTGCGTTGGCAGCAGCTATCGCTGAATCAGAATCGAACATTGGCAATATTAATGTCGACCCGCGTGATGGTCGTCACAATGCCATTACTTTTTCAATTAGTGTCCGTAATCGTTCTCATTTGGCCAGATTGATGCGTCGTTTACGTGCCAATAAAGTAGTGATGCGGCTTTATCGGAAAAAACAAGGGGATTAAATGATAGAAGTAATTAATTCAACATCAGCACCAGAAGCGTTAGGCACATACAGTCAAGCGATTCAGCATGGCAATACCGTTTATCTTTCCGGCCAAATACCGCTAGACGCGGAAACGATGCAATTCTCTAGTGAAGAAATTAGATTGCAAATTGTTCAAGTTATAGAAAATTTATCAGCGGTATGTGAGGCGGCGGGTGGTAGCCTGTCGAATATTGTCAAACTTACAGTATATCTTATTGATTTAAATCACTTTCCACTAATAAATGATGCGATGACCCATTATTTTTCAAAACCATATCCTGCGCGCACAACCCTTGGGGTTTCAGCACTACCTCGTGGTGCTCAAGTGGAAATGGACGCTATCATGGTTATTCCGTGACTATTTTATCGTTGCAGGGTGTCCGATTAATTTTGGCTAATCAGTGCCTACTCGATCAGGTTGATTGGCAAATAAAGCACCAAGATAGAGTGGCATTGGTGGGGCGAAACGGCGCTGGAAAATCAACCTTGCTTAAATTATTGCAGGGAGAATTAACGGTAGACGGCGGCCAAATCAATCGCATTAGTGGCTTACGAATCGCTGGTTTAGCTCAAGACGTTCCTATCAGCGTGACCGAGTCGGTCTATCATTTTTTGGTGAAAAGCTTGGGGGAGTTAGGCGAGCTTTTAACCAACATGCATGAGGTTTCCGCTTCAGGAAACCTTGAAAAATTAGCTCATTATCAACAAAAAATGGACGATTTCAATGCTTGGGAGTTGATTCCAAGAGTAGAAATGATGGCAAGTCGCTTGAGCATCGATCCGAATGCTTTGATGAGTCAATTGTCTGGGGGAATGAAACGGCGTGTGTTATTGGCCGCCGCGCTCATTGCAGCCCCTGATTTGTTGTTACTTGACGAACCAACCAATCATCTCGATATAGCTTCTATAGAATGGTTAGAATCGTATTTAAAAAATTATTCAGGAACTGTGGTTGTTGTGACTCATGATAGGTCATTTCTTAGTGCCGTCGCGAGCAGCATTATAGAAATCGATAGAGGAAAATTATATCGTCACGATTGTGATTATGAAACCTATTTAGACAGGCGCGAAGCCATCCGGCTTACTGAACAGAAGGAACATGCCTTGTTTGATAAGCGTTTAAGTGAAGAAGAAGCATGGCTACGAACGGGGGTTAAGGCAAGACGTACACGCAATGAAGGACGAGTTCGTGCCTTAGAGGCCATGCGTTTGGCTCATCAAAGACGGCGTGTAGAAGTTGGAAAAATAGCGAAAGTCGCCTTGGATGTTTCTAGGTCTGGACAGTTGGTTATCGAAGCACAAGATGTCACCTATTCATTAGGTGCTAAATGCTTGGTGCGAGATTTTTCATTATTATTAACTCGCGGTGATAAATTAGGCATTATTGGCCCAAACGGCTGCGGAAAAACCACCTTGGTGCGTTTGTTGCTAGGAGAACTCTCTGCGAATAAGGGACAAATCCGGCAAGGGACTGCCTTGAATGTCGCGTATTTTGATCAACTGCGAGATGCGCTTGATGAGCAGCAAACGGTCATGGCGAATGTGGCAGATGGCGCTGATTATGTCACGGTGAATGGCCATCAAAAACATGTAGCAACCTATCTTCGTGAATTTTTATTTCCCCCCGAGCGATTTAATCAACCGGTGTCCTCGCTTTCTGGCGGCGAAAGAACGCGGCTTTTATTGGCAAAGTTATTTGCATACCCGGTAAATTTATTGGTGATGGATGAGCCAACCAATGATTTGGATATTGAGTCGTTGGAATTATTGGAAACCATGTTGATTGATTATCCAGGAACATTAATACTGATAAGCCATGATAGAGCATTCATTAATCAAGTGGTGACTAGTGTGCTTGTTTATGAAGGCGATGGGTGTTTTAATGAATTTGTGGGGGGATATGAGGACTACCGTCGCTATAAAAAGCAACTAAAAGCGCCCCCGGTCACTGCGCCATCAGTTCCTCAAAAAAAAGCGGTTTTGAAGCGAAGTAGTCAAGATCAACGCGAGTTAACGGCACTGTTAGAAAAAATAGACGGTTTGGAAAAGCACATTGAAACGCTGCATTTAGAAATGACGACGCCTGCTTTTTATCAACAAGAAGCAGATAAAATAAGTGCATTTCAGAAATCACTGGCTCTGGAAGAGGCGAGGCTTAAAGAAATGTATGAGCGATGGGAGTTGCTTGATGGAAAGCACGTGGGATAATGAGCTGGTATTGTCATTAACATTGATGATCTTTTTTTCATCTTTGGTGTTGTATTTTTCGAAAGAGATTGCAAAATTTTTGAATTTTTTTGGAGTGATTCCGGGCGTAAAACTAGTGATCCCTTTGGCGATTGTTTCCTGGATTATCCTGCGCTATGAATTCTGGGTGAACTGGTTATTATCAAGACTTCAAGCCGTATTCGATAAAACTCTAAATGCATTAGCCTCCTTCCTTCCCTATGAAAACGTGGCAATATTGTTGCTTCGTATTCTCTTTTTATATAGCATCGCAAACCTTCCTTTATGGATTTACAAGTTGCATGCCAGAAAGAAAGCACACTGCATTCCCCCCTCGATATCGACTCATTGGATGGGCCTTTTTCTTTTTATACTCTTTTCAATGTTGCTCTCGATATTTTGAAACCATACCCATTTTACCTGAAAATACAGTATTTTCAGGTAAAATGGGTATGTATTGGGCTATTTCCTTGTTTTTTCTCATCTACAAAGAAGAAAATGGATAATAAAAAAATCCAGGTACCCTTGTTCACTCGAGTTAAGCGATGTCATTCCATCCATTTTTGCATGCCATATTGAAGATGGCAGTGAGGGGAGGGGGTAAAATAATAGCAATTTATTGGATGGATTCCCCGTAATATTGTTCTATACTTAGTCTATGATGTAAAAAATTGAGCAGGTGTGTCATGCCTAAAAAACTTTATCGAGATTTGGGTTTTAATGATGAGGGCACGACCCCTACGGCCGTTTCTATAGAACAAGCATTTAGGCGTTTAGCGAATGAATATCATCCTGACAAGCATCCCCTTGAAAATAAAGAACAAATGATGGTTAAACATGATGCTATCGTTCATGCCTTTTCCATTCTAAGCAGTGAAAAACTAAGGGAAAAATACGATTCAGGACTAATCGATGACAAAGGTGATCCGGTGACGGATCATCACGGTGTGCTACCAACAGTAACCAATCATTCCAGAAGAAATTATTTTTTTAACTCCATCGACGTCAAAGAACAGTCGCGAGATTGCTACGTTTTTGAGGATAGACAATCGGCCGTTGATTTTCTCTTAACACACCAACAACCGACGAAATTTGCGGTTTATGTAACCACTTCTACATTAAAGGGGTTATTGGAGGAGCTAACAGGCTTAATTCGAAATAGGCTTTTTGAGGGCGCTCATCTTAATACGTCTACCGATGGCAAACCACTGTTTGTCTTAAATGCGTCTGATTCAGAGCAGGGGCAACACGTATTTGTTAGTTCAAGTATGCGTCATTTCGACAAAATGGTTGATAAATTATTACAACGTGGACATTTTTTTGAAGAACTTGACGAGAAAACTAGCCACGCATCATCTCAAATGAGATGAGGGATTGTCATCAAAAGGCACTGAGAAGAATTTTTTACTCCGTTTTTATCTTCTTGTTCTGGGCCGATTGATAACGTGCTTTCAACTCAATATCAATATAACGATCCGTAGTCGCACTTGAGCTGTGTCCCGCATCATCTCTTACATGCTCTCGGGGCCTTGTTTTCACATCCTCTGAAATTCCCGTATGCCTTAACCAATGAACCGTGGCGGCACTTAAACCGTCTGCTTCAGTTGGGTTATTATCACGCCGCAATTGCAATGCCGCATGATCAAAACAGAGTTGAATGAGGCGCCTGAGTGGCGCTGTATCACTCATGGGGCCAGAACCACGTAATTTGGGAATCAGTGGTGAATTGTCAGCAGGCGAGGGTAGTGGGGTTAATCCTAAAAAAGTACGCCAGCGCTGTAGGCTTTCTAACATGGCTTCGCTGACAGCAACTTGTCGCTCTTTATTCCCTTTGCCAACCGTTGTGAACCACCAATACCCGTTACTGTCGGTCGCAAAATCATTCATGGTTGGAATCCAGCGCTCGCTTGCTGCCAATTCTGAAATGCGCAGATACATGCCATAAAGCATAGAAAGCATAAATCGCGTCCGCTCATGAGCAGCTGGATTTTCAGTCGCTAGCGTTTCAGCGGCTTGTAATACGGCATTCCATTGCGTCAAACTTAGCCGTCTAATTGGTGCGTTTTGCTGTCTTTTGCGGACAAATTTGCTTTTTTGTCGAATCAAGGCAATAGGATTGGAGGCTACGTATTCTTCTGCAATAAGAAAATTAAAGAGCGTACTTAAAATGGCAAAAATTTCCTGAACGGCTCCTTGAGACAAGCTAAATTGTGAGGTAGATACACTATCTCCACGTTTTCTTGCACTCTTGCTGATAGTGACCACAAATGGCCGCCAATCGGTGTTTGGGACCCGTTTTCCCTCTACCTCTACGTAACGAGGGGTTTTATTTAAGCCTATCCAATGGAGGGGTGGGTTTTGGCAAAAACGAACAAATTGTTCAATATCTTCGCGTTTAAGTTCAGGTAGGGTGATTCGTTTAACAAGCCAGCTCCACTGAAGCAATCGCTCGGCTTCACGTCGATAACTATTGAAGGTGCCAAGACTGCCGTTGTAGCTCTTTAGAAATTGCAAGACATGGTCAAAATCAGGTTGAAACCGAGGATTAGGCAATATCACATTATCCTGGTTCTTATGGAGATTATCCATGCTATCGAATATAGGCAGTAACGGTAGTTTCATGGTCTGATCATCGATAAATAAGAGAACTTATCCTAGCCTATGTTGGATAGCAGCGTCTAGGGTTCCAGCCTTTTGTTTTCTTCTAAGGAACGTCTAGTGTTAATGTTTGGATAGGTGTCTATTCAAATTCTAACTCTAACTCTTGTGTTCCTCATGATGGGTTGTTCCGTTTGCATTTTATAGGATTTACGAAAAACTCATCAAAATTGATGGAGTTTTAAGCCCTTCATGAGCAATTAATTTGCTCTTTGGTTATTTTTATTTTAAAATTGGCAGTTTTTGATATCAATAATTTCTATTTAATACAGAAGATAAGACTATAAAATGCATTTATCAGATGACGGAAAAATACTTAATTCAGTTACGGATGCCGATATACATGAGGGTCGGATTATTATTCCGGGCTCGGTGACGACGATAGGTGTTGGTGCTTTTAGGAATTGCACCGGCCTAACGAAGCTTACCATTCCTGAGGGCGTTAATAGCATAGGTAATGACGCTTTTGGTTTTTGCACCGACCTAACAGCGCTTGACTTTGCTGGGGTGGGTACTACATTAGGTAATAACGCTTTTTATTGTTGCACCGGCCTAAGGGAGTTAAGCATTCCTCTGGGTTTTGTTATAGGTGATCACGCATTTTGTTATTGCACCGGCCTAACAGCGCTTCGTTTTGCTGGGGGTGCTACTGTAATAGGTAATAACGCTTTTTTTGGTTGCACAGGCCTAAGTGAGCTTATCATTCCTAAGGGTGTTGTTATAAGAAATGGCACATTTAGTGATTGCACCGGCCTAACAAAGTTAAGCATTCCTGAGGGTTTTGTTATCGGTGAATACGCATTTAGTGATTGCACCGGCCTAACAAAGTTAAGCATTCCTAAGGATGTGGTTATAGGTCCTAACGCTTTTAGTGGTTGCGCCGGCCTAACAGCACTTCGCTTTGCTGAGGGTGATACTAAAATAGGTAATAATGCTTTTAATGGTTGCACCGGCGTAACGGAGCTTAGCATTCCTAAGGGTGTTGTTATAAGTAATTGGACATTTAGTCATTGCACCCGCCTAACAAAGTTAAGCATTCCAGAGGGGTTTGTTATAGGTGATGGCTCTTTTTATTATTGCATTGGCCTAAGAAACATTCTGGTCAACAGCAATAGCGGTGAAGAGTTAAGTAGAATAAAGGGATTGTTTACTGAGCAGCACCCACAGGCGCAAGTTATTTCTCTATCATTACAGAATTTACTAATGCGTGCTTACCAACGGATTATTAATGACCCAATGGCAAGTATCTTGTTTGGTATTCATTCGCACATGGGATTGCCTGATGATCTATTACCAATTATTGGCTTCCAAGAAGGGGACGCGAATCGAGCGTATCTATTATTCGACAAATCAGTTGAAGCAATACCATTGCCGGTCAATGTCCCAGAACTCGTTAACTATGAAGCGAATTTAAATGCAATATCTGATCAAATTAAGCGGCTTCGAATAGCCGAGCAGGCCAAGCAGATAGTTCAGCTGCAAATAATGGACTCTGTTGCCAAACTTAACGGGTATGTTTCTTGTGTGAAAAAGCTGATGGCAGTAAAGAGTACTCGGTATCCAGGTTTTTTTGATACCGACACAAAACTGCGCAATGAGCTTGAATTCAAACTACAGGCGGTTGATAAGGTCATAGCCTATTTACTAGGTGATAAAGAGGTTAAGTTTTCCACAAATGATTTAGACAAACTCAACCTCT
>Ga0214923_10004897_pt1 | contig 15853 bp, 12 predicted proteins | sample LL1510_MetaG_FD_177993 | JGI IMG/M metagenome (GOLD analysis project Ga0214923, IMG submission 177993) | Freshwater microbial communities from Lake Lanier, Atlanta, Georgia, United States - LL-1510 | ecosystem: Environmental > Aquatic > Freshwater > Lake | place: USA: Georgia | collected...
TGGAAAGGAACATTCACAAAATTAAAGAAGTACAAGTGTCCAATCCATGTAATCCCAGCCAAGATGTGGATCCATCTTAAAAGAAGTAAAAGATTTGAGTTTAAATCTGTTAGAGCCATCATTAAACCTGTTGAAGTCATCGCTTATCCTCCCAGTTTGAAACAAAAACAAATTTTAGGTCGATATTTCAACATGGAAAGAGCCATCGGGCTAGTCGTTTTTTAGATTTTCTGATGAAAATAATGACTGCAACCTCATCAAAGAGGATGTCAGAAGTTTGGTCAGTATAAAAGGCTTGAAATCAGCTACTTAAGCTTTTGATGAAAGCGGTTTCCAACCTTATCACAGATGTAAAAAAAGGGGACACTGTGATTTTGAGCCTGTTCGATCCCTATTCTAGTTGTCTTCACTTGTTGGCAGAAAGTCTGCAGTGTTTGTCTTCAAGGGGAAATACAATTTTTATGTTTACGGGGGTTAAAAATTTACGAGCCGCTTTCTTTATCGGGGCTCTCTCTCTCTCTCTTTATACTCCCGTCTCTCATGGTGAAGCTGGAAATGTTCTGTTTGGCGCAGCTGCTATCACTGGAGCTGTAAGCTCGATGGTGGCTCCTGCGATTATGGCGGGAGCTAACGTGGATGTCGCTCGAATCAATGCTGGGGTTTCGACTTATATGGCGGGATTATCGGCTGCAACTCAGGCTTATGCGATAGGGGCTAGTACGACACAAGCGGTCTTTAACACTCTAGCGACGATGAGAATCGCCTCTATGAACACTCAAAAAGAGTTGGCTCAAACCTACTTAACAACTGCCTACCAAGCTTGGGATAGAGACCAATATTATCGACTAGAGCGAGAGCGATTAGCTTCCGATAACTACTTTAGAAATCGTCGATTTAATTTGGAAATCCTTGTAGCTCAAGCTCAACAGGAATTGGCACAAGTCCAATTCAATGCCAGTTTAATGGCTCAGGGACTCTCTAATGGTTTCAAAGCAGCCGGTAGTAGTTTAGGAGTTCAAAATGTGAACAACACGCAACCTGTGTTGGCCTCTGCCGGAACTATGGCTTCCAATTTAAATCCTACTCAATGGGACGCTCAAGGAACTCTCAAACCGCAAGCAAGTGCTTTAGCCAAAGCTTTTCGAGGGGTGGCCAGTTTGGCGGGGGGATCTTCTGTAAACCGAAAAGTTAAATCGGATATCGGCCTATTCATGCAGGGTAAGACAAACAGTCGGGCTATGACAAATTCGCAATTCGCTCTTCATCAATCTAGAGACTTAAGCTCTCAAGATGCGAGTACTCACGATGGGAGTTTTAGAGCCCTCCGAGGTCGTCCAGTAGGCCAATAGACAGCGTATTCTACCGGGATATTTCTTTATCCAGCCTGGAATTATAAATGTCGTAAATACTCGAAACCTATAACTTAAATGTCTTTTTTCGAAGCCCTACTTATCCCTGTCTAACTCTCAACTAGAATCTTCTAAACTGTTTCAAGGGGTTAGCTTAGAGTCAATCGGTATGGCTAAAACTTTGCCACTTAATTAGAATCCTGACATTTAGGATCTCTTGATAAATCAATCACTTAAGCAACATTTGTCTGGGCAATTCTTGGCTTCACCCGTGCACTACCAGAGGGTAGATCAATTATATTTTTCAGTGTGTTGGGTTTAGGTACCGCCACTGTAAGGAATTAGAGCTCACATGATGATGGTGATGCAAAACATAAGAAAGCGTAGGAACCAAGGGTTAAGGACTTTTGTCACTTCTCTTATGCTTATTTCGTTCTGTGCTCCATCGCCAGCTACTGCTGTGACTCTTTCTCAGCTTAAGGGTAACAGTGGATTTAGAGCGATGGTGATTGCGATCGCTAACTTAAACATTGCGATGCAACAGGCTACCATCAATCCTCATGATAAAAGTCGACGCGCGAGAGTCGCTACTGCTTATTCCATGATGCCTTTAGCTATTACTGCTTTAGCGAAAGAATTTAAGAGCAATAAATTACATGATAATGATTTTCAGTATGTACAGGGGATTCTCGGGGGGTTTGTCCAAAAGGATTTGACCTCAAAAGTTGAAGAGTTCATGAAGGATCCTTCTAAGCGTCTCATTCCCAACGTGGGGTCTGAGTTTCCTACAGACGCTATCAAACAGGCTGAGGATTCTTATATCGTTGCTAACGAAGAAAAGAGTTTGTTAGCAAATTATTCTGACCAGGGAAATTCAAGCTCGGCTCAACTCTCCAAAACTCCGTCTGATATCGTTGATTTAAATAGTAGATCTAATCAGGTGGCTGCTCAATCTAAAGTATTGAACTCAAAGCCTGTTGCCAATGACTCCATTGTTGCCAATGATTCCCTTGTCGCCAATAGCAGTAAGTCAATTTTAAATTCAACTCAAGAAACCTCAGCTCAAGGCACTAACTCAACACAGAAAACTGATAGTTTTAAAAGCGAAATTTCAAAAGATATCCAGGATGCTGAAGCCACACTTAACAACAGCATCGTAAGAGCTCCAGCTTCCTCTGAAGACGAAAAAGATAAAGAGAAAGAGGATAATAGCTTTTTTAAATTTAAAGAGAAAAAGAAGAAAGAGATTAAAGAGAGAAAGATTCGAAAAGGGTCTAGTCCCAAAACAAGTTTTTTGAACACCTATCAGAGGAAACCTCTATGGGTCTATGCCTGGGATATTCTTTTCGTTACAGCATCTGCAGAACAACCGGCTCCAGCGGCACCCTGTGAAGGCGGGGGCAAAGAGTGCGGTCAAGGCGGTGGTGGCGGTGGCGGCGGTGGAGGCGGTGCCGGTGATATTCTTTTTGGTTTGGCTGCGATGATAGCAGCTGCGGCTCCAATGGTTGCTGCTGCGGTTCAAGCTGATGCGGATAAACAGATTGCCCGAATTAACGCAAATACGGCTATTACTAATGCGAATACTCAAGCGGCCTTGCAGAGGTACTCGATCGACCAGCAAACCGGATTAGCGAAGTTTCAAGCCGAAGCGACTCAACAAATTGCTGATCAAAAGAATCAAAAAGAGATGGCTCAGTTAAAACTTCAATTAGATGAGTTGGCAGCTTCTAGGCAACAACAAGCTGATTTAGAGCGAGAGAAGAGAGCCACGGAACAGGCTAATTTAGAACAGGAGCTAGCTTTAAAAGAGCAACAAGCCTTGCAAACTATTCAACTCGCCCAGCAGCAAAGACTAGCTCAAGAGGTTGCTCAAGGGCTATCCACAGGACTTCAAAATATAAATACTAATGATAATGGTTCGAGACTTTCAGTGACTCAAGCTGCTTTATCAGGTGGCATAGGAATGACTGCCAGCTCTCAAGTGCGTTCAAGCTCAGTAGCCAACGGTACCCCAGGAGCTAATCCGGCTGCCGGGACTCAAAGTCGTTTGGGTACAAACCCAACCAGTTCTGTAGCTTCTACTCAGGGGGCTAGCACGGGATCCTCAGTTGCCGCCGCAACTTCAGTTGGAGCAAAATCACCTAGTACTCTTGGTTCAGCTTTTAAAACGGCTCAATCAGCTCTTTCGGATTCCAATACGATTGTAGCTGTCGATAAAAAAACATCTCAAAAAACAGCCAGTGCTTTAATTACAGCGGCGACTCAGCCCGTCAGTAGAGGACTAGTTGCTAACCGAAATATTGCCTCTTTAGGAACTATCGATTCTCAAGCTCTCGCGATGAGAGGATTGGCAAAAATCGGACAGGGCTCTTCCAAAGGTTTTAAACAAAGAATTGCAGTCGTTAAGAATATTGAAAAGCCTCAGTGGTCTACTGATAGCTCATATGCTGCAGCTAATGAACCTGAATCGATGGTAAATAGCACTGCTCCAGTCGAGAGTCAGCATACCCAAGTGGCATCACGAAGAGGTTTTCTGTTCAGGCAGCGTGAAGTCCGAGATACTTCAGTGCCGTACGAACGATAAGAGTTTAGTTTTGAAAGAGGATTGGGTTTCTTAGGGGGAAAGTAAAAAAGGCATCTGTCTTGACCGCGAGGAAAAGGCCGATGCCTTTTTATTTGAAACTAATTCATGAGATAAATATTTGATGCGCCTAGCCAGCAAGGCTCCCATAGTACAATTAGAGCGGTCTGATTTGTTCAAAGTTTTAAAAATTGAGGGGAGCCGTCATGAAATCATTTCTGTCCTTAGTGATGTTGGCTTTTGTTTCCTGTGGATTTGCCAGTGAATTACTGGTCATCAAAGGTGGACGAGAAATTCATGGTCGTTTTCTTGAGGAGAGTAAAACCCACATTACTTTTTATACAGACTACGGCAAAAAAATTCAGATTCACAAGAGTCGAATTTCAGTTCTGATGCGAAATGGTGAGGTTTTGGCTCTCTCTCCTGTGGTGGGAGCGATGGTGGGAATTAAGCCCGACAATGAGTTGGGAAAAACCCAAGCGAAATCAAATGTCGTCCCAACTCTTGAGGAGACGAACAAAACGATTGAACCTGTGACTCAAAATTCTCCGAACTCTCAAACTGAGCCTTCCCGAGAAGTGGCAAGCTCAGTGACCACTGAAAGTGTTTCATCGCATGAAGTGGGCTTAAAGATGGGGGTTGCTGTGGGATTGATTCAGAGTCGAGCATCGACGGGCACACCGACTCAAAGCCGAACAGGTGCCGAAGGGGGTGTGATTGCAGAACTTCCCTTCTTAGCAGGAACTTACCTACAGCCTGAATTGCTTTTAAGTCAGTCAGGGTACAAAGATGGCGACACCGTTTATAAATATAGCTTTGTGAAAGTTCCTCTTTTTATAAAATATAGGCATCAACTCAATGACCGGTTTAATCTTACAGCTATGATGGGTCCAAGTTTGGGCTTCAGAAGTGAGGCGACGAAGTCTGAGCTAGGTGGATCCCCAACCGATCTTAAGTCGATTACAAAATCGACGGTAGTTGGCGTGGACATGGGTGCCGGGGCCGAATATCAGTATTTGCCCAGTTTAGGTATTTTCTTAAACCTACGATACTCAAATCAGCTCAATAATTTAGATACGACCGTGGGGGCCACCGATCCAGTTAAGCTTCGTCAATTGAGCTTCCTCGCGGGGTTTCTTTTCGCTTTATAGTCGATGAGAACCAAATACCCGCGGTTCTTTAAAAAATGTTTTTTGTTTTTGGCTAATCGCTTTACTTTGACCGGCTCAATTTTTAACGGAACAGGTGGAGTCGATTCAGCTAAGGCCTTCTCAAAAGCTAACCTCTCCTCGTCTTCGATTTGTGTGATCGATTTAGGTGCTGAATATCCTGGAGGAGTTTCATAGTTTGAAGCGATAGAATCATTAAAAGCCAAACGATAAAGAAGACTCAAAATAACCATCAAAGCGATTGGCCATTTAAAGTTGGAGTACATAAACTTAGCTCCGCCCTTTTAACTCTCTCTCTAAAATCCAACAATGAGCAAGTAAAGTGCCATGGACGTCCCAGCCTGAGTGACTAGCACCTGAACAATTTATGTTATTTTAAGCACAAAAAAGAGTGGGTCCATGCCACTTTCGGGCGCTTCGTTCCGGCTACAAATGTTATACTACCTATAAGTAGAAAACTGGCCTTCCTAATTAGTTCTATGAGTCGATTGAAGTTTATTTTTAAGTCTCTAGCGGTATTTTGTATCTGCTTTATCCTTATTGCGGCAGTGATTGCTGCCAGGCCTCTTTCCCTTTCTGAACCTCCTCTGTTCAACCCTAGTCGTGGTTTCTCGATGGCAGTTTTGCTCTTTGGAGGAATCAAGTTTGCTATTCCACTGGTTTTAGCGAGTTCGTTAGCGAATTTCTATTTTTTAAAACACGGTATAGAGGTTTCTGCCTTTTTGGCCTTTAACAATTTCGTATCTATGTGGGTTGGAGCACTGTTAGTTAAAAAATTCTGCCGAGGACAAAATCCAGCGAAAGACCCCAAGGACTGGGCCATTTTTGTTTTTGGGGTAGTTCCTGTTTCTTTAATGATACGTTTCGCTTTAGATGCTTTTCCCTTAAGAATTTTTAATCCTAACCATCCAATCCATTGGGCTGAGCTCTATTCCCAATGGATATGGATCGATGCTTTAGGGTTGATTTTGGCATTTCCATTTTTCATGGAAGTCCTAAATCTTTGGAGTGAAAAAAAACACTTAAGGGAAATTACCCAGGACTTAATTCCATTTTTGATAGGAAATTTTCTGGGGATTTTTGTATTCTTTGATCCCCATTTTGAAAAGGTGGGTCTCCCTAAATATTTATCTTTTTATTTTGCCCTCATTGGATTGATAGGAATTTCTTACTTCGTGAATCCTTTTTTGGTTTCTCTCTCAGTTTTTCTGCAGGGGCTCGGGGCCGATTGGAGCCGGGAAGGGGTTTTATTGAGTTACTCTAGCGAATCTCAGAGCGAACTTTGGGACGTGCGTTTTTTTCTTTTTGTAATAGGGATCATAACTCCTGTGCTTTCGAGTTTGTTGAGGAAGGGGAGTGAAGATCCCCTTCAGAAAAGTTTTTCATTGGTGAGTTCAGCCCTCAACTCTACAAATAATGAAAACGATCTCATTCGTGTGGCATCTAAATCAGATACGGTCGCAGTGGGCGTGTTTGATATGAATTATAGGGTGTTACATCTAAACGAGAAATTTGCTGAGATCGCAGGAACCCCACTAGAATCTCAAATTGGCCAAACCAGTAAGGAGAGGATAGGCCCTAATAGCCGGCACATGGCTGAAGTTTTTGAAAAAATCAAAAAAACGGGAAAACCTATTTGGAATTATCGACTGAGGTTTGAAGCGTGGCAACACATGCGGCAACAAGATCGACTAGTTAACTATATTCCGATTTTTGCTAGGAATGAAGAAGTGGTAGGAGTGATTGTAGTATCTACAGAGATTCTTGATAGTGCAAATAAAGAAAAAGTTTTAAAGGGTCAAATTGATTCCAATGCTGACCAAGGTGAGCGAAACCTTTTAAATATCGCGATATCCCACGACCTCCAAGAACCGTTAAGAAATGTGAATCAGGCTTTAAAGATCTTAAATGAAAAGTTTAAAACGAGTGCCGATTTTGAATTGAAAAGTTTTGTCGAAAGTGCTCTTGATGCCTCTTCGAAAGTTCATTCGATGCTAAAGGGCTCTCTCGAGCTTTCTAGATTGGACCATGAGAAGCCCGAACTTCATAAGGTTAATTTTCAAGCATTGGTTCAGGAAATTTTGGTCAGGTATCGAACCCAGTTAAACGAACTCGGCGCTCAAGTTCATGTTGAATCATCCGTCGAAATAAGTGCGGACAAAGAGCTTCTCTATCGAATCGTTCAGAATCTTCTTAGTAATTCAATAAAGTACCGAACTCATAAATCTCTAGTTGTAAAAGTTTCGAGTTCAGTTCAAGGAGAGATGTGCCAATTTCGTTTTTCAGATAATGGTATTGGATTTAACAATAAGGATATTGTTCGAATATTCGCCCCTTATCAAAGGCTGCATTCAGAAAAGGAAATTGAAGGGTATGGATTGGGACTCCCAATTTGTAAAAAAATCGTCGAACTCCACGGCGGAAAAATGTGGGCTGAATCTAAGCCGGGTGAAGGAGCTACTTTTTATTTCACTCTTCCCGTAGCCTGATTGTTTTACTGAACTCCTAACGTCTACGTCCACACTCAGAGGGCTGACTCTTTTTGTCGCTTTTACAAATCATTGAATTTGTAGCTTAAAATACTAATAAATACAATAAGTTAATACACATCACCTATCGACTGTTTTCCAGTTGTCGATCTCCTTTCCACTTTTTTTAATCATGTTTTGCTTACAAGGGGGTTGGAACAATCCCTGCATTTCCCTGTCTCATCTTGTTGTGTGTTGGCTGTTGTGAGTAGTGTTTTGAAGATGATTTAATTTCAGTCCAAGTTATTTGGTGCTGAAAGTGGATGTTGAGAGGATAACTATGTTGAAGTTCAATCTGAAGAAGTTCGCTGTTGTGACAGTCGTAGCCATGGCTGTAGGTCATACCATGGTTCTGGCCTCCGAGGATCACACTCAAACTCAAAGTGGTGAAGCAACTAAACCGAAAGCTGAGTTTAATCCTGGGGTTCGTCAAGAAAACGATTTTTCAAAGTATGACACTCTAAGAGAGCGCTTGGAACATTTGTCAAAGATAGCTCCGAAGGAAAAGAAAAATCCTGAAGTGATTCATACTGAAGGCCAACCGGCTATCGTGAGAATTACTCCTTCACAGGCCCAATTTGCAGAAGGGGCAGAGATTTTAAAGCGAGTTAAATGGTATCGTGAGAGGATGAAAGAATCTTGCGAGAACTCCGATAAAAGCTCCAAGATGTTGGGAGAGTTTATAGATGAGTGTCTTATTAATGGTTTAGTGTTCGACTCTGTGAAGTTAGATGCGGACCAATCAAACAAAGACCAAAAAACCTTTGAACTTGATGCTAGAAAGATCCACGCGTGCAAAACTGAACTTAACGGCTATTTTGCCGCTAAGAAAAGTAAGGTTGGAGACAGTGAGTGGAAAAAGTTCGCTATTGATCAAGAGATCAATGAAAAGCTAACCAAGTTTTTCAATTGGTATGGAGCTTCTGCCGAAGGCATTATCGAAAACTCAAAAGAGCAGGCAGCCCATGAGCCCTCAGAGCTTATTAAAGAAGTCGGAATGATCTCTGCTAAAAATTTGTGTTTCATTGAAGAGGCGAAATCTCATCCTTCTCCGGTTCAGAAACCGAAGTATGAGCCCAAAAAAGAGGAGCCTAAAAAGGAAGAGCCTAAAAAGCAAGCTGTGCAGGGCCCTGGAGAGCCTTCTAAACAGTTTACTCCGCCCCAGGTCCAAAATCCTACACCTCAAGCACCGCCTCCTCAGCAACCTGCTTATCAGCCCCCTCAACAAGGGTATCAAGGTGGAAAGTATGATCCTTCGGGATTAGGTTATGGTGGCAAGTACGATCCCCGCGACAGAAAGGGGTACGATTACGATAACTTTAGAAATTACGGAGATAAAGATTACGGAAGTGCTCCTATGTATATTCCTCAGTTGAATAATAGAGGTAATAACTATATTCCTCCGAGCAATAATTCTTTACCTCCTCGTCAGGCTTTACCACCTCCAGCTGGAGGGGGAGTCGCTCCGATTGCTGCAGCTCCTTTGTTGGGAAGAGGGTTTAGCTTAGGTCTTGGATTTAGCAATGCCTATGGATACCCCTACGGTATGATGCCTTACGGCCCACTTTATGGTGGTTATGGTGGAGGATACTACCCTGGATACGGGGGAGGCTTTGGATATGGCGGTGGAGTTCCCATCGTGCCCATATCATCGGTCACTCCGATCACATCCACTTGTGGTGGAGGCCTTATGGGTAACTCTTGTGGCAGTACGATAGGAATGTGTGGTGGCGGGCCCTTAACTGGTGTGAGCTTGATCTCGAGTCCCATCAACGCATGCGGAAACAACATGCTCTACAACCCGATGAATCAGTTCCCGGGCCGAGTGGATCTCACTAGATTCCCAGGCGGCATTAATAACTATTTATATAGCCCGATAAGCAATTACGGTGGATTTAACCCCTATCGTATCTTTGCACCAAGGCTTCCTGGTAGCAACTTTGGAAACAATCTCCAAACGGTGCCTCCAGTGAATGGTGGAATCACGACACCTACAATACCTTCTACGACACCTACGATTCCGTTGCCGGGCTCAAATCCGGGTTACAACCCCGTTACGATTTCGAACCCCAGCACACCGATTCGAATTACTCTACCTAGAACTCCGTAGAGTCGTTGATAATTCAATTTGAGTGAAAGTCAGTTTGGGGCTAGAGTTTCTAAGAAACTCTGGCCCTTTTATGTTGGATGAAAAAAAAATAGCATTTCTGATACTAGCCTCCCTTTATATTCTTGCAGTGGGGCTTTTTACCTCGATTAGTCTTATGGTTGGGTTTCACCTTTTGATGATTCCCGCAATACTTTATTGCGCCAAAAACTATGATTGGAAAAAGTTTCCAAGAAGTGGTTGGGCTCTGTTAGCCTTTGCGGTGGCGTTGATCCTATCGGTGGGAGTTAACCAATCTATCATCGCTCGTCCTATGAAGAATGTATTTAAAGTGAAATATTTTCTTTTAGGGGCTCTGTCGATCATTCCTCTGCAATTTTATTTCAATCAATATTTAGATTCTGAAAAGCGGAAAAAAGTGCTGCGAACTCTTCTTCTTGCTTTACTCATCTCAGCTGGGATAGCTACCCTTTCTGGATTGATAGGGTACTTAACTCATTTTAATCCTCTTAGAATGGTTACAGTAGATTATGGTCGAAACGCTGGGCTTTTTGGTATGTTGATTACCTATGCGCACCAAATAGCTTGGTTAAGTTTGTTTTTAGTTGTGATTTGTTTTAACTACCGAGACTTTGAATATTTAATATCTAAAAAATGGCTCTATTGCTCGATGGTCTTATCAGTCATTGGCTTATTTACTACTTATACTCGCGGTGCCTGGCTCGCATTTTTAGCGGGGTGTTTAATTATCAACAAAAAACTAACAGGTCTTTTGTTGTTGTTTTGTACCGTAACCGTTATTTTGCTTTCCCTTCACGATGCCCATTTTTGGGAGGAGCATATTCTGCGTCAAACCTCTAATTCTAAGAGGTTGGGTAGTGCTCTAGCGGCTGCTAAAGCTTTCCAGGAAAAACCCCTCTTTGGATACGGGTATTTGAATTTTGAGCCTTTCAGTCAATCGATTAAATCCCATTACCAGTTGCGGAATCCTGATTTTGGGGGACATGCCCACAACGAATTTCTTGAGATCTTGGCGACGTCAGGGATTCTCGGGGCTTGCTTCTTTTTACTTTGGTTGGGGCTATGGATCAAAGAGATACTTCAAAGAGGGGGCTTAACTTCACGAATGCTTATTCCCTTTGTAGCCGCTTTTTTAGTTTCTGGATTAACTCACGTTTCCCTTATTGACGGAGAAAACACCTTTTTCCTCATGATTGTTTACGCTTTGTCGGGAGTGTTGTGAGGAAGTGGAAATAAATATTTTTCTGTAAAGGAGTTCTGTGACTGATAACTTCCAAGGAAAATCAGGAAGCATCAACAGTCTATTTATTGAGTACGTAAGTAAAAATGGCGTTGGGGGAACATTGTTTAATTTTCCCAGGGGCTTTGAATCTTTTAGGACAAGAAGTAAGGTTTCTTGTGGGGAAATTGTTTTGGTTAGAAAAGATATTCGAGAGACCATTGAAGGATTTAGGCAATGGAAGTTTTTGGGAAGTGCTGAACCGGGCCCCTTAGAACAACTAGTGATCTATTTAAATCCAAAGCAAAACAAAAGGCGAAGTAGAATCGAGTTTTACTCAAATCCTTCGTGTTCGTAATACGTTGGGATTTAATTTAATTGAAGCAGTTTGGCTTTGCATACAAAGAAATACTGCTTCTACGATTGTTTTGTTTGGGGTTTAGTTTTATGACAATACTTTCCAAGGGGCCCGGTGTGAACTCTTGAAGTTTAACCAGGGAATTTAATTGGTTCGAGGCCGCCCCTTCATAGTCCGACCTAATTGCAAAAACTGTATTACAATCCATTTTTTGAGTAGCTTCCCTGTTAGAGTTTGAAATCACCTGAAGACTTGGAGAAGAGACAGCGTAGGCTTTTGGAAAAAGAACTAAGGTGTCTTCGAAAGCCAAAATAGTTTTTACTTTGGGTTTTTCAGCTAAATACCGAACGAGGTTGATGGTGTTTTTTTGTGGGGTATTAAAAGAGGCTAGGACAAGGAGAATTGAATTGATAGTTAAAAACCAATAAATTCGCCATTGATTAGCTTTGTTTTCTGTGAAATGGGCCAAAAGAGGCGTTATCGAAACCAAAAAAAGTGGCAAAATAGGAATTATAAATCTCTCTTCTTTGTGCGGCACAATCGAGTGAGCAATTACAAAGCTGAAGACAAAAAGTAAAACGGGCAACAGATCATAATATTGGTTTTTCCATGGGAAATTTTTGTAGCGAGAAAAAAGTGTCGGAGGGATAGTTAATCCCAGTAGTAAAACAAAAAATGTGTAAAAAGGCGATGTTCCATATCCTGATGAGTAGTGAATATTGTAGGTTATGTAGTCTCGAACAGAACCGTGGAAACGCCCGGTGATACTCATTTCAAATAACCCACTTAAAACAAATGCTAAACCTGCAGCTATTAAGAGAGTTGTAAACGCTTTTAAGTCTTTTTTAAGGGCGATGATCAACAGTATGGCCACAAAACATACGCCGGTTTGAAATCGGAACATGGACGCTAGAGTCAGAAACGCTATCGCTGAAACTAAATGGGTCGCCTTGTTTTGAGTCCAATACTGGTATGTTTTAAAGCAAGTTAAAAACAAAAAAGGTGCTGAAAGAGTTTCAATCATGGGTCGGGTGAAAAGAAGAGGATTCAAAAAAAACAAACCCAGCAACCCTACAGCCCACTCTTGGCTTTTCTTTGTTTCAGCATTTTTAAAAAATTGAGCCCCAAAATAAGTGAAGATGCTTATGTTAAAAATACCGATCATCAAAATTGTGCACCTAATTTGCTGAATAGGATCTTTAACTCCCATTCGGAATAGAGTTTTGGTAAAGCCGCCTAAAACTGAGACAGCCAGAGGGTGCCTTATGCCGATGTTAGCAATGACCTCCGAAATGACTATGTGCTGAGCTGGAACGATTTGTGAAATGATGCAAGAATAATCATCCAGCGCCATGATACCCAGATTCGAAAAAGCCACTGAGACGAAAAATACCAATCCCAACAAACTCAGAGTTTTCATGGCTGGGGAAAAGTTGGCAAAAGGGGTGAAAGGGCTAGGTTTTACCAGGTGCATCATCGGAAAGTCTAAAATTGATAAACGTTTTTAAGGAGTTAAAGATATTTAGAGATGTCCGTCAATAGGTGTTTCCAGATTGCGGAGCTGTGTGGTCAGGGTTTTCTTTGGTAATGCGCAGTCGCGTCACCGCACTTGTTGATTCTAGTTCCAACGTTAAACTAAAAAAACAGTCAGACCCCGTTTTATTCCAAAAAGTCTTTCAAGACTGCGGAACACTTTCAAATCTTCCTAAGCGTTTTAAGAGATAAAGACCCGGAATGGCGAGAAATGCAGTTACGGTGAAAAACTTAGCCCACCCCAAATAAGACACCAAAACACCTGAGCCAGAGGCTAAAACAGTTCGAGCTACTGCCGTGAGGCTTGAGAGCAATGCATATTGGCTTGCGGAAAATTTTTGCTCACAAAGGCCCATCAAATAAGCAACTAAGGCCGCTGTTCCTAAACCCCCACAAAAATTTTCTACACCGATAGAAGCCACCATCCACGCAAAACTCTTTCCTTGAATTGCCAAAGCCACGAAAACGAAATTGGACAGTGCTTGGAGAACTCCAAAAAACCAAAGACTTTTATAAATACCCAAGCGAGGAATCGAAGCTCCGGCCACCAATCCGCCCAACAAGCTGATGACCAGACCAAAGACTTTATTAACTGACCCAATTTCAGTGTTTGAAAATCCAAGCTCTACTAAAAAAGGGCTTAATAGAGAGGAAGCTAGAGTGTCCGCCATTTTGAATAGCACTACGAACAGCAAAATTTCAATAGCACCCGGTTTCTTAAAAAAACTTATTATAGGTTCGACCACCGCTTCGCTAAGGGTTTTGGGGGGAGTGACAACGTTTTCAGGAGGGGGAGCGAAAAATACAGTGATAAGCCCCAAAGAAAGACAACAGCTCATGATTAAAAAAACATTTCGCCAAGAGAAATGGTCAGCCAAAATAAGTGCTAAGGCACCGGAGGTTAAAAAGGCTAACCGGCCTCCAATCATGACCATTGAAGCTCCTGCGCCCCTTTCCTCGGGTCGCAATAGATCAACGCGATAAGCATCAATAACAATGTCAGCACTAGCGCTAAAAAATGAAATGCAAGTGGCGAGCAAGATGATCCACGTCATATCAGAAACTGGATCGTAAAAACCCATCGTTCCGATACAAACCATAAGAAGAATCTGAAAAATTGCGATCCATCCCGTTCTTCGATTGAGGAAAGGAGGAACATAGCGGTCTAAAATCGGGGCCCAAAGAAATTTCAGACTATAAGGCAATCCCACCAAAGTTAGCGCACTAATTGTTTTGATATCAACCCCACTGCGCTTTAACCAAACTTGAAAAGTGCTTCCCGAGGAGGTCAGAGGTAGTGGAAACGAAGAGGCGAACATCAACAACAAAGTGACCGCCATCCGACGATTGATGAAGAGGCTAAGAGAATGAACTTTGGATCGATTCATGCCTTATTATACTTTTTTTTCACAAAAGGTACGGCTTTACTTTTGCGGGTTCTGAAAAGGAAGTGGGTACCTTTTCATGGCGGAGAGAGAGAGATTCGAACTCTCGATAGGCTATTAACCTATACACGCGTTCCAGGCGTGCGCCTTCAACCACTCGGCCATCTCTCCGGAATCCATGGTTGATAAAAATGAACTCCAAGTACTAACACCGGGTGACTGGGTTGTCTACTTGAGAGAGCCTAAGTTCGTTTAGTTTTGAAGTAATCTTTAAGAACCTGGGCACATTCGGCCTCTAAAACCCCTCCTCGAACCTCTTGAAATCGATGATCGAAAACCCCTTGTTCAATCCAGGGGGACACCCTGTTAAGGCCCGCTTGTCTGGGATCTGAGCAGCCGTAGACTATTCTTGGGGCCCGGGCCCAAAGCAAAGCCCCCGTGCACATGAGGCAGGGCTCGGCAGTTACAAAAACCCAAGACTCCTCCGGAAGCCGCCAAGTTCGATGGGTCAGGTTGTAATTTTCCAGAGCTACAATTTCAGCATGAGCAGTCGTTTTATGAGATTTTTCTCTCAAATTCATTCCATGACTAATGATTTTATTTTCATGAATGATGACACAACCAATGGGTATTTCGTCGATTTCTGCAGCTTTTTTGGCCAGTGAGAGAGCTTCGCTCATCCAATTGTTTTGTGACTCTAAGTTCATGTCTTTTATTATCCTCAAAAGCTAAGAGACACAATGGTCCATGGCGTCAAAAATGCAGATTTCTTACGGTTGTAGCTTCTTTTTTTCGCTTTTTAAGTGTTAGAATGAAGTCGATGGATTTTCAGAAAACCTGGGACTCATTTTCCTTTCCATTTCCGTTCTCTGAGCTGCCCTTATCCTTAAGAAATCTATTTTCCCAAACCTTCCGTTTTCAACCTTTAAGGCAACTAGGAACAGGGTATTATCGTCTTTCGGCCACCAAAATTGCTCGAGTCCTTCAAAGCTCGTTACCTAATACTAAGGTTTATCTTCGTAGTCATGATTCAGAGCCATCAATCCCCGGGGTTTTTGACCTCGATTTTTTAGTCATTAAAGAGAAAGAGATCAAAGAGAAAGATATTTGGGAACTGAGGACCGATTATTTTGACCTTAAAAGAAAGTTTCCTGTTATGGGAAATATTACTTTAGCTCAGACCCAAGATTTTAAAGCTCTTCAATCTGCTGGATTGTCAGATTTTCTTGGTTTTTCGCAATTACAAAAGTTTAGCAATGAGGGTTGGAAAACTCAAAAAGCAAAAGAGAGATTGGAACCTCCTCATTCCAGTCGACTCGCTTTAAGTATCTACTATTTTGAGAGGGCGCAGAAGTATCTCATTAAATCATTCCTAGGTAACTCTAGTTTTTACCGATTGAAGTTTTCTAAAGAAATAGGAAGAGCTTTGTTTGCCTGTTCAGGTGAGAGGCTGGGACCTATTCATTCGCAAAATCCTTCAGTGTTGATGGCCCATGCTTTCTATCAAATTCAGCAACTCGCTAAACTAGTTAATGAAAAATACTCGAAAGAGAAAGTTGATTTTAATGTGCGATTTCCGATGAAAAACGGCGCACGATTTTCT
>Ga0214923_10004898_pt1 | contig 15850 bp, 20 predicted proteins | sample LL1510_MetaG_FD_177993 | JGI IMG/M metagenome (GOLD analysis project Ga0214923, IMG submission 177993) | Freshwater microbial communities from Lake Lanier, Atlanta, Georgia, United States - LL-1510 | ecosystem: Environmental > Aquatic > Freshwater > Lake | place: USA: Georgia | collected...
TACATTCTCTTTCTATTCTAGATTCATAAATTACAATTAACCTATCTGGTCAATTTTGCTTAATACGCATTTGAAAAATACAATATAATTTATCTATTTTGACTAGTAAGACCAAACTGAAGTCCCACCCACCACACAAGGGCCATTAAAACTCCCCCCCACATAGAATCAACCAATGCAAACCATAAGGGATATTTATCAAATGTAACCAGTTGAGTGAAATCATAAACCGCATAGGTTGCCAGGCCCGTTAAGAAAGCACGAGGGGCAGAATGAATTTCTGAAACTAAGTAACCAAGAGCTATATAGATCGGCACTGCAGGCCAAAGCCTCACATTCATTGATCTATTTGCCTGAATATCTCTAACTATCTCTCCAACAGCAGGTCCCTGAATAAAGAGCCAAGGTAAATCTATTATGCCTGTAAGTAAAGCTAGACATAGAATCTTCTGTATAGTATTCATACTAATATACTATACAAAATATACGTTTTTTTCTTCAAGTTCTTTGGACCCAATACAATTAGATATGGGTTCTATTTCATTAGAGGCCTTTGATGAAAATCTCCGTGGACGCATCAGTCAATGGATTCTACCTTTTGAAATATGTTCTTTACCAAATGGCTTTTATGACCAACTTATTTCAGGTTCTGCACAATTTCAAACACATATCTTACTTCTTTCCAAACAAGATTCTAAAGCATGGCTATTAGCATTTCCTTGGGAAATGACCTTTATCCCGGAATCTCAGACTGACTGGAGTTTATTGCTTTCTATTCTACAACACTTGAAATCGCCCATCTTAGTTGTAACAAGTCCTAAACTTCAAGTGCCCCAAGCATTCTGGCAAAAAGCAATGATGAATTTAAAAGCCCCAACATTTATTTGTCTGAAGGATATTTCTTCCGATGTTCAACTTACTGTATTACCACATGCAATCTTTTTTCCTAAATTAGACGTAATTACAGATACCCAATTTATAAAAGTAACAACTGGATTACCAGCAGCAATTCAGGTATTAATAAAAACGTTAGACCTTCGGAGTATCTACCGAGAACTCCGAGGGTCTGGTGCTAGTCTCTGTCTATCCATGACTGATTCGCGTTTAGGGACACATGGTCCCATTCAGCTTGTTAGTTCTATGCCAACTTATAATGCTACATGGTTTTATCCAGAAATCAATGGAGCCCTGCGACTTCATTTATCGGATTTGCGATCAATCTTGCGGACAGTTACAGAGCGGATGGCTGAGTAATAAAATTTTTCAAGAATAGACAATATATAAATAATATAATTGCCCTTATTTCTTGAATAGCTTGAAAGTTCCCTTCTTGGCCTTGAATCCAAGTCTACGAAGAGACTTAATACGACGAAGGCCAATTGCATGTTTCCTGCGACTTACAATGCGACCCTTCTTTGTCTTCATTAAATCCTTACGAGTAAGACCTCCCGGGGTATGTCTAGCAGTCCCATGCCAAACCTGTGCCTTTGAACCAGAAGCAGGCATTTTACGCGTACTACTCCGAGCCATTATACTAAAGACTAATAAAAAAGATTAAATATATTGGAGAAGATAGAATGTCTAGAGAACTTCTTGGATTTGTCTTAATTGCAGTATTATGTATTATTTTAACTCCATTTTATCAGGATTCACAGGCAACATCTAAAAAAATAGAAAATAGAATAATTGTAAAAGAAAAGATACCAGAATCTAAAATGGCTCAAGCAGATTCATCAAAATCAATTATTTTATTAACTGATAGTTTTCTTCCTACCACTTTTGCTGGTTCTGAGATAAGTGCATTTGAAACAATTAAATATTTAAGATCTCGTGGCCATACAATTTCTATTTTTGTAAATACCTGGGAAGTTAATGAGTATGATGGATTTAAAATTTATAAATATAATGTTTCAGATCCATTCTGTAAATCAGAAATTCAAAATGCAAATTTAATTTTTTTTCAAATGGGATTTGATCCAAAAAATATGGAATTAATTAAGAATAGAAATAAAGATGTATTTGTATTTATTCATTTAATTAATATAGACACATGGTTATTACAACAAAAGGTTAAATTTCCAATTACCGTTATTTATAATAGTCATATGACTCAAGATACTTTGCCAACATTTCATGCTAATATGCGAATGATTCCCTATGTTGAAACTAACAAATTTAAGAGTCTTCGTCAAACTACAATAAATAACGACGTAGTATGTTTAATTAATTGTAATAGGAACAAAGGTGGTGATATCTTAAAAACACTCGCAGAAAGAATGCCAGATGTGCAATTTATGGGCGTAAAAGGTGGTTATAGTTCACAAGTGACTGATTCAAAAAGCAAAAATCTCACTTATATTGAAAATCAAAAAGATATTACAGTTGTTTTTAAGCAAATTGGTATTTTAATTATGCCATCTAAGAATGAAACATGGGGAAGAACCGCCGTTGAAGCAATGGCCTCAGGCGTTCCAGTAATTCATAGTGAATCTCCTGGCTTAGTTGAATGTGTTGGTGGTGCTGGAATTATGTGCATGCATGATGATGAAGATGCATGGATTGATGCTATAAGAAGATTAATTGGTGATAGAGCTTATAGAGAACGTCTAAGACAGTATGGATTTAAAAGAACTGAAGAAATAGAAATTGAACAAGTCCGTGGTAGACAAGAGCTAGCGGCAAAGATTGAGTATTCTTTTTAATCTTCACTGGTATCCGTATCATCAGATGAATCGCCATCAATAACTACATCATTAGTAAGTGGGTCTGAAAAAAATTTGCGGCCTGGGTATAATCTGCAGCCTAATTTATAAAAGCTAAGTGGTCTATGACGTTCTAATACTGCTCTTACTTTCCATGAACATTTTATAATCCTATTAGCATTTAATAATTCTCTAAATGATGTATGGTATTTTCTGAATATTTTTGTGGAGTGTTTTCTAAATTTTCGTATTGACGCCTTGTAATTTAACATTTCTTCAGTTTCCTTTAAATCTTTTACTATAGTATTCATATCATTTTGTAAATGATTTATTGAAAATACATGTTTATGAATAAGATCCCTTCTTGCATTTTTTATTAATCGTTCCATTTTATTTTGTGATTTATTAAAGTCTGAAATATCTTCTTTTAACTGTTTAATATCTTGTTTAAAATCAGCTCTCTTTTTAAACGATTCTAATAGAATATTTTCTGCCCTTTGTTTTCTATTTCTTTTATTTCTATAAATTGTTCTAATATATAACCATGTATCTATATCGCAGTCCTCAACTACACATCTAGTGGCATCATTTTCATAATATTGATACATGTAGCATACAGTATGATACGCGTGTCCACAAATTAATTTAATTGTAGGAACTCCATGAGTTGATGCCCATGTTTTCTTACATAATAAGCAACCGTCGTTATAATGTTCAACTGGGCGATCGGTAATAGGATTTATTAAATTTATATGAGGCTCTAATAATTCTGCAGATGGTAAATCTGTATTTATACGATGAATATTCATACGATTAATATTTGCAGTTGATTTATTTACATTTAAAAACTCTAACCATTTTTCGGCATCTTCTGGATATTTTTCAATATACTGCTCTAATGTTGTTAGTGAAATGAATGCATCTTCTGGTTCAATATCCATATTTTATAATACAAAACAATATTTAAGCCTAATAGATATGCCTAGTAATTCAAATTGGTTTCTACAATTCTTCAACGATGAAGAAGATGATTATACTTATAATAAGGATATTAGTTCTAAACCATGTGACATTCCTAGAATATTTGTTAATAATGTATATTTAATAAATAGTTCAAATGGTGCTGTAACTGATGATGAATGTAATAGAATGGTTGAAGCACTAAATATGCAACTTGCTACTTTCTGTAATGATTGGTCTATAAAACCAGTTATCCTAGCTCGGTCGGTATCTCCACCTTCCGGTTCTTACCAATTAATTTTAACAAGTGACCCTCAATATACAATTCCAGGAGTATACGGATACCATATGCCCACATTAAAAGATGGAACAGTAAAAGCATATGTATGTGTTAATGTTATATACCCAGATCAAAGTAAATTACCAACTGGAGCACTAAAATCAATAAATGGTATATTATATCCAAGCAGCCCTAATGGTGCATCTGTAGCAAGAGTAACATCACATGAATTACTAGAAATGATTGTGAACCCAGGAGTAGATAAATTCTACCTTGCAAATCTAGATAAATTACAAATACCTATAAAGGATGAAAAAGGACAAATACTTACTGGAATGTTTCCTTTTATTGCAGAAGTTGGCGATGCAGTAAATCAACTATCCTATACAATTGTAACTTCGGATTCTACTAAAGTTCAAGTATCTGATTATGTATTACCATCGTGGTTTTCAGTTGTTGGAAAACCACCATTTAATTATAATAATACATTACAAGGACCATTAACATTATCGGATGGAGGATATTATTCTAGGGCAAATAGCAATGAGCCTTATAGTATTGAATATAGAAAATAATAATATATATTAGTTAGATGAAGGAAGTATATATTTCTTTACTATTAATTATTGCAACAGTATTTATTTTATTTGTATCTTATCCTAGGCGTATGAGAAAGCTTGAAGGATTTATTTCTATGTGCCAGAAAGATTCCGACTGCCCAAGGAGATTTAAGTGTGAATCTGCAAAATGCGTAGATACTCGTCCAAAGGGAAATTAACTTAAAAAATTGAAACCCTTGCATAAAATATGGAAAGCAAACAAATGGTATATGAATATAAGACAAATGACCAAGGATTCTATGTTTGCACAATTTGCTCCGAAGTAAAGAAGAACCAGAATACTATGCATTATCATATGAAGAAACATGAGGGTAAGCCCGACTATGAATGCAAGACTTGTTCAAAGAAATTTTATCAGAAATATGCCTTAGATGATCATGTAAAACTTAATCATTCTAAGGAGCCTATTGCCGAAATTAAATGCCCATTTGATGATTGTAATATTACATTCATCAAAAAAGAGCACTGTCGAATTCATATTGCGCGGAATCACTTGAAAAAGTCAATTCAGCCACTTATTGAAAAGAAAACTGATTCCAAGGTTCACACTTGTCTTGAGTGCAAACGTGATTTTAATTCCTATCCTGCAATTCTTTATCATGCTATGGATCATATGAAGACTAGCACAGAATTTAAGGATAAATTAAAGATTATCTAAATTATATTTAGCAACGGACATTCCCCTTCCTACTGCAAAATCAATACATCTTACATTAATTAATGTTTTTTTACTTTCTAATTCAATTAATGCCTTATTTGGACCAATATTAAATTCACAAATTATATTATCTGGATGCATTACAGTATCATCAAGGATAACAATACTTTCTTTATGTGCAAGATTTTTACAATTTTCTAAATCAGCCTTAGCAATTTCATATTCATGACCACCATCAATAAATAGTAAATCGAATGTTTTTCCAGGAAAGTCTTTAATAAATTTAGGAATTGATATTCTGCTATCTCCAATAATTAATGTATGTCTTCCTGGATATTTCATATCAATGTATTGCTTTCCTAAAAGTGAATATCCATGATCTCCAAGATCAAATGAAATAAGATTTAAATCTGAATTATTTTGTAACATGATTTCTGCAGAATGGCCTGCATTAAATCCAATTTCTAGTGCTGTTTTAGCATTTTTTGAAAAACTTGCTAATTCAGCTTGTTGAGCTGGAACATCTGATATATTACCTTCAAGCTCAGTAATACCTCTTTCTATTAAGTATTCATTAAGAGACATAATATATATATAATACATATATTATTTAAGTAATTTAATATATTTTTTTTCACATTTATAAAAAGTAATGGAAACCAATGTTTCAGATGTGCAATTAAGAATTGCTGAACCTGTGATTTTACCAGATATTCCTAAAGAAGATATAAAAAATGTGGTTCCTACATCTAGTATAGTTAAAGTGGCTCCTAACAAATCAACCTCTGATTTAATTATTGTTCATAAAAATAAAAAATCTACTAGTAATTTTATCTGTTCTATTATTCTTATTATTGTAGGAATTATTATAATGCTTGTTTTAATATTGTAATTTAAGTTGAATCACCCGTAACTGTAGTCACTTGTATAAATAAATTATAAATATTGTAGCCAAGTGCAGCAAATCCTAAAAGTAAAGTTGCTTCAAAGAATGCTCTTGTTGTTGCTTTACCATAATAGCCAATTATAAATAGCACAGGTGCAACTAATAAAATATGGATTAAGTTTACCCATAAACTTGCTGAACCTTTTATCCATTTAGTATATAGCCTAAAGAGATGATAAGTGAAGATAAAGATAGACAAAATAATAAGAGATGTATAAAGCCACTCCGGAGAACCGGACCTTTGGACGCCTACATATATGAGCAAGGGACTGACAAAGAAGATATGAAAGAGATTCAAGATAATGTGGTGATCAATCATGTTCTACCTGTGAGTAAGGAAAAGAATGAAAATATTATGCATGTATTTACTGACGGGGCCTGTCCAAACAATGGTAAACGCAATGCTAATGCGGCATGGGGAGCCCTCCTTGTTTCTGACAATGGTTACATAGTGCTAGACCAATTTTCAGGTGCAATTCCTTTATCTGAATCTCAGACAAATCAACGTGCCGAGTTAACTGCTTTACTAAGAGGCCTAGAAGTAGCTGAGAAACAGATTTTGCGTGACTCAACATTGAAAAAAATTCAGATTTGGTCTGATAGTCAGTATTCAATTAATTGTGCATCTGTTTGGGGCCCTACATGGAAAAGCAGAGGTTGGAAAAAACAAGGTGGTGAAATTCAACATCTTGATTTAATTCGTGTTTTAGTTGAAAAAACTCAGGTCCTTGGATTCAAAATAGAATATAAATGGCTCAAAGGTCATAAAGGGGGTGAATCACAACACGTATTTCCATGGATGTTTAATCATCAAGTAGATGCCCTAGCTAACTCAGCATTGCGTTAACCACCATGCACTACTACACGTTCATTCTTCTCCTTTTCTGTTAAAATTTCCTGTGCAAGTAGCCACTCTATAACATATTCTCTCTGGTCTCCCTGCATCTGAATAATATCATCACCATCTTTATTTTTATGAATAGATGTAGAACAATTAAATGCTTTTGCCATTGCTTTTGCAATTCGCTTTTGATCTAAATCATCATCTAAACCCTCTATAATTGTAAAAGCACGGGGGCCTATTTTCTGATAGCGAATATGTATCTTTCCCTTCTCAACAAGATCATCAAACATATCCATTATAGTTGATGATTTTGTTTGCGTGGTGTATTTCAATTTTAGCAACCTTGTTTTTTCCACCATGCCTTAGCAGAAGCTGTGCCTTTAGCTTTTCTAGCCAAATCAGAATCAGTAGTATGAAATGTCTTACCACATAAAAGGAATGAGCTAACACGTGCATATCCCCATTGTTGTTGAGTTGCACCTGGTCGATGCCCAGTTCGCCATGCTGCCATACCACGATTATAAGATTCCTTTATAAAACGTAAGGGAACACCTGTCACCTTGGCTCTATCTTCTAAGGATTTTACGTTGGGAAATTTTCTGTTCCATGCAGCCGTATAACCAGATTTACGCGTCTTGATACCTTTATTAGTCTTAAATCCTAAATATGCCTTAGGACTCTTCCATGATCTGGCGCCAAATTTCCTAATTTCCCTTTTTCTTTGAGTTCGCTTTCGCTGTGAAAGGCCTGCAAAGTATTTGTAAGGTGCAAACTTACGCGTGTTCATCCCTACTTCTACCGATTAATTTAATCAGAAAACATATCTCCTGCAGAATCTAGTAAAGCTCCAAACCCTAATCCTCCCATTATAGCGACTCCAAGTCCCATAAGAACCATTCCTCCAATCTGTGACCCACTTTCCTTTTTATCAGCCTTCTTGAACATTAAATAACCGGGTATGAAAAATGCCATACCAATTAATATAAAAATAATATTTGCAAGGGAGAAACCAATACCTAATCCAAATCCAGTCTTTACAAGAGATTTCATAGAGATAGTATTTCTGGCCATTATACTATTAGACAATAAATTTTATATTTTTACCCTATTAAATCTACCACCTTCATTGCCTGGTCAATTGAACATTTTACCCACGCCTGTGCATAGGCCCATGATTCATTGCACATATAAAGTTCAGGCATATCAGGCAACGGTTTTACCGAAGCCTTAGAAGCTAAATTAAAATCATAAGGCTTATTGGCCACTGGAGACCAATATGAGCAACCATCTGACCAAGGATGAATTTTAAAAAACAAAGGCTCTGGAATTTTCTGTGCAGGAAAAAAAGAACGGATTTGCGCCATCACTTCTTTCTGAACCATTTTTTCACTTTTCTTTGCTTTTGCAATCCATTGCTCTGCTTCTTCACCATCAGTATAGGAAATCATAATAGTTCCCTTAGTTGGATCTATGGGTATAACATAACGAATTGATAAATCACAGACAAATTTATTCATTCCTGCAAACCAGGCACCATCTGGACCTACAGGAAATACAGCATACATACGAACCAGAGGTCTCATTTTTACCTGTTCTAAGATTGGTAAACCCCGAAAACATGAAATTTCTGCCAAATCATTGCGTGGAATTGTTACAATTACCTTTTTTGTATGAATTGGTTTCTTAGATTTTACTAAAATTTCATAAGAATTTTCTTTCTTAATATCCAGCATTTCATGTTCTAATAAAATATCTACCTTTGGAATATCTGCTTTCATTTTGCCAATTAAAACTGAAAATCCGCCTTTAATAACACAGAATCCTCCGTGATTTCCTAATTCATGATTAAGAGAATAGAGTGCATTTGATGCTTTTAGAGTATCTAATTCTGAACGATACTCATAACGATCCATTAAATCTTTTGTTTTTTTGTAACCCATAGTTTTCTCAAGAATCTGTTTTACTGTCATAGATTCCAGAGTTTCTTCAGAAAGCTGAGAAATACCTAAATTATCAAAAATCTGCATAAAATTAATTGGTTCTGCGATTCCAGGTGTTTTAATAGTTCTCCAATCTATCTCATCACTAATAGGAATAGTATCAATATCATATTCTTTTAATAGAGCCATAACTTGATGATGGCTTTTATGAATTCTACCAGCTCCTGCTTCCCACGAAACTTTCATACCATTTATCGTAGTATGAAAAGTATAAGTGCGACCACCAATTTCTTTATATTTTTCTAAGATACATATCTTTGCCTGAGGCATTTTTCGTTGAAGTTCTCTTGCACAATACAGGCCGGCTATGCCGGCTCCTATTATGCATATATCATATGTGCCTTGCATTACTAATTAAATGCATCATTTAATGTTTCAATAACTGTTGCCGTATCAGAGCTTGTGAATTTTCCAAGGAACTTGGAATCCTTAATAATAGCAAAAGATGGAATTTGTTTGAGTCCACAGTAACCCAATGTATACTTATTTTGGTCTACATCACACTTATACCATACAATATTAGCATTTGCAGCCTTGATTTGTTCATGATTTAATCTTGTGCAAGCCCCGCACCATGATGCCGTAAAGTAAATTACAACCTGCTGCGGATTCTTATTTGCCGGATTTAAAAGATTCTCGAACTGCTCTTGGTTCTCTAGGGGGATCATCTGATTTTTCTGGTTTCTTAAAAGTATTTTTGTAAACATAGAATACGTATCCACTAAATGCTAAGAGACCAACACTTAATAGTAGAACTGGAACAGATGGTGTCATTGATGCTAGAGTTAAAGCACCGCCTTTTTGCATTGGTTGTATTGGTTGTATTTTATTCAAATATTGTGATTCTGTTGCTTTTGCAAGGGCAGTTGCTGCTGCTGCTGTAGCATTTGCTGCATCATATGTTCCTGCAATTGCCCCAATACCTGAAGTTGCAACCCTTGTTCCTTGTTTACCTGCCAATTCTCCTACCCTCTCATGCATATTAGGATAATCACTAGGAGGAAGAACTTGCTTTATTCCTTCTCTTGCTGCTAGTGCTGTTTCTTTTGTTGCCTGTGCTGCAGCTAGTGCTGTTTCTTTTGTTGCCTGTGCTGCTGCTAGTGCTGTTTCTTTTGTTGCCTGTGCTGCAGCAACAATTTGTGGTTGTGCCGTTTCAACTAACTTAGAACCTGCGTCAATAACTTGCGTCCCTACAGTTGCTGCTTTACTTGCAAGTGTTGCCCCTATAGCTGCAACTTTTGCTCCTGCAATTGCAGTCTGTAATGGGGCGGTTGCAGTTACAAATGCTTGATTAACTGGACTTAGATCACAATTATCACTGCATTTTTTAATAGGACCCAATGTAGTAAAGGTATAATAATCTTTAAATAAATATGATACACCAGGAATTCTAGCAAATCCAGTTTCATAAACAGTTTTAGTATCAAATAATAGATTAAAAATATCATATATTCCTTGTGCCATTACGATTGGTATACCAATAATAATAATAGCTAAAAACAAATAAAAAAACCCAGCTTCATAATCACCAATAACAAACTTATTTAATGGAAATGCCATAGAAAAAAATGTAGTCAAAGCATATGCTATAAATAACCAGGGTCGCTGAATATCTTTTGGCGATTCTTTTATATCTTTATTATCAGTAAACATTCCTGCTCCAATACCAAGTGGTCCAAAATATGGCACTCCAATACCATATTTTTTAATTAATTCATATTCTCCACATGCATGTGCTATATCATAAAAATACCAAAATAATGTTAATGGGAATAAAAAAACTAATATATTTGCAGGTAATGATCCTAAAAACATTAAAAAACTAGAACTTAGAATTTTTAATGCAGCAGTTATAGGACTTCTTAATAGAAGATGATCTACTCCAAATAATCCAGTTAATGGAAATATAGTAATAAACAAATATAAGTTATATGAAAATTGTGAGCCATTCCAGTATGTAGACTGTGTAGTTGTTGTATCTAGCATTCAGCCTCTATTGTTTATATTCCATTTAAATAGTAAAAAGAACACCGCCAAATCCATCAACAATTCTTAGAACATTATAATTTATACCATATACTCTTGCATAAAATGTTGATGGACATTGTTTAGAATTCCCACTTGAATCTAATAGATTTAATGCAGTAATCTGCGTTACTACTGCAGGGACTAGGTTGACTTGTAGAACAATTGAATCCATGCGGCTTGCATTTAAGGAACCACATGGTTGAACTGATTCTGGATCTAGAGCAAAACTATACGAATAAGTATAAAAATTATTTGGTATTATTTTATGATATTGCCATGGTTGAATAAGGCGGAAATATCCAGCATCTCTTAATTGAAATCTATCAAATCCATCTAATTGCAATACTGTATCTTGTAAAATATCTCGCCGTGTTCCCTGTTCAAATATTCCTAATGAACTGTAATTAAAGAACTCATGATAACGTTTCATATCTTCTCTTTGAATAAACCAAAACAATTCTTTTAATGGATGATTAAATTCTATAGGTAAACTGGCAGAAGTAGCACCGGAGGATATTGCTAAGGGTGTTGTATATTGAATCTGTTCAATTAAATATTCATGCGCCGAACTAACAAACCGCCTACGTTCTTCAGAATCTAAGTAAATATAATCACCCCATAACATTAATTCGGTAATAGATACTGGTTTTACTTCCAATGGACTACAAGCTGGGTTAGCAAGTGCAGATGAATAAAATAATTGATTAAGTGGTCTTAATGTTAAATTAATTCGGATTGGATGATATTGTAGAGCAATAAGTGGCAATGCAAGACCAGGATTTCTGCAAAACCAAAATCTCAATGGAATATATAATTTTTTTGGACCAAAAATATTTGGTTCCGTAAATCCATTCATTTTACCAATCATTTCATAAAATCCGTCTTGTTTATCGTGAGGTGTTGTATATGTAGACCATATTTCCATCCACTCACCATTTTGTCTATCAATTTGCTGCTCTCCAATTTCTAAAGTAATTTCTTGAATTAAGGCATGACCAATTGAATTTACGTAAGAAACAGAATCTCCCGTAGTTAAATTGAGCGCCGGTAAAGTAACTTCCAGAATAATTTGACTTAAAAGATCCCCCCGACGTGGCACTAAGCATGTAATACGTTTACCAAAATCAGGTGTTCCATCAAAATACATAGGTTGACTTTCAATTGCAAAATTAGTATAACGTCTATAGACCATCTTAAACCATGTCATTTGAGGATTTCCAGTAAGGAATACATCTTGTTTTCCATGTGCTACTAATTGTAATAATCCTCCTTGACCAGGCATCTACACTTAGAAAAGGAAATGTGATTAGGCGCTTTCAACGTAGTTAAATGCATTTTTAAAGCCGTAATATAGAATGACTTCTCTGGATGTAGATGTATTAAGTGTAAGAAAAATTTATGCAAAAGGAAATAATCAAGTTCTTCCTGCTAATACAGTTCTAACAACAGACGGCCTTGGAGGAACTTATTGGACAAGTTTAAGTTCTATTAGTGGTGGCACATCATATAACACAATTGTAACAAGTAGTTCAACATTTACTTCATCCGCAGGTTTAACGCAATTTTCCATACTTGATGGTTCAAATATTGGTCTTCTCCCTACTAATGGAGCCGCTGTGTCATTGTATTCAAAATCGTTTGGTCAGATTAATGTTCCTGGTCAAGCAGCAATTAATTCATTTAATACTACAACTGGACAATTTAACAATACATTTAATTTAATTGGAACTGGTATTCTTACTATTTCAACAAATACTACAACAAACCAAGTTTTTCTTAATACTCCAAATGATGCAATTTCTAGTTTATCATCACTTGTTAAAAATATGACTTCTGTAAATACTACAATGTCAAATGCAATTACATCATTTAATTCACCTTTTTCTACATTTATTTATTCAGCAATTTCTTCTTTTTCTACAAGCCTAGGACCAACTGTGCAAGTGCCTCAATTAGCGGTAGCATTCTCTAGTTTTTCTACTGCTCTTGGACCAAGCATTACTAGCCTAACATTTGCAAGCACATTATCAACAAATACTACTAGTGCATTTTTTACAAAAAATCTAATAACTTCTACATTAACTATTTCTGGTTCTAGACAACCATTTATTCAATATGGTTCTAGAACATTAAGTAATAGCACTGTGAATATTACATTAAATACTAATTATGTAAATTCAGAATATATAATTCAATTAACATATTTAAGAGGAGTTAATATATTTATTACTCCCCTAAGTTTTTCTGGAGTTACTACAAGTAATTTTGTAGTACATGGAGATACAAATGCCACATTTCACTGGACAACATATGGTAATTTATTTTAATCTATAAAATAGAATGCAAACTAAAAAATCACGATTATTTAATACTCCAAAGGGTAGGATAAAGACCCATGGAATTAAGTATGCCACGGCAAGTAATGCGTATAAATCTATTAAGAAATTAGCTGGAAAAGAGCCTAATTATAGAAAACAAGTTGCAATGCGAATGTATTATCGTGCTAAATTCCATAAATACCAGACTCCTGGAATGCGTGAAGCAATGAAAGTATGGAAACACTATATTAATTCTATTTAAAAAAGCGTTATCTAAACTCCTGACAAGTATCTTTATATAGATGCTTGCCACGAATCCTAAAAATGGTAAGCAAATTCGCATTATGAATTCAGATGCATCTATCTGGAAAGATTCTAAGACCCTAACTTACATGAAAACTCCTTATTCTAAAGATAAAAAACGATGGAAGCGTTGGGATATTCTAGTAACTTCTGCAAAACCAGAATTTCTTTCATGGAATCCAGATATTGTCCTCTTAACTGAAGAATCACCCGAAGCAAATCTCTGGTTGAAAACAGAGAAAGCCAAGAAAATACGTTTCATTCTAGTTTCTCTCAAGGCAATTAAGACACTGAATTTAGAATTTGATGTTTCTACTCTTGGCAATGTTATTTGTTTAGAGGAATTTGAAACTATGTATCCTTTTCTTGGACCACCATGGGATGGAACTCTTGAAGATGCAATTATGTGTGCAACTATTATTTTCAGATATAACAGATTAATTGGCCTAACCCCAGACCATGTACGTCTTCAAAAACTTAAATTCTCAGATTTAAAACTTTCTGTTTTTCTTGAACATGCACCCCCAGAGCATCTTGTTTTAATCCAACAGTTTTATAAACCTGCAGATAAAATCCGTGAAAAAGAGTTAAAAAAGTGCCTGGAAATGAATTTAAACTGTGATTTTATTGACCAAATCATTCTTTTTGTAGAATCAACTAATCTTACAATTCCTGTGGATCCTTTAAAAAAAATAAAACAGATTCCTTTAAAATCTCGTTTAACTTATGCGCACTGCATTGACACAATTCAAAATCTCATTGGCGCAGATTCTCTGGTTGCATTTGCTAATGCAGATATTTATTTAAATGAGACATGGAGGTCTATTTGGTCAGTGAATCTAGCTGATACTTTTGTTGCCCTATTAAGATGGGAAGAAGGTAATAGCTCTAAGCCACCAGAACTTTTTGGCCCACGCAATGATTCTCAAGATACCTGGTTAATTCACAGCAACAGTGTTTTATCTAGGACCTGGAATCTTAGTGCATTTAATGTGCCATTTGGCAAAGCCGGCTGTGACAATGCAATCCTAGTTGAATTCTTAAGAAATAAATTTAAGATTGTGAATCCCGCAATGAATATTCAGACAATTCATGTTCATAAATCAGAGATTCGAACATATGATAAAACAGATATTGTAGACCGTCCTGTTTACATGTTTGTTGAGCCTACTGGAATTCATGAATTGCATCCTGTTCTTTCTTGGGAAGGGTGGGCCGGTGAGCCCACACCATATGAGCCTCTAGACCGGCCTTTGAAAGCAACGACTTCCAAACATCTTGCAATGTTCTGTTCTCAGATGAATCGTGATCCTGCATTTCTCTGGGCAGCCGAAGGCCTCAACACATATTTGCCTCCAGTAGGTCAAGATAGACCAATTGAAATTAAAGGAGGTGCCTTTGTCAGTCCATCTGGTTTAGTCTATAGACACACAGATATCTATGTAGGCACAACGGATATCCAGAAGGGTGCATGGTCTGATAATAAACTGAGTCATTTAATGGCATCCTATGGCGTGGAATCCATGATGGCTTTTCATTTAGAGTCAGCATGGCTTGAAGAGCCCGCACTTTTTACTCTCTATTACTTATCAAAGGTTGTCCAACAAAATAAGAAAACACCTAATGCATCATTTTGGTGCAAGAAGACAAATGAACTCCTGGCTGCCATTCATCTCTTCAAATGGGAGAAAGCCCAAGGGCGTCTGTTAGAATACTCTGAGCAAACCCAGGCATTTGCCCAGACAGTAGTAGGCCGTTCATGCCATGGGACTAGACCAGTAAAAGTGGACATAGATGCCTTAAGAGAGGCTATGGACGGTAAGTGGGTTTCTACTGTTAATTCCGCGGCTAATATAACCGTAATTGTCCAAGATAAGTATCATATGAACGGTGACCTAGTTGAGCGTCTTTCTACAAAATTTACTGCAAAAAATGTTAAAACTATATGGTGCACAGATAATGCGACTGTCTGGGCTAAGACGTTATCAGGTGCTGCCCGTGTTATAATTTCTTCATCTGTAAAACATATTAATCATCCCTCTTGGGCATGGCTATGGCTTGCGCATGTGGGCTGCAAGGTCATTGAGCTCCAAGAAGAAAGAGAGCCAACTGATTCTCTTGTTCATCTAGCAGCGGCTGCAGGACTTGAGTGGACTTTGCTGCAATATCCCCGTTCAACGGTTGAAGGATT
>Ga0214923_10004899_pt1 | contig 15846 bp, 12 predicted proteins | sample LL1510_MetaG_FD_177993 | JGI IMG/M metagenome (GOLD analysis project Ga0214923, IMG submission 177993) | Freshwater microbial communities from Lake Lanier, Atlanta, Georgia, United States - LL-1510 | ecosystem: Environmental > Aquatic > Freshwater > Lake | place: USA: Georgia | collected...
TGTGCTACCGGTATTTGAATGCCAGTTAATTTTTGAATATCGCGCAGAAATTCTCTTTCTTCCTGTTCACAAAAAGATATGGCAATGCCACTTGCCCCTGCTCTGCCCGTTCTGCCAATCCGGTGAACATAGGTTTCTGGAATATTGGGTAGTTCGTAGTTGATAACATGCGATAGTTGCTCCACATCAATTCCCCTGGCTGCTATATCTGTAGCCACCAATACCCGGGTTGTTCCAATTTTAAAATTACTGAGTGCCCGCTGGCGTGCATTTTGTGATTTATTTCCATGAATAGCTTCCGCAGTATATCCACTTTTTTGTAAGTCTTTCACCACTTTATCTGCCCCATGTTTTGTGCGGGTAAATACAAGTGCAGATTTAATATTGCTATCTTTTAATAAATGTGCCAGCAATAATTTCTTGTTTTCACGATTTACATGAAATACACTTTGCACAATGGTTTCAGCTGTAGAAGATACTGGAGTTACTTCAACCCGCACGGGATCATGCAATAGAGATGCTGTTAAAGCAGCAATTTCTGGAGGCATGGTTGCGGAAAAAAATAATGTCTGTTTCTTAACCGGCAATTTGGCTAATATTTTTTTTACATCATGAATAAATCCCATATCCAGCATACGGTCGGCCTCATCCAATACCAATACACGCACCTGCTGTAATGAAATATAACCCTGCTGCATCAAATCGAGCAACCTGCCGGGTGTGGCAACTAAAATATCAACGCCTTTTTGTAATAGCTGTGTTTGCGGTACCTGTGAAACCCCTCCGAAAATTACCTGATGTTTTAATTTGAGTTTGCTTCCGTAAGCCGATAAACTTTCACCAATTTGAATAGCCAATTCGCGTGTAGGCGTAACAATAAGGGCTTTGATCCCTTTCTCTATTGGCGCCGCCGCCGTTTGTAAATGTAAATTTTGTAAAATAGGAATCGCAAATGCAGCCGTTTTACCGGTTCCGGTTTGCGCACAGCCCAATACATCCCTACCACGCAAGGCTGGGGGAATTGCTTGTTCCTGTATTGGAGTGGGATGGGTATATCCTTCCTGTTGTAATGCCTCTAATATAGAGGGAATGATGTGTAACGAATCGAATGTCATTATATAATAACTAATATGAATACCCCCTGAAATGGTATCAGTGAGTTTATAACCTACCCGTAAATGATCTGAAAAACTTTGTCACGGAAGTGTGATCAGCCTGTAGAGTGCTTATAAGAATAGTGCAAAGGTACGAAAAATTGGTAAGCGAAACTGAATAATTGACAGTTGATTGTTATTCAATGTTTTATAGGCATGATTGCAACAAGTAAATGATTTGCTCCAGATATTGCTGATCAATAGAATCAAAATGATTGAGTTCAATACTATCCACATCTAAAACCCCCATTACTTCGTTTCCTTTTTTAAGTGGCACCACGATTTCCGATTGCGACAAACTGCTGCAGGCGATGTGTCCGGGAAATGCTGCTACATCGGGCACAACTAAAGTTCGTTCCTGCTCCCAACTGCTGCCACATACTCCTTTTCCCTTTCGAATGCGAGTACAAGCGACTGGACCTTGAAACGGCCCCAGCACCAACGTATCATTTTTTACCAGATAAAAACCTACCCATAGCCATTTAAATTGCTCATGTAAAGCTGCGCATACATTTGCAAGGTTGGCAATTAAATCCGGCTCACCCTCTAATAACCCTTTAATCTGGGGAATCAAGGCTTCATATTGTTCCGATTTTGTACCGGTTATTATTTGTAAATCTTCTGCCATACATTTTATGTTAACGAATCCATTTTCCTATGAGAGGAAGTTTCTTTAATTCGGTTCTTTCAAAAGTATATAATGTGCCCAAGAATATTATCAGGAATGCTGTTGATTTGAGTAGGTGAATGAAAGCAGGTAGCTCAATGGATAGGGTTAGCCATTCATTGGCTTTACCCAAAAGCAGCGCCATGGCTATATAACCCAGTAACCTGTTTACAGCATAGGGAACCGGATAAACTTTTTGGCCCCAAACATAACTAATTACCATCATGCTACTATAACATGCTAAAGTAGCCCAGGCACTGGCAACATAACTAAAATGAGGTATGCCCCAATAATTTATCGAAAGGGTGATGAGTGCACCGGCTACTGTTATCCAGGCACCTGCCATCGTTCTGTTTCCGAGTTTGTACCAGATACTTAGATTGTAATAAATGCCTAAACAGATATTGGCTAACAGTAAAACGGGAACAATGTGAAGACCTACCCACATCGCTTTGTTCTGAATAAAATGTTTCCAGATATCAATATACAGCATTACAATGAGATACATTCCGCATAAGGTAATCACAAAAAATTTCATTACTCGTGCGTAATGATGTGGTGCATCTTCCTGTGAAGAAAGTTTAAAAAAGAAAGGTTCTGCACCCATGCGAAAAGCCTGAACACCTAATGTTATTAATATCGAAAGTTTATAACATGCCGAATAAATGCCTACCTCTGCTTTAGCTGATTCTACTCCATTTACGGGTGCCCACCAACCCAGCATAATCCGATCGAAGGTTTCATTCACCATTCCTGCCATTCCCACAATTATGAGTGGTAAAGCATATTGCAACATTTTTGAAAGCAACGACTTATCTATCTTCCATTGAAATCCTGCTATCTCTTTTTTCAATAGCAATAGGATTAATAAATTCTGACATAAATTGGCTACCAATGCATATCCTACTGCCCAGCCAGGATAAAAATAGTTTTCAGAAAAATTGCCGGGATGGGTTTTTACCCAGTTAGGTCCATAGCTTAGCAAAAAATAAATCATTGCAATATTACATAATATGCCTCCAATTTTTATGGCAGCAAATCGAATTGGCCTCCCATCTTGCCGCAGTTTGGCAAATGGAATAATGGTAATTGCATCTGTTGCAATAATACCAATACACAAATAAAAGTATTCGCGATGTTCAGCTATTTTCAACAGCTGGGTGATTGGCCCTGTTATTGCAAATAATAATGCCGATAAAATAAGGGTTGATAGGATTAATGAAGTTGCAGCAGTATGTTGAACAGATCGGGAATCTTCACTTTGCGAAAACCGGAAATAGGCCGTTTCCATTCCATAACTGAACAATACATTCATAAAAGGTATAAATGAATAAATGATAGACATTTCACCGTATTGAGCAGTGGTAAATTTATAGGTTAAATAGGGAGTGAGCAGATAATTAATTAGCCGCGCAGCCATACTACTTAGTCCGTACCAAATGGTTTGTTGTGCCAGTTTTTTTATTCCACTCACTTCAATGCATTTATTTGCGGTTAATGTTGCTATCCTGCTTCCCGAAAGTAATCAATCTCATTTATTTTGGTGTATATCTCGTGTTTGTTTTTGTAAGCGATTCAATTCCTCTGGTAAGAAAGCAGGATTGTTACTGATGGTAGAATCTGTAAGTGTATATAAAAATGCAGTTAATTGTCCAATCTCATAATTACTCAACAGAATTCCATTCTTTAAGAGAGAATCGGTTCCAGCAGAACGGGGTTGTTTACTACGATATTGTTCAAAAACATTTCTTAGGGTGGCCCATCTGCCATCATGTCCGTATGGGAAGCTAATGGCAACATTCCGCAAACTCGGTACTTTGAATTTTAGTGAGTCGGCACTTTTACCGGTAATACGCATTCTTCCTTTATCGTGCAGCACTTCATCTTCGGGGATACCTGCATTTCGAAAACTAAAATCAGTGAAGAAGGGTGGTGGATGGCAGCTCACACATTTTTGTTGAAAAATTTCATATCCCAGTTTTTCCGGTAATATAAACTGATCTTCACCCCGCATTACACGGTCGTATTTGCTGTTATAACTTACCAGACTCAGCACAAACTGACTAATGGCTTTCCCTAATTCGAGCGTGGTGATTTGTTTTACTCCAAAAACCTGTTGAAATTTTTTTCGGTATTCGGGATGTTTATTCAGCTTATACAAAACGCTATCCAATGTTTCTCCCATTTCATTTTCGGCTGTGATAGGTGCCAATGGCTGCAGATCTAGATGAACTATGCCGCCATCCCACATGAAATTTTTTTGCCAGGCCATGTTTACGATGCCCGGTGCATTGCGGGTGGTGAATCGGTTATCAATTCCATGGCTTACACTATGATCATAGGTTGCAAAACCTGCAAAGGGTTGGTGACAGGTGCCACAGGAAACCATCCCATCTTTACTCAGGATACCATCATAAAACAATTGTTTACCTAAGTTTATTCCTTCCTTCGTGAGAGGATTCGACGAAAAATCATAAGCCGGTGCAGGCCAGCCTTTTGGAACAGTAAATTGTACAGGATGAACCGGTACCCACCAATTATCGGCATGAACCCAGGCGATGCCGGAAAGTACAATACCTATCATGATTATGTGTTGGCGATATCGTTTCATTATGGTTACTTGATGCGAAACTGAAATTGATAATTGTTTGCAATTTGTTTCGCAAGTTTTCCGGGCACATGACAAATTGGATTGGCTGCAATTGATAAGGGATTCTCGCCATTGAACCATTTTAATAAATCGGCCTGAATAAAAAGTTTTTGTTGCTTACCTACATTTATATCCAAAATCAGTTCAACCATTTTAGTTACATTTTGTTCACCTGAAAAACCACCAATATGGTAAGTAAATTTCTTTCCCGGCATTATTGAAACAGCTGAAATGCCTTCCAGTTTAGCCATTACATAGCCGGTATTCCAGGTCCAAAACATTCCCCTTGCCGGATCCAGCACGCCCTGTTGAATACCACTTACATTTTTAGCACTATCCACCCCAATCATAAATCGGAGACCCTTGATTGCCAGGGTTTGTAAAGGTAATTGTATTTGCAGACTGCTACTATCTGCTATGTTAACCAGGTAATAGCTATTGGGGATTTTACTCCATTTTCCCGAAGTTGATTTCCATTCAAAATTTGAGAGATAAAATAGGCATTTGTCAATTGAAAAAGGTTCACCTAATGCATTGACATAGGTGCTGTCAATCAACCATTTTTTTTCACCTACCATCGGTTCTATTTTTACGGAGAGCTTGGTTTTTCCGGCAATAGATTGGGAAAAGGTTTGTTTGCAAATCCCAGCCATTACTATCATAATCAATGCAAGACGAATGAGCATTATTCGGAGAAATTGAATTTTTTTCTTAGTACTTTATTGAGGGCATTTCTTTTTTTATGCTCCAGCCTTTTTTCCTTGGATGCAGCAGTGGGTAGGGTTGCTTTTCGTTCGGTAGGAGGAATGATTGCTTGTGCAATTAAACGATGCATTTTTTCAATTACTGATTGTTTGTTTTGCCACTGTGTTCTTTGAGACTGGGATTTGACCAGTAAATAATCTTCATTGGTTATCCGATTGGCCAATCTTTCACGAATCATTGCTTTTTGTTCAGGAGTATACTTATCGGATGCACCGATCAACCATCTTCCCTCAACCATGGTTTCTACTTTGTTAACATGCTGACCACCCTTACCCCCGCTGCGGGCAGTTTGAAATTGTATTTCGGGGGTAATAACTATCTTCATATATGTAAAGTTCGTATAAATTAGGAGATAAAATATGAGAATCGTTGTTCAAAGGGTTACCGAAGCAGCTGTTAGGGTAAATCAACAAATAACAGGCCAAATTAAGACAGGTCTATTGGTATTGGCGGGTTTTGAGGAGACTGATACGCAGGATGATATTCTCTGGATAACCGGAAAAATAGTTAACCTGCGCATTTTTAATGATGACCAGGGGGTGATGAATAAAAGTTGCTTAGAAGTGGGAGGGGATATTTTATTAGTGAGTCAGTTTACCTTACATGCCAGTACCAAAAAAGGGAATCGTCCGTCTTATATTCGTGCTGCAAAACCCGAAATTGCCATTCCATTATATGAATCGTTCATTTCAACATTATCCGCGGCTATGGGTAAGCCAATAGCAACCGGAATTTTTGGGGCCGATATGAAAGTGAGTTTGTTAAATGATGGTCCGGTTACCATTTTAATGGATTCAAAAAACAAAGAATAAGCTAATCTATTAATTCAAGGAAATGAGTATTACAATTGAACAGGCGCAAACTCGGGTAGATGAATGGATTCGAACAATCGGTGTTCGATATTTTAATGAACTCACCAACCTGGGTATTTTAATGGAAGAAGTGGGTGAGTTGAGCCGATTGATGGTTCGAAAATATGGTGAGCAGTCTTGGAAAGACAGTGAGAATAATCGCGATCTATCCGATGAGATGGCGGATGTGCTTTGGGTATTGATTTGCCTTGCCAATCAAACCGGAGTCAATTTAACTGAAGCCTTAGAAAAAAATTTTGAAAAGAAAACAAACCGAGATGCCAATCGCCACCTATCGAATGAAAAATTATAGGCTTCTACCTATAACAGGCACCATATTTCTTATTTTTTCTTTTTGAAAATAGAAGCTTCTTTCGCCATTTTTTCAATTGCTGCTACCGATCTGGGTGAGCCTTCCGACAGATTTTTATATCCATTACTGGTAATGAGAATATCATCCTCTATTCGAACGCCAATAGACCACCATTTTTTATCACAATTCGATCCCGGGGGAATATAAATACCCGGTTCAACTGTAAATATCATTCCCGGTTCCAAGGTACCTCTTCTTCCCATATCATGCACATCCAATCCGAGGTGGTGTGAGGTGCCATGTGGAAAATAAGTTCTTACCTGATTTTCGGAACTTATAATTCCTAAATCTTTTAATCCTTTGGCAATTACCTGTTGAGCGGCGGCATGAGGATCGGAGAATTGTTTGCCGGGCATGCAAACCGCAAAAGCCGCATCTTGTGCTGCCAACACCAATTCATAAATGATTTTTTGCTCCGGAGAAAATTTTCCACTTACTGGAATAGTTCGCGTAACATCCGCACTATAACCGTGATATTCTGCTGCGCAGTCGCTTAATAATAAATCGCCATCCTGTAATGTACGTTGATTTGTTTCGTAGTGAAGTATACAGGTATTTGCGCCGGAACCATTGATGCTGGGATATCCTACATATTCCGAACCCCTGGTTTTAAATTCAAATTCCATGATTGCCTGTGCATCGTATTCGTGCATGCCGGGTTTTATTGAACGCATTACACTGTTATGTCCTTCCACACTCATACTAATTACTTTTTCCATCAATGCAATTTCTTCCGGTTGTTTGATACCTCTTAATGCATTTAAAATATTCATCGCGATAGCAGCACTCGCTGATTTTCCCGATTGCATCAGGGCTGAATCGAGGGATGCTGCCATGTTGGCTAACAAATCTCCCCGCCCGGGATATTTCATTAATATTTGTTCGTTTCGGAATCCCGTAATTACTGTGTCGAATTGTAACCAGTTTACCAATTTCCCCGAAAATTGTTCAGTAGAAAAAACGGCATCCATTAAATATTTTTCTTTTACCCCTTCCGGTCCAAGAATTTTTCCTGTCCACATTTCCCGTTGCGGGTTTCTTGGTTGGACAAACATAAATTCTGTTCCGGTTTTTTGGAGTAGAGTAACTGGTTGTTTAAATAAAAGTAATACCGCATTTGGTTCTTCCAGTCCGGTTAAATAGTAGAGATTTTTATTTTGTGCGTAGATATAATTTACGTCATTATTCCGAACTTTTTGTGGAGCAGCAAAAAAGATGGCAACTGAATTATCGGGCATTTTTTCCCGAAAAGCTGCTCTTCTTCCTGCATGAAATGTAGGGGTAAGATGGTCTGAAGGATATTCGTCTGGTGTTTGTGCAGTTACACCAACCGTACCTAAAAGCAGTAGACCAAAAAAAATGGCTTTCATAACAATGATTTTCATAAAACTACTCTTTTTGTTTTTGATTTTCCCTATAAAATCATGAACGGTTTAACAGGTGGTTTAATCGGTAAAGTGGCATTGTTTCGCAAAGCAAGTGTAAAACTGTATTTTTGCGCTGCTATGAGTACATCTGCTGAACAATTATTGCCTGCGATTATCGCACATGCCAAGGAATATGGGTTTGTTTTTCCCAGTAGCGAAATTTATGATGGATTAGGGGCTGTTTATGATTATGGTCCATATGGAAGCGAACTGAAAAAGAATATTCGTGACTACTGGTGGAAAAGTATGACGCAGTTACATGAAAATATTGTGGGTATTGATGCTGCCATTTTCATGCATCCAACTACCTGGAAAGCGAGTGGACACGTGGATAATTTTAGCGATCCAATGATTGATAACCGGGACAGCAAAAAGCGGTATCGGGTAGATCATTTGCTGGAGGCAAAAGCAGAAGAGCTTACTCAGCAAGGAGATACTGTAGGTGCGCAAGCATTATTAGAGAAAATGGACAGCCTACTGGCGGCGGAAGATTTTGTATCACTGAAGCAGCTATTGATAGATTATAAAATTGTATGTAGTGTGAGTGGCACGGGTAACTGGACAGATATCCGGCAATTCAATCTCATGTTTGCCACACAATTAGGTTCTGTCGCGGAAGAGTCGGATACCATCTATCTCAGGCCTGAAACGGCACAGGGTATATTTGTGAATTTTCTGAATGTGCAGAAAACTGCCCGTATGAAAATTCCATTTGGCATTGCTCAAACCGGAAAAGCTTTCAGAAATGAAATTGTGGCCCGTCAGTTCATATTCCGTATGCGTGAATTTGAGCAGATGGAAATGCAATTTTTTGTACGTCCCGGTACTGAGGGAGAATGGTATAAGTATTGGAAAGAAGCGCGCTTGCAATGGCATTTGCGTTTAGGAATTGCTCCTGAAAAATATCGTTTTCACGATCACGTAAAACTGGCGCATTATGCTAAAGAAGCTTGTGATATTGAATTCCAGTTTCCATTTGGGTTTAAAGAAGTAGAGGGAATCCACTCACGAAGCGATTTTGATTTGACACAGCATCAGCAATACAGTAAAAAGAAGATGCAGTATTTTGATAATGAAATCAATCAGAATTATGTTCCGTATGTAATTGAAACTTCTATCGGGCTCGATCGCATGTTCCTGTTGATTTTATCGAATGCATACGAAGAAGAGCAGCTTACAAAAGAAGATGGAAGTGCCGATAGTAGGGTGGTATTGCATATCCCAACTGTATTGGCTCCTATTAAGCTGGCTATATTACCGCTTACTAAAAAAGACGGATTACCGGAAGTGGCAAGGGAGTTGATGAATGAATGTAAGCCCTACTTCAAATGTTTTTATGAAGAAAAAGACGCGATTGGTAAAAGATACCGCCGTCAGGATGCCATTGGAACACCCTTTTGCGTAACCATCGACCATCAAACACTGGTAGACAAAACAGTTACCATTCGGTATCGGGATACAATGGTTCAGGAGCGGGTATTGATGAGCAGCATTCGAGAATTGGTATCTGCACAATTACAGGGGTAATGGTAGATCTCAAATCTGAACTAATATTTTAATGATGGGGAAATTTATTTCCCAAATCTTATCCGTATAATTCCAGATGAATCGCCTTTTTGTCGTAGCCCAGGCTAACGATTCTTTCTTTTGCTTCATCAATCATATTTTTCCATCCACATAAGAAGAATTTGGCAGGAATGGTTCCACCTTGTGTGAGTTGCTCATACACTTGATGAACATATCCTTTGAAAGCTCCAGCCGGAACTTCATTTTCTCTTGAGTAGCAGGGGTGAAAATGAAAACCGGGTTCTGCTGCAGCTAAATCATTCAGTTCCTGAATATATAATCCATCTTCTAATTTTCTGCAACCAAAAATCAGATGAACCTGCTGGTGAGGTTTCCTGTTATTGTGCAACCAATGGGCCATAGAACGGAAGGGGGCAATACCCGTTCCGGTGCAAATGAGGAATAAATCGTGTTCGATGTTTTCCGGTAGGGTAAACTTACCTTGTGGTCCACGAAGTAATATTTCCGTTCCAATGGAAACTTCATTGAAAAGATACGTGGTTCCCAAACCTCCCTCGAGGAATACTATCACCAATTCAAAAACATTTGTACCGTCTGGGGCAGAGGCTATTGAATAACTTCTCCAGCGTTTGTTTTTTTGTTCGTGAATGGGTAAATCCAGGGTTACAAATTGACCGGGTATGAAGTCAAAAGATGCTACTTCAGCCACTTGAATCCAAAATCTTCTGCAATTAGGAGTCTCGTTTTCTATTTTAATCACGGTTCCCGTGCGCCAGGGTTCTGCCATATTGTTTTATTTTAGTAAAGGCAAAGGTAATTAAATATGTTTTTTGCTTTGTTGTTGTGGAAGGGTAATCTACGCAAACGATATCGGATGTTAAACCCATTGAACATCAAACCGTCATAAATTGATAAATAATAAAAACTATGATGCAATAATGGGATATTATTATCAAGAGGTAACGAGTTTTCGGATAATGCTATGAAAGCCGGCTCAAATTTGGCCGGCTTTCGTAGTGAAAAAAATATCATCGCTGGATGATAATTTTTTTCAGATAGATTTTTTTATTATGCTGGATACGAACAATATATAAAGAAGAGCTGACTTGTTCTAAATTGATTTCTTTAGCATAATTGCCAATAAAATCGGACTGATTTGCTGAAAATACTTTTTTGCCACTTGCATCTAATATATCTATCCACAAATCAGATTGGTTGGTTACTGAGAAGGAAAGGTTGAATTTGCCTTTATTTGGATTGGGTGATACCCTTAATTTTATTTCTTCGGCCATCTGTTCTGCAAGTGCAGTTACACTATAGTTAATGGTGTTGGAAGTTAACTGACAACCAAATGCATCATAAATAATAACCTTATAAATACCCGATTTTGAAGGTTTAAAGGATTGATTATTTACACCTATTAGTAAAGAGTCATTTAGATACCATTGGTTGCCCGTAGAATAGGATGAAACCAATGAGTCGGCTTGTTGTGTGATAACCGGATTTGTAGGAGTATTGGCAACTACTGCTACCCTGGAACTAGGGCAGGAGCTAGTTCTAATGCGCATGTCGTAAAAATAGTAATAGAATTGAAATTGTTGTGAACCGCCCGTAGTAGCGCTATTCCCATTAATCGACATTACACCTGGAATACTGATAGGGTAGGTGTTGGTAGTGGTAATTTGATTATTTCTAAAAACAGAGGCACTATCTACTCTTCCATCACCAGATAAACACTGAAGTATAAGAATATGGTCTCCTATAGTGTTTACAGGAATATTTAGATAGAATACCGCTCCGGGATCATCTATGGGATTTCCAATTACAGCACCTGGTTTTGGATTGGGATTGGTTGCCGGTGCATCCAAAGTTGTTGAATATCGGATATAGTAAGAATAGGAGCCCGTGTTTAGATCTTCACTTGCCAGATCTGCCAGAATAATTCTGATTTTTCCCGGGTTGCCAACATACAATCTTGACGATTCAATTACAATAGGGACAGCATTATTGAAGCGAACAAAATTACTGGTAAATGTATTATATCCTCCGTTAGTATATATCATTTTATTGGCAGGACCAATAGAGGTTTTAATCTCTTTTCCCAAATAGAAAGTTTTATCAGCAGGAATACTTGCTGTAGTAGCATTAAATCCGCTAGCAAATGGGATTGTCGCATTTGCTGAATTATACCAGAAATAATTGGTACCGAATATTGGCGCAGTAACTTTAAGTAAAGCAGATCCTGAACAGATGCTTCCTATTCCAACAGGATTGGTTGATTTTGCACCTGTGATAAATGTGGAAGCCATTTGATTGTTAGCAGGGTTTTGGTCAACCAGTAAATTGATAGAAGCGGAAATAGTGTAGGTAGTTGCTGCAGCTGTTGGGAATGGATTTTGAAAAGTAATGGTTGCTAAAGATCCTGGCGAAACTATTCCTGTGTAAATGGTTGAAAAACTTGCAATCACAGAGCCTCCTGCAGTAGCAACTGCCGTTATAGGAATGTTGGATTGATTTAACGAACCATTATTCTTTATTTTAATTGTGAGATAATTTTGAGTAGATTCACAATCACCTCCTGAGGGAGATGTAATCTCATTTACTGAAACGTCATTTGATGGACTAACAATTAATACTCTATAATCCTGCGTTTCTCCTTTTGCATAAGTTCCACAGGGTTGTACATCGGCTGCGTTGGTAGTTTCTTGAACAACGATGCGCATAAGACTGATATTTCCAACTTCTACAGAACCAGGGATACTAATATTTGCAGTAAATGTTTGTGCGCTGGATGACAGTGTTCCACTGGTAGCCATCAATTCTCCTGCTTCAAAAGTCCCATTATTATTGAAGTCTATAAAAACTTTTATAATTCGGCTATTAGTAGTTGCATCCGCTGTACTTACTTTTATAGAGATTGGTATTGTTTTTAAAGGTTCTATATTGGCAATGTAACGTGTATAGTCTGTATACGTTTTACTACCTGTTGGATTGGCAATTTGTAAATTGCTAAAGTTTACCGAATCAATACGAGCACCACCTCCCCCGGAACTTGATGTACAGAAAGCAGTTCCACCTACTCCGCTTACTATCAAAGAATAGGCTTGTGCATTGTTTACCAACTTTCCTTTATGCGTTACACGTATTTTATAGGATTGACCGGGAACTGTGCTATCAATATTAATTCTTTCTACATTATCGGTAATATTATCACCAGGTATAGCAGCGCTGCCGGGGAAATCTACATTCAGTGTCCAGGGTAAATAGGTTCCAAATCCATTATTCTTTGTAATGCGGATATCCAAATCGTTCACCAGTTTTTTTGTACGATTGTTCAGTACATCTACTTTTTCAACTTTGCCGGCAGGATCTGTCCAGCAGATGGTTGCAGAGAGTTGTCCTTTACCTGAAGCAATCACATTAGTTTCGAAATTAGCCCCATCTGCTAAATTATTTTCATATAAAAGATGATTACTATTGGTTCCATTATTCTTACTAATTGCCTCTGAAATTAGCGATGCTCCCTTTTCTACATTCAAAAGTCCCCATCCAAATTGATAATCTGGCCCGGGATAGAATCCCGCTTCATCTGCGGTATGAATGGCAATTCCTTTCAATGTAGCAGACCGCATGAAGCTACCAGATTTCAGTTTATTGTAATGTTCTTGTAAAAGAATGAGTGAACCTGATGCATTTGGCGATGACATTGAAGTGCCGCTTAAGGTGGAATAGCTGGAATTACCTGTTGCAATAGAGGAAGTAACCCCTACGCCATCAGCAACTATGTCTGGTTTTATTCTTCCATCATCGGTAGGCCCCCAGCTACTAAAAGCACTCATCACCACATCTTCTGGTCGACTATATCCTGAGGGAATACCGTTTACTGCACCTACAGTTAATATATTTTTTGCTGTTGAGGTGGTTGATAGAATATCATAAGAATCATTACTACTAATGCCCGAGGGGCGATTACCTGCGGAAGCCATCGATCCGGAAGCATTATAACGAAAATATGGCTGTCCAACCGCAGGTCCATTTTCATTTCTGTTATTCCCTGCCGACTTTACAATTAAATAATTCGGAGCTAAATAAGAAAGCGAATCCCATGCCTTGGTATCATCATCATAATAACCAAATCTATAATCTTCATTCTCACCTGGCCTACCCCAAAATTCCCATCGACTTTGGGAACCGTTATATTGCCAGCCCGCCAGATACCCATATGAATGGTTTGAAATCAGCAAACCACTTCCTTCAGAAAACATTTCCTGATTATCATTATTGAAATCATATGCAATCATCCCTTGTAATCCGAAAGCCATTCCTTTTGCTAAGGGATTCACCCCGCTTGCAATCATAGTTCCAGCAACATGCGTTCCATGATCATCAAAGGAACTTGGATTGTCTTTTTGAGTAATTCGCCCATTAATTTCTAAATGGGTATTTAAAATTCTACCCCCATCCCAGATTCCGATTTTATCTTTTAAACTTGCCGAACTTCCCGATAAGTTTAATCCGCTTCTCCCTCCAGGCCATAATTGATTTGCACGGGTTGTAGCTGCAGCAATCGTATTGTTATATGTGCCTACATATTGGGGGATACCAAACCTGTCAACCCCTACTAAGCTTGCCAATCTTCCATCTTTACTTTTAATAGTAAGCGGCCACCCTTTTTCTTTTGCTTTGGTAACTGCCCTGCTATAATTTTCATCATGTAATAATTTAAATCCAATTGCAGACTGACGTAATAATTGTTTTTCTGTATTGATTTGACCCAAGACGGAAAACGAAGAAAGCAAGAATGATGCAAAAATTAAAAACCGGAGATTATACATAGCAGATGTTTTACCATTCAATAACTGGAAAACTCAAAAGTTTCGCTAAATTAGATACTTTCAACAATTAAATTGTGGAATGAAAATTACTTTGTACTCTTTTTTTATCATTTCTATTGCAATTTCGGGCTGTGCAGGCAGCAATTCAATAGCACATCAAGAGATAAAACAAGGCATTTCCGGATACATTTATATAGAAAAAGGGAATCGAATGCCGAATCCGGGAAAGCAATTAAATTCACCTCCGGGCTTTGCTACAACTGTTTTTATTCATCCGGTAACGGAGTTGAATCAACTTTTTCCTACAACCACCGCAGGCTTATTTCAAATGATTTATACTTCCAGTATAACTTCCATCACTACAGACTCCTCGGGTTTTTTCTCAGTAAAGTTACCTACGGGGAAGTATTCTGTTTTTGTTAAATATGAAGGCGGATTTTATGCCAATTGGTTTAACGAAAAAAATCAGATAGCTCCGGTTGAAGTTTTCGAAAACCAGGTATCAAAAGTAAAGTATACTGTTAGCGCCGGAGCCACATACTAGTCAATTTCGTACCTTTGTCCTTTATTTGTTATGGCGGCTGAGCAGGAAGTGAGCAATATTTCGGTATTGCTGGAAAAGTATCATCAATCCCCCCTACTTAATCTATTAAGTAGCCGACTTCTTTTTGTTGATCCTCAAAGAATTTTGCTCCAAAATTTTCAAGGCAGTAGCATTGAGTGTTGGCTAAGTGCATTGATGTCGCATCCCTCTACACTGGAGCTCAATCATTTGCTAATATTAAACGATGCAGAGGAAGCAGCCTATTTTCACAATACGCTTGAAAATCTCTCTGGTGCGCTCGACTTATTTTATTTTCCCTCTTCATTTAAAAACAGAAAAGATTTCAGACAGCTCAATGGTTCTCACATTATGTTGCGGACCGAGGCCTTAACCAAAATTGCAGCAGGTGGAAATAAAAAAGTAGTGGTAACCTATCCAGAAGCCTTATTTGAAAAAGTAGTGGTGTCGGAAACATTAAGTAGCAACCTGATTCGCATCAAAACAAATGACACCCTGGAGGTGGATGCATTATTGGAAACCTTTGTTAAATATGGTTTTCGAAGAACTGATTTTGTATACGAGCCAGGTCAATTTGCGCTCCGCGGAGGTATTTTGGATATATACTCTTATGGTAATGAAAAACCCTATCGGATTGAACTTTTTGGAAATGAAATTGATAGTATTCGATTATTCGATCCAGAATCTCAATTAAGTGAAAGAAGGTTATTACAGGTAACCATTATTCCCAATGTGGAAACACAATTTACTTCTTCGCAAAAAGTTCCATTACCCGATTTCCTACCCGAGAATACCATTGTTTGGATTAAAAATGAAGAGGTGATTACCGAGAAAATGGAAGAACAAATGGCTTCTCTACAATCTTATCTTGCTTTACCTCCCGATACAGCATTAACAAGTACCTGGGAAGAAGACGATAATCAGGTTAGTGGATTATCTTTTACAGATTTCTATTTGGCGACTGAATTTAAACAATGGTTGAAGCAAAGGCATGTAGTTGAATTTGGGTATCCTTCCGGCACTGCCATATTAGAA
>Ga0214923_10004900_pt1 | contig 15846 bp, 8 predicted proteins | sample LL1510_MetaG_FD_177993 | JGI IMG/M metagenome (GOLD analysis project Ga0214923, IMG submission 177993) | Freshwater microbial communities from Lake Lanier, Atlanta, Georgia, United States - LL-1510 | ecosystem: Environmental > Aquatic > Freshwater > Lake | place: USA: Georgia | collected 2015-10-15
AAGAACTGCTAGCTTTATAAGCATAGCTTGAACTTACTGACCAACTAGATGAGAAAGCGGTTTCTGCTAAGCTCGAAGACAAAGAACTGCTAGCTTCATAAGCATAGCTTGAACTTACTGACCAACTAGACGTGGCGTATAATCGTTCATCTTTACCCATAACGTACAGAGAACCTGTCAGTTTTAAGCTTCCACTGACCCTCACAGTAGGTCCTGTATTTCCCGGTCCGAACTCTGCTATAAAAAATGGATTTCTATCATTAGAACTGCCACTCTGAACAACAAAACTTTCGACCACAGACAAAGCTGCTCTATTTGTCGATGAATCATAACCTTGTCCTCCGAGAATCCTTGATGAAGAGATTGTGAGAGATCCTGACGACACAACCGATCTTATGGTATCCGAATCCGTTATCAGATAGTTGGTTATATTTTTAAAAAGCGTTTCACCGTATTTGTCTATATTCACTATAGTCTTTATTCCGGAAAATATAGACTTGCTATTTACATCAAAAAATTCAGACCTGAGTTCAAATTGTTCATTTTTTATAGTTACAGGAAAGTAAATTCTCGTAGAGAAAACGTCGGGAGAAAAACCAAATTCTGCAAAAGTTTTTAAAGATAAATTAGATATCCTACTTCTTTTGAGATTCACAGGAACCAAAACTAAAGTTCCCTTGTAATCATTCGCAAACGATAGTATCTTACCGTGATGTGGCCCAGAGAATGTTAGATGATCCTTTCCTACCGGCAAAACATATTCGTGCAACTTTATACCTTTAGGATCAAATGAAGGTTCCGATTTGGCACTTGAAGTATTATACGATCCTGTAAAAAATATCAGTAACTTCGATTCTTTAGAGGTATCAAATTTGGATAACTCCACATCAGCAGAAACCAAGTAATCAGAACCTTTATACAAGGTTATAAAATTTGAATCGTAACCGGATCCACTCTTTATAAGATCCTGAGAATCATCATAATTTACATATTTTTCTCTCGACGAAGATATTGTGATAAGAGACGAGTCGTTTTTGACGATCACATAATCAGAACCGTTGGTATTCGATGTTGTAGACGACAAAACCATCGAATTAAGAATTTCCGATGAATCTTGATGAAACGATAAATTTGTTGAACTCGTATAGTAATATCTACTTATATGATCGTTGTTATAGAACTCGCCCATTTTAGCAAAGGCACGATTTGCTGTGGCCCTATCGAACAAAGTCTCCGTTTCAAGCAACGGTTCGTCAGCAACACACTCGAACTCTGATGCTTTATTTAAGCTCCGTCTATAAATCTTATGTCTGTGTAATTTTCCTGTGAGAGTTTTTAAGTTCCTGTAAGTTATATCGAGGAAAGGTTCTTTCAAAAACGCATAAGCGGCCCCCACAGGCTTTTGCAAAAATACATTTGGATCGGGAACACCGTCAGGATTTCCGCCAGGAATAATTCCGGAGGATGTTATGTAAGAGGTCGCATAAAATGTCTGAACAAAAGTCGCTGACTCTATAGGCACAACTTGAGTTATATTGTTTATAGTGTAGGTTACAGGTTGAGAAAGTTTTAGAGTGGTGTCATTTAAGACGGATTCGATCTTCGCTGACTGTGTTAAATTTACAGAAATACGTTTTATATCCTTACCGTCCAACACAGATATTTCCGATATATTAAGCGTCAATTCGGATTGATCGTTTTCCCTAGTAAACAATGTGATTCCAGGCTGATTCCTATCCCTGTAAGATATTCTATAATCAACCGGTGACTTTTTTAGATTTACCGAACTTATGTCTGTAAAAACTGTTGGGGAAAAAGCGTTACCAACAACGCTTCCCGATATAGTCACTGACTCCTGAGCGGTTGTAGTCCACAGTTCATCTAGAACATATGATAAAAATTCTGTTTTTTCTAATGTCGGAGTGTTGAAAAAAATCACTCTGCTAGAATTATCTAACGTAGGATCTATTTTTATAGTAGAACTCCATCTCACCGACCTCCCATCAACTGTAGTGGACATTAAAGTTATTTTCCCAAAACCTGGAGCCGTGGTATCGAATACATGAACCGATACAACTATATCCGTGGTTTCGCTGTATGTACGATACCCAGATTTACCAATTTCGTAGTATAATTCCTCTCCGCTTGAATCCGTTATTTCCAAGGATATACCGACGTTATTTTTTAATAAAGATGAACCATTTATGGTAAAATGGTTTTTTCCAGAAGTGAATGTTGGTTGAAGGTCGGAAACTACGAAGTAATCTGATCTATAAGACGTGTCTTCTATATCGACTTTAAAGTTCGATAATCCCCTACTTCGCCTTGAGTTTACACTACGATGCATACCCCAATAAATAGGGTAATCATACCGATATCTTAGAGAAACCGTTCTCTTTTTTTATTTCTATAGTATGATCAACCATATCTTTCATCGAATCGAGGTGACTTATTATGAGCATGAAGTCGAAACTTGTCTTCAAAATGGAGAATAGGGAGTTCATAGACGACAGATTATCGGCATCAGCACATCCAAACCCTTCATCGATAGCTATAAAGTTTGGACGTGGTAAATTTGATATATTTATGAGAGCGACCCTTATAACCAGAGACGTCAAAAACTTCTCAAGCCCGCTTGCCAGTTCCAACGGCCAATGTTTATCGTTGTAGACTATATTCGTAATCACATTTTTACCGTCGGTTTGTATGTTAACACTGAATTCTACAATTTGGCTTAAAATTGTATTGACCTCTTTCTCAATTATGGGAACTGCTTGAGATATGAGTTCAAATGGAATACCGTCTCTGGACACAGCAGAAATGTAATGAGCATAAGCCTGAGCTTCTTTTTCCAAAGACTTAAGCGTAGATGAGTTTTTTTCACGTTTTTCTTTTTCCAACCTAATCACTTCTACTTTGGAAGAAAATTCCGAATATTCCTTGTTTAGAGCATCAATTATCCTATCTATCTCCGAGGACCTATTCGACAACAACCTTCTCTCAGCATCTATTTTTATATTGGATTGTATGGATGATTCTTGTTTCAGATACCGTGAAATCATCAAATCTACTTCTTTTAAAGAATTTTTTTCCAAAACAAGTTTATTCTGTGAAACCATCAACTGTTTATTTTGTGAAGCCAAAGATTTTTCCAAAGACGACAAAACTGGAACAAGCTTCACAAAAGTTTTGTAGTCTTGTTCTACGTTTGATAGTTTTTCGATTTCATGTTCTATAATAGAGTATTCTTTCAACAACGATTCTACGTCGACTTTATCCTTAACGAGAGACTCTCGGGCATCTAAAGCGTCTTTTACGAATTCATTATTGACGCAATATTTGCAGTTTGGGTCGTATTCATGGGTTTCCAATTTTCTCAACTTGTCCAACTTACTGTCCACAAATATCTTCTTTTTATCTATCTCGTGTCGTTTAGTAGATAATTGTTTCTTAAAAGAAGAAAGCTTTTCAAACTCCGATTCGACACCATTCTCTCGCAAAGAATTCACACTGCTTTCGGTGGAATGTAACTCTGTTCGTAGAGAGGATATTTCTTTTTCGATTTTCGACATCTCCGATTCTAAAGAAGATATAGATGACTCCAATTTAGATTTACTGTGCCTTAAACCAACTATATCGGTAGAAACCTCTTCATCAAATTTTACTATCTGTTCAGTTAAACTAATTATTGACTCGGTTGTAAATGTTTTCTCTTTAATCAATTCTTCTCTACGAGAATCCAATTCTTTAATTTTTTGAGAAAAGATTTCCAGTTTACAATCAAGATCCCTCGGATCCTCCAAAGTCTCATTCCTCTGAATATGTTTTATCTCAATTTCCAATTCTTTAAGCTTCTCTGTAGCAGCGACAAACAACTCATCGAACAGATTCAACCCCATGAATTGTGATAACAAATCCTTCCTTTCTGTTTGTCCCATATCAACAAATGTTCCGACTTTATTATTCTGTATCGACAATACGGTCAATATAAAATCGTCATAAGTTCCCAGATAATCACGTATTAAATCATTAGTGCTTCTACGCGCCTCACCGTTCAGTTCGACAACCTTCCCATCAACCTCTTTCCAAAATTTAACGTCCACCTTTACGCTGCCCTTTTTGTCAGACTTTCCCGACCTTTCTATAAAGTAATTAACAGAGTCTATCTCGAAATTAAACTTACAATGGAAAGACATCTTTTGTGAGTTTAATACATGCGACGCTTTAAACGCTCTATCACATTTATCGAAAATGCAAAAACTCAAGGCAGATAGTATGGATGACTTACCGCTCGCGTTCACCGCAAAGACTCCTATAACATCTTTCATGTCGGAAAAATCTATCACGTTATTTTCCCCATAACTGAACATATTGCTGAATTCAAATTTCTTTGGCTTCCATCTAATATTCCTTATAACCTTGTCTTTATCTATAGTTTGGTTATATTTTTCATTTATAGAAAAAATCTTTTCCCACAACTCTTTATCTAACGTAACCCCTACCAATCTTCGTGTAAGAAAATCTTTTATGAGTTTGTTTTGATACTCTACTGAGGCCAAGTCATTAAGATTAAGTTCCTTCGTCGTTAAAGAACTTTTGTTAGAGGATTGTTCCGATTCTACACGAACATACGTGACTTCTATAATTTCTGTAACCTTTCGTATATCAGAAACCACCGACTTTACCTCCGACGCCACAGACTCAAAACACCTTACACGGAGTCTTACTTTTGAGGGTATATCTCTTATATCTGTAGATAATACTCCACGAGTTACATCTACGGTGTAATATCCACACTCATTATCTATGTCAAGTTGTCGGAATGCTTTTGTTTTAAGATTCCAGATGACATATCCGTGTCCCCTCAAATCTTCTCCGTGATTTTGTTGAATAAGCGAACCACAATAGACCGCCAATGGATTTTTTTTACGTATTAAATAATTTTTCATGTCACATTTTGTAGAGTATCGGATACAGACCCAATAAGTTCGTATTCTCCGGAAGACAGATAGGATTCGAGTTCATCTTCTCTGACGACGATTTCTTCCGGTCTAAGAACCTGATGTTTGTGTATATCTCCAAGTAAAACTATATCGTGTCCGTCAAAAAGCTTGGTTGTTATCGTCCTATTGCTTACGGAGTAACCCACGTCGGTCAGTGCTCTGTCTACGGGTCCATGAAAAAGTCCGACGAGATATCTTGTATCCCTTCGATATTTTAACGGAATATCATCCACTTTTATATACTTTTCAGCATCATCGAACACGGACATGTGATTAAACAGTATATCGCCCAATATGAACAACCCTGTCTCTTTTAGGTAAAACAAACTAGGATGACTCAGAGCGTTTACTATCGGACTTAAACTATCGAGCCTATTTTTATTTGACAGTGTAGCATCGTGATTCCCCGCTATTAAGATTGTAGGCCGTAGGTCGGCCAAGTTTTTCAAAAATTCGCTTGCAAGACCGACACATTCCGGACTTAAATCAGATTTTGAATGAAACAGATCGCCCAAAACAGCAATACACGTATTTTTTGGAAGCATCTTAGCATCACTATAAAGCTTTTCAAAAACATCCGCATATTCATCATGACGTTTGGTTAACCTAATATGAATATCTGCTACATGCAATATTCCCACAAACTCATCTACATCACATTTTAATTTGGTCACATTCATTTCATTTTTAGAGAAATCATAGATTCAAAATCCATGATAGGTGATTTTCTGATTAACTCCCAGGTCGAGGAAAATCCTAACACGGAAGGATCTTTTTCACCAATATTTATAAATCTAGTTTTGATATTGTTCCTCAAAAGGAATTCGATAATTTTTAGAGAGTCTTCCACTGCGTCGGAATCCAACAATACATTTACCATTGGTGGCACAGTCGACAACAGTTCGGTTTTCAATTTCTTCGATAGAGTTTTTCCAAATAAAGGTATACAGTTGTATCTCACAGCGAAGGCATCAAACACCCCTTCTACCAGAGTGATTTCTTGATTAAAATTCACCATCCCACCGAATCCTATGAAATTTTTACTAGCAACAGAGTTGTTATACTTTAACGTGGACTCATAGTAACTTCTCCCGACAAAAAAGTCTAACTTACCGTCGGATCCATATGAAGGTACTATGATTCTGTGAGCAAACTGCCCAGATTCACAATAACCAATCTGATAACGTAGTATATCAAATTTCGTCACTGCCCTATTTTTTAGGTATCGCATCGCGTTTCTATATTCTACCGAATTGACCACGTTCTTGAGAGGGACATACTCTTTAGGCAAACTGACCTCGGCGTTGTTTTCGGAAGAAATTTTATTTTCTCGTCCGAAATCTATCACCATAACGGATGGTGAATTTTTCTTCGTAACCGAGCCTGTGTGGGAAAGTAAGGAAAAATACTCTTTAGGAGCCCCAATTTTTTTCAAAAGTGTGAATAAACTTAGACCTGAGAAATTACACACCCAACAATTATATTTTCCTGTGTTTAGGTTTATTTCCAATTTTCGTTTATGATGTTTACACTTTGGACAAAAATATACAGCATCAGTTCCCTTTCTGATTCTTGCTTTTTGTTTTAACAACTTGTTAAGTAAAGAAACCTTTTCTTCCAATAACATTGTTCCATATTAGACTGTTTTAAGAAAAGGCCAATTTAAATTAATTGGCTAAACTTAAAACAATCGCATCGTACATATCCGAGTTCTTCTCGTCCCAATTGCCTTTCTTGTTCAAAACATCGAACTTATGAATGTCGTGAATTTTTTCGAGATATGTTTTTACAAATACTTTCGACTTAACTCCCTTTTCTCTGCACTTTCCCAGAACGATCTTCCTAGCCGTATTAACGTTCCAAAGTTGGATAGGTTTATCCCAACGTTCGGATAGAATGTATTCAAAAACAGCATTAAACCTGGACAGTTTTATTATTACCTGTTGAGAGGTGAATCCCCCCGCGAATCCACTTAATGCTGCTTCTAAATGAATCTTCTCTATACTTTTAAACAACGGATGGGATTCTAAGAAGTGGATCACAGAAAACGTTTTTTCTTTAGAAGTGTTGTATTTCTTTATATCAAGAAATCCACCAGCAAGTATCTCCGTATTCTGAGAAATTGCCCACCCGACTGTGCTTGTAGAAGCGTCTAACCCTAAAACCATATACGATATATATGGTTATTATTGTATAAGAATTATCCTTTATACTTTTTAGTCGAATGTCCCTTCAAAAAGATGGATTCTTTTTTAGGCATATGAGTGTTTTTTCCGCCCAAAGTAAAACCGTCAGCAAACTCATTTGAAATTCCATCGACTGTCACTCTCCCAGCATCTTTTGCGTTGAATGCTCCACCACATGAACTTTTTGCATAACGTTCCTCTAACGTAGTGACAATCGATTTTCTTTCAATTTGTTCCATATATTATAAATATAAACTCAGATGTCAAACCGAACAATAAAATTGAGAGGAAAATAACCTTGATTTTTTATTGGTGTTCCCAACTTTGCCACCGCTACTAAATCCAATCCATTATACAACCCGATTGTCGTTACGTAAGGAGTCAAACGAGAACCGGTTGTAAACGAATCTATTGTCATGTCGCCCAAGAAATCGGATTTTATGTATTTTGGCTGCCCCCTCCCGGTGATAGACCTTAAATAATTTACCATTTCATCAAATCCCTTTCTGGCGGACGATAGTGTCTTAGATTTTAGAAATTTCGTTATATTATCCGGATTCAACTTTCCAATAAAGAACAGCCAAATTATTTGTATATCCAATTCGTCAGTCACTCCATCGGAGTTTATGTCCAGTTCTTCAAATATCGTGTCTATTACATAATTGTAATCCTCCAACCTCAATACATCAGACTCTAACCTAACTTGGGTCTTATTTTCAAAAGAACTCGATACGTAGTATTTAAATAAACTAGAGTCTGCTTGCTGTTCGGTGGTATTAGGATTTAAAAACTGAAATAGTTCCCACCAAGATTCACGTCCGGTGTTTTTCTTATAGATAGACCTAAGAATTATATCACAGTCAGAAAAATCAAAATTTCCATTTTGATTAATATCTGCTATAGACGACGAAACTTGATAAGAGGTAGGATTGGTGGAAACATTAAACTCTCCGGTATTTGCTATACAAATTATCTCCTTTTCGTAAAATTTTTCTAAACTTTTATATCCTATATTGTATATCGGCACGTCATTAAATCCACTTTCAAACATAGAACCGAATGTATCGCTGTCTGTGGTTATTACTATTTTTCCGGTCTTGTAAAAAACATTCCCGAGGTGATGGTTTGAATAAAGATCCGATAAATCAAATATGTGAAATCCTCCATGAAAACTAGAAGACACGTTGCGGTTTGAGAACGTGTAATCAATAGTATCTATACAAGGATCTAAAATAGGCATCGGATCTCCCGTAATAAGATTGTCTCCAAACACCTCCACGTCATTTGCAAACATATAGTATCCGACATCTTTTTGTTTTCTCGGTTTATGTTTTGCAACAACTTGCCAATCAGAATTCGCTGACGCTGTGTAAATATACAACATTCCGTTGAAATCGTAGTCGAAAAACTCTTCATCTATAGGACTGTTTACAATCGTGTTTTTAATGTAAGATGACGTGTATTCTGACAAAAATTTGGGGGAGGATATCGCTAAAACGTTTTCATGGATACTTACTGCGTGTCCAAATCTATTAGAATGAAAGTTGTCAACATCTCCAAAAAGTCGAGTTTCCTCCCAATGGGACCCAGTAAATCCATTTAAATTACAGTGGTGTTTTTCAAAGACATAAACCGCTCCATTCCGCATATAATTTGATCCACTGAATTCCAAAATATTCCTGTCATACGGAGCACCTATAGCTACTTTAATGTCATTTGAAGATGAACAATATATCGACACAGAGTTTCCAAACCCATCCATCGTATTATTCTGATTGTAATAGGGTGTTATGGGAGCAAAAAACAAATCTTCTTCTTCCTTTGTCGGAGAAAACTTTTTAGTTTCAAACCAACCGTTGCTTGACGACTCAAACAGATACACCTTCGATGACGTGTTGTTTAAACTTCCGTTGCCAACAACGATTTTATTATAATTCCTATCTATTTCCAAGGAAGATCCAAAGAATATATCAGTAGATTCGCTCCCAGTTAAAAATGTTTCATATACGTATCCGTTAGATGAACTTTTGAATAGATACGCGGAACCCCTTTTTCCTTCGTTCTGACTGAATGGAGAACCGACCACCAAGTATTGTCCATTTAAAGACACCGATTGACCGAAAGATCTGGATTGTTCATTTAAACCCAACGAATGTGTGATAATTTGGACCGGTGAAGAAGACGATGTATTTTCTGCGTCAAATAATAAAACAAATCCGCTAGCAGTTTTTGCTGACGATCCGACGTAACATTTCAAATCCGTGGTAGATACAGCTAAGAGGTTATTGAACATACTCACCGCTACACCGAAATCGGATTGTGATATAGAAGTGACCGCACCAATATGTGACAATGAACTGGTTTTTATGTATAACGTTCTATCAAAAACAAACCTGTCGGAAACCAATCTCTCTTTTTTGTAAAGGTCGACGCTTCCTGTTTTAATTATATTGGATTGAAACGATGGACAACCTATCGCTGAAAAATACTCAGATGTAGCTACTGAATAACCAACGTTCGGATGAAGAGATGCTGTGTGTAAACTATCTTTTACGATTTTTTCAAAAACGCTACCGCTCGATATCAAATTTCCGTTTCCATCATCGACCACCGTTACTGACTGTTCTCCGGAACTGTCTTCTATACGAAGGGAGTTTTTCTGTATAGTATCTCCGAAATAAGCCTGGGGAACGGTAGCCACTTTTATTCGGTTTCCAATGAAACGATTATTTTTGTCTAAAAATAGATCTATATTTTCCAGACCGAGGAGTTTCGTTGGGTCTTTTGTATCACTGTAGTAAGAATTCTTAATCTGATCGTAAACGAGTCGTTTGTATGTGCCGTCTACATTTTTTGAAGAGGAGAGGGGGGAAAACCTTATGTATTTCTCAACCTTTATCCCCTCCGATATTTTTATAAACTTATCTCCACTCTCTTCTAAAACCAGATTAAAATCATCAACTCTAGATTGATTTACATTTGAAAGGGTATAAAAATCGTTTGGACAAGGATAATACCCCAAACTCATGCTTGTCTCAGATAGAGATTTGTTGTAATAGTTAAAAGATCCCGATATGAAATCGGCAGGCAATAATCCTTCCTTGAAATCGGTGTAATTAATTCCTATCGGATAATTATCCCCTGAAGAATTTACGGAGTAGTTAAAATCCGACAGAAGGAAATTAACAGAATTTCCTGGAGATCTCCACGTTTTAGATACACTAAATGGAGATGAAGAAATGTCTTCCTTGCTTAGATTTTTAATCATTTCTTATAAATATGAAGAATGTTGAGTTTATATACCGATATAAAATCAACGTTCCCTTTCCGAAACTATGATTAAAAATCGAGACGAATCCTAAAACTCAGTTCAGACGAAAAATCTTTCCTCGTCGGTTGACTTAACTTAGCCACCGCTATCAGTTCGTTTTGTTCGTTGTAGAGTCCAACAGTTGTAACGTAAGTCTTAGGTTCCTCTACCAATGAATCAATAATTTCTCCCTTAAAACTACCAGAAACGTTTTCGGAATAAACAAACGACGGGTTGTTAGAGAAATTAAAATCTTGATTTTTAACCCTAACGAAATAGTGTGTTGACGGAACCACCTCAGATTTCCTCACTCTCATGTTCCTATTACTGACCGCTACCATTTGATTGTAAAATCTTACACTGTTATCCACATGGAACGCTGATCCTGTTCCGTTGTCGTAATTAAGTCCACACAGAGAGCGAACTTTACTAGCATTAAATACCATTATTCCGTTTTTTGGATAGAACAATCCAATTCCGTGATACTCTCCTGTTGCTGTAGTCCGTCCGAGATCTCCATTGAAACTTCCGGATACAATCTGATAAACCAGACGCTGTTCTTTCTTCTCAGCGGAAGTTAAAAGAGGCGTTTCGTCCACCATATGAAGGGAAGCACTTCCACTCGATCCATTTAAAGCGAATGCCCACTGTCCTTTGTCCAACTGATCGTTCATTAAATTTGTAGAAAACGACATTACAAATATCTCGGAACTTGTTATGTAGGTATTCGAGGTTGTGCTGCCCGTCTTAAAACTGAACAATCCATCTTCATCTGAAATTCCTAACAATGTATTCGAGAATTGAGAATATATGGCTTTTGTATTCTTAAAAAGAGATCCTGTTTTTACTCCTCCGCCGTTTTTGTCACCATACGATATGGAAAACAGCAACTGTTTGGTAGACGTGGAACCATCATACACATTGGTATAATACAACCCATTCAATACATCATAAGCTCCGTTTGAACCAGTCAGCTGTTTTTGATCCGAATCCGTTCTAAGTAATGATTGTAAAAAATTTGCTTGATTTCCTGGAAAGAATCCGTTTGATATCGTGTTATTTTTACCCGATATGATATCTCCTGATTCAAATGATTGATATATTTTGAAATTGTTCGCCATAAGATTAATTCGTTACAGTAACCGTCACAGGAATACTTACGCCCCCACCAGATTCATTTCCCACAATAGTCAACGTGGTAGTAGTGGTTCTATTCAGTGCGGACGACGGTATGAAAGCAAACTCCAACCCGACCGCATATACTGAACTATCCACTGCTCTATCACCGCCGAACGTCGGTGTGGTTCCCGGTGAGGAAGAAACAGGAGCGTCAACCGTGACAACGAGACTTCCAACCTTACTATTTCCAAGTATGGCTGTATACCCACCGTTTGCGTTGTAATTCGATGGGGTGGTTGCTGGAGATATGATGATTCTTCCGTTATAGGTCGAAAGAACAGATATGTTTTCTTGAGAAATAGTCACGGTCGGTATGAAAGTCGATCCTTGATCCAAGGTCACTAATTTATACTTCATCACTTGCGTCTCATCCGTGTTTGGTTCAAATATGGGGGTATTTACAAGAGCAATTTCCTTCAAATCCTCAGTCTCCGCGTCGGGATTGTATAATCCATAGTCGATTTCGTCATCCGCTAAAGCAAAGGAGGTTACTTTAAGACTACCGTTCTTCGCCAAGAGTTCTCTTCCTTTTTTTGTAAGCACGGCGTCAACTACGATGGATTTGTTGTCTAAATATGCCATAATCTTCTAATAAATAGTCTTTGATTTCGATTTTCAATTTTATTTTAAACCTTTAATCCACTGTTGGTGTTTTTTATGTTTGGCCCAACCAATATTCGGACAATAGGGTTTCTATCTTCGGTTTCACCACGATTCAGCGTGGTCTTATCCGTTTGACGAGACTTTCCTGTAGAATTCCTAAACGGAAGAGGTTTTCTGTTTATAGGTCGGAATCTGTCCACATCTGAGAGATCTGTATAAGAAGCCGGAATATTTAAAGAACTTCCACTTAACACCAAGTCAACTGAGTAAATGTTCCTACGAATCACTTTTCCATCGGAGTAACTCTTTGTTTTAGTAGTTTTCTTTTGATATGCTTTATAGGTATTTCCTTCGTAATACACGTAACCGCTCTCATCGAGAAATATGTTTGTGTCGTATTCACTGTTTCGGTCCTTGAAACATCCGTAACCGGAGAAGGAACCGTCCGATGTGGATACATTGTTTCGAGAAATATACTTTATATCGACACTCGAATTCATAGGAATGGACATTTCCGAATCTCCAACGAGGTCATTTATGTGAATAGTAGAACTATATGTTTTGATTTCGGAAATACTTGCCGGTTTCTGTTCAACCCGACTTCTTTCAAGAATCGTCCCCTCCACAAGAATTCCCGAATATACCTTATTTCTAGCAGGAAGAACGGATTTAAGAGTCTCAAATATGCTTTTATCTATGAATATCTTGTATATAGAAAACAGTTCATTAAAAAGAATCTTGGACACCGAGTTTTTCTTGTAAAAATTTCTACGAAACTCATCCAACTTTAGATATCTGCGACCATATCTATCAGAAGGTTCCGCGACCGAAGATATTATGTCGTGATTCCCAAAGAAGTTTAGAATATCTTTATTTCTTTCGTGAATCGGAGAAACGAATATTCCCAACTTTCTAGAATCCAAATAACGATCAGAATTCTCTTTATACGTGGTGGATTTTTCGTGTGACAAACGAGAATCTACCATATGAATAGATGTGTAGTTTATCTTTCGATTTTCAAGGCGACTTGGTCCTATATGTTCTGTGGGAAACTCGTTTATAACAGAAAACTCTTTGGTTTGATGTGGAAAATATGAATACGATTGAGTTAAACAACTTCCTGTGTTTAAGCTAGAAGTAATATTACTTCCCGAAAAGTTATACAACCAGGCAAACGAGGACGAGTAATTTGGATTTAAATTGTTGACTCTGTATCCCTGATCGGTGAAAGATGCCGAAGAAAAATCTACCGGGATCCCAAGTCCAAACCGGAATATTAAATCCTCGTAGCTCGATGACGGCTCGCCTTGATAATAAGACTGAACGTTCTTCCCTCGTATTTCAAAACCTTCATCCGTCAGAGGGGTAGACTGAATTATAAATTTATCTAAACATCCCCTGAATCTTGACAGTGAATAATACGGTAGGCTATCAGTCGGCAAATCCACCGAGTCCTCTAATATGAAATCGTAGGCAGAATCTTCGGTTTGTATCTCCGACGAAACTTCGCTTACTATTTCTATTTCACTGGAATTTGTATTTCCGAAAGTAAAATATCCTTTACAATCAAATGTGGAGTTTAAAGAACCGCTCAAATAAAAGGATGTGTTTTGATTTATACCCTTCCCACCGGCACCAGGCCTATATATTTTAAGATCATATTTAATAGGAACCAATGACGCAGACTCTTCTACACCGAATTTTTTTTCCACGTAATTCCTACGGAGCATCACACTCATAGGTTCTTCTGAGAATAGATATATCGGATCAGTTAGTGTAGTAAAACGGGAAGATTCGTTTCGGATTGTAAAATAAAACCGACCTAGAGTTTTTCCTGTTTTAACAAATCCTAGAGAATAAGCTTGGGTAACTGGATCGTTTTCATCTATTCCAAATTTTTCGTGTAGCGGAACTATGAGTCTCGAAGACGAGTAGTTTGTCGGGTCTATGTATAACTTAAAATCCACAGATTTAAACTCATTCCACGAACCGGATATTTCTACATATTCATCATCTTCACCCTGAAACTCTAAAAGGTATTCACGTTCTTCGGAAAGATATGAAGAACTTATTTCATGGTCAGAATATCCTCCACCAAACTCTTTGAAAGTTATTAAGTTATTAGGAACCCCATAGATAGAGAATATTTGACGAATACACTCCTCTGTTCCTTTGGTTTTATATATGGATGGAAGATTTATCAACATCCTCTTCCATATCGTCTTAGTTTTTTCATCCACAGAGATGCCGTTAGAAAGTCCTCCGTGTTCTACTGAGGAAAGATAATTCTCTATCGTGTCGGATGACTCTATGAGGCCGGATAAACCTGGTGGAAGTTTAAACCCAAAACTGTTGAGTATATAACTCACCACTTTTCCTGTCATTCCATCATCTATGTTATGTCCGACGTTCTTATATATTCCTATGTTAGATATGTGTAAATATAAGTTATCAAAATGGTGACCAACCATACTCAAAAATTTCAAATACTCGTCATTATCAGGATCCTCGTAAATGAACTCCGGACTGTTATTGAGAAGAGAATCTCTATTATTCTTATCATAAACCTCCGATTCCGAAAAAAGTTCCTCTAACGTTGATGATGGGGCAGAACTTCCTGACGATTCCACAAAAATCGAAAGAGCAGTATTGTATACGAACTTTCCTGATTTGTAAAGATACGATTCGTATCCATCAAATCCACCGACAATCGCATCAAATTCGGATTTTTTGCTTTCTAGATCATTGTATACACTCAATCTACCATTCACCACAGAACTTCCAGTGTCTATAGCTGATAATGTCGATATATCTTCACCCAACTTAGTCAGTTGAATGACTTTGTTTTTGAAAATCTTCAACCTTAGATTTGCGGAAGAGAAAACCACAAAGTTTGAAAAATCTCTGTAATCGACGTTTAATTCGATTAATTTCTTGTTTACTAAAATTTTATTCTCCGATTCTCTAGGAATAGATAAATCTTTATTTGAGTAGTATTTTGTAGATATCGTTCTATCCGATGGTTCATTTAAACTCAATGAAAAGTTTGGCGTTCTCAACTTCACGGTTTTCTCTGAACTCGAAGCCACCCACGATATCAGTTCAAACGTCGGTATTATGGATATGTTAGATAAGGATGTCTTATCTCCAACCGAAAAATTTCCCGATAAAGGGTCTTTTAATTTTACCCATAACTCTGACTCGTTTTCTATTTTAAATAAAAGGATTGGGAAAATGTTTCCTGACCCGAAATTTAGTGCAGATTTTAAAGGAGACTTGAATTTTGACTTGTATCCATGTTCCGTGTTTGATATGGAAGATTGGACTGCGGTCGACAATATAGTTTTAAGATAAACAATTGATTTAGATATGTTTTCTTTATTGGAACTATTATCGAATGCGTGAGGATTATAAAACTTTATCCCAGACTCACACACAGACGAAACAATATTCTGAAGAGACTCCCGTATATACCCAAATTCTCCATGAAACTCATAATTAAATTTCATGTAATTACTGACAAATTCCCTCACTCCTATAAGCTTTGTATTCTTCCCTGTAGTGT
>Ga0214923_10004901_pt1 | contig 15844 bp, 12 predicted proteins | sample LL1510_MetaG_FD_177993 | JGI IMG/M metagenome (GOLD analysis project Ga0214923, IMG submission 177993) | Freshwater microbial communities from Lake Lanier, Atlanta, Georgia, United States - LL-1510 | ecosystem: Environmental > Aquatic > Freshwater > Lake | place: USA: Georgia | collected...
GAATTCTTGGGGTGGGTGACGGGAATTGAACCCGCGACACCCAGAGTCACAGTCTGGTGCTCTAACCAACTGAGCTACACCCACCACAAAAGAGTGAAGGGGAAAGATAGAGAATTGCGGGGCGTTCCGTCAAGTCCGGTCATTTGACCGAGATCCGAGTTTGCCGTACCATTTATATAATGAACAAACAAACCTCTGGACTCCGCTTCGAATCGCGGGAAGTAGCGGTCATTTTAAGCCTTTTTATCATGGTCTCTCTGCTGATGTTCACGGTGGGCATCGTGGTCGGCAAAGGGCTTGCCCAAGCTAAATTTGACGGAAATGTCCAGGTAGCAGAATCCGAATCTCACGAACGCTCTCCGTCGTCGACGGAAACACATTCGGAAGCCCCCCATAAGCCGGCTTTAGGGACCAGTGTATCAGCCAATCCTCCGATTTCTAATCCTCCTATTGCCCATGCCCCCGCCCCAACAAGCCAGGAACATGTTGCTAACACTGAGGCTCCTTCCCTCAAGTTAGATGCTGAAGAAGAATCCTTCAAACCCTCTGAGCCCTTGGAGTTGAAGCCTAAGAAATCATCCTCCTTGAAGGTTCACAATGATATTGAAGCATATTTAGACAACCCCGAAACACTCAAATTGCTAAAAAATCCAAAGCTCAAAGACCTTTTTGAAACAGAAAAACAAGCAGCTCCTCGGAAAGTCATTGCGAAAAAGACCAAAGGTTCGGATGAAATCATCGAGGGCGATTTTACAAATCTCCAAGATTCAAGAACCGTTGCTTCTATTAAAGAAAAAATTCCAACGAGCTTTGCGGCTGGACCCTACTCGGTTCAAGTGGCAGCCTACTCCGAAGAGGCTCAGGCTAAAGAACGAGTCGAAACCCTGAAAAAATTAGGATTCCCTCATGCGTATTTATCAGCTATCAACCTAGGTGAGAATAAAGAAACGTGGTTCCGAGTGTGGTTAGGTTATTACCCTTCTTTTGAATCGGCAAAACAAGGGGGAGAAGCTTTGCAGGCACGCGGAGAGGTGAAAAACTTCCTTGTCAGAAAATCAGAAAGCACCCGTCCATAAAACCGATAAACCTTGGGGTTACGAACTTCTTTGGGCCAAAACAGGCCACTATGTAGGTAAAGTACTCTTCGTAAAAAAAGGAGAAGCCCTAAGCCTCCAGTACCATCGAGAAAAAGAAGAGACTCTGTACATTGAATCGGGGGAATGCTGGATTGAAACGGGCCCCAATGAGAAAGACCTAACAAAAACACTCTATCGTCCGGGAGATGTCTTTCATATCCCGCCGAAAACTCTGCATCGTTTAACCGCAGTTTCTGATACCCGTATTTTTGAAGTATCGACCCCACAATTATCAGATGTAGTCCGCTTGGAAGATCGCTATGGGCGAACCTAAAACTCTTAATTCTCCAATCGCGCTGATTATGGCAGGAGGCAGCGGCACCCGCTTTTGGCCGCTGAGCCAGAAAAATCTACCCAAGCAGTACCTCAAGTTCTCTGGAGATAAATCGCTCATCCAGCAGACCGTGGATCGGATTCGACCCCTTTGTAACACTGAAGATATCTACATTTCCTCGAGTGGAACCCAACAATCCCTCTTACGGGAACACTTGCCCGATATCTCAAATCTTATTTTAGAGCCGCTCTCTAAAAATACGGCGGCCTGTTTAATGTTGTCGGTCGCGACTTTGCTTAAGAAGGGCTACTCCCGAAACACCCCCATGATGGTCTTTCCAGCTGACCATGCGATTGGAAACCAAACCCACTTTGTAGAACTCTTGAAACAAGCTGTTTCATTTGCATGCTCCCAAAACTCCCTGGTTACTTTGGGAATTGTTCCAACGGCTCCCCACACCGGCTATGGATATATTGAAGCAGGCCCGAAGCCAGTTCTCGCAAATACTTTTCCCGTTCAACGCTTCACTGAAAAACCTGATAGAAAAACCGCCGAAAGCTTTCTCGAACGAGGCACCTATTTCTGGAATAGCGGCATTTTTGTTTGGACTCTAGGAGCCATCGCGTCTGCTTTTGAACTGTTTCTGTCTGATAGCTGGCAACAGATTCTTGGAAGCAACTCAGAGGAATCGCTAAAAAAGGTATTCTCTTCGCTGGCATCCCTTCCCATCGATACGGCGGTCATGGAAAAAGCAAAGAATGTTTTCGTTATCCCTGCCGGTGATTTAAAGTGGAGCGATCTCGGCTCTTGGAGTGCTTTATTTGATCTTAAGACGCAAAACCCCTCAGAAAACGTCTTCTTAAGCGGAAATGTAAGAATGATTGATGCCAAAGGTTGTCTTGTTCAGGTTTCTCAGGGAATCAATGTGGCTTTGATTGGCACCGACAATCTTGTTGTGATTGAACACAATGGGAATCTCTTAATCGCAGATAAGAGCCTCGACCAAAAAGTAAAAGACATATCCCAGCAGTTTGAAGCATAATTAGATATGTCGTTTTCTTTTCCCTTTATTTTCGACAAAGAATTTTTTATCGCTGCAGATCCCTCTTCCGTTATTTCGTTCCTGAAGAATTATTCGGAAGCCCTTCCCTCATTTTTTCCTGGACTTCGTCGTTTTGAAGCCCAAGGCCCTCAGGTTTATCTTTGGGAATTCGAATCGCTGAGCTATGGAGGAAGGTCTCTGACGATATCGTTCACAACCAGGTTTGAGGATTGTGAAAATCGGATTCTGATTCATCCCCTTTCTTCCGATTCAGAGACCCAACTAAAAGGCGAGTGGAGAGTCTCTCCGGAGAGCGAAGGGTGCACCATCAAGTTGCACTTTGAATTAGAGTTTTCAGTCCCTCTACCCAAATTGATGAAGTCGATGGTCGCCCCTTTGGCCACGACTGAACTTTCCAAACTTTTTGAGCGCTATGCTAAAAATCTCCAAAACCATTTTTCATAAGCCCTGGCTTTTAAGCCTTCTTGCGGGAGCGAGTGTTTTTTTAGCTTTCGAGGAATTTTCGATTTTGCCTCTGATTCTGTTTTTCCCTGCCTTCTTTAATTCGATGGTTTCGACTACGAAAAACTTAAAGCAAGCTTTTGCTTGGGGCTTCTTTACTTCTTTCATCATCATGCTGGGTGGCTTTTATTGGGTCACTTACGTCATTCATGAGTTTGGAAACTTGCCTTGGGGCATTTCTGCTCTTCTTTTTTTAGGGTTCTGTGGCTTTGGAGCATTAAATTTCCCTATCTTTTCAATGGCTGCTTTCTGGCTACAAGAAAAATGGCTTAAAAAAGCATTGAGCCCGAAGGCTCAAGGATTTTGGTTTGCGGTAGCGCTTCCTTCGCTTTTTACCCTCTGCGAATGGGCGATTCCTAAGCTTTTTCCTTGGTACGTCAGCCACGCCTTTTACCGACAGCTTTGGTTGATTCAGATTTGTGAACTTACCGGGGCAACTTTCTTAACTTTTTCACTCTACTCTTTGGGTAGTTTTGGGGGTTGGTTTTTTACAACTTCTCAAGAAAAAAGAAAACAGGCTTGGGGTTATTGTCTTGTCCCGATTTCTTGTGTTTTGGTTCTATTGGGATTTAGTCACTGGACTCTCAATGGCCGTAGTTTCAAAATGGGGCGAGAAATCAAAGTTGCCCTCGTGCAAGCCAATATTGGAAGCCTTGATAAACTAGGCGCCAGACAGGGCGTCACTTCACTCGTGGATCATGTTTTTAATACCTATAAAGACCTCACTCGAGAAACCTTGATTGCAAAACCCGATTTAATTCTTTGGCCAGAAACCGCAATCCCCCTTGAAATGAATAGACCGAGCGTTCGCCAAGCCCAAATTCACGACTTTGTGAAGGAGACAGGGGTACCCCTTATTTCAGGCGCTTATGCGACGAGCCCAACTCACGTTTACCGAGATTACAATTCCGCTTTTCTGATGGATCCAAACCGAGAGCCAATGTACGTAGACGCCTATCACAAAAACATCCTTCTTGCGTTTGGGGAGCACTTTCCCTTTGGAGATACGTTTCCCTCACTCTATAAACTCTTTCCCCAGGTCTCAGATTTTGCACGAGGAAGAACGCAGAACATCTTTACTCTCTCGGACGGCACACGCTTGGGAGTCAGTATTTGTTATGAAGCCATTTTGCCAGAGTTCATGAGGAAAATTGGAAGCCAAGGAGTTCATGCGCTGGTGAACCTCACCAACGATTCTTGGTTTGGTCCCACGAGTGAGCCTCACCTGCATGCAGCGCTGACCATTTTTCGAGCTGTCGAGCATCGAGTTCCACTCATGAGAGTCACAAACACGGGCACTTCTTTTGTTGTGAATCATTTAGGAAAGATGAGCCCTAAAACAGCGGTCTATCAGCCCGAGAGCGCAGTGAGATCCGTAACCACAACTGAAACCGCAAGCCCTACTTTCTACGCGGTCTATGGGGATTGGTTTATAGCTATCCCCACTTTAGCGTTACTGCTTTTCGTTCTCATCTTCCGGAGAAATCGTGAAACCCTACCTGTTTGATTTCTTAATAAACGACCATCGGATCAGACTTCCTAGCTTCGGTATTTTTTTAGCTTCTGCTTTTTCAGTAGCCTACTTTTTATCGCTTAAAAACGCCCAAAAGCTAAAGATCGAAACCAAACATATTGAGCGTCTGTTTTTACTCATCTTAATTTCGAGTGTCTTTGGAGGACGTCTTTTCCACGTGTTTTTTGAAGAGCCTTCCTACTATTGGCATCATCCCTTGAGAATCATTGCCGTCTGGGAGGGTGGATTCACGTTTTACGGTGCCATGCTATCGAGTGTGGCAGCGATTTTTTGGTATTGCCGTATGAATCAACTCGGTTTTTTAAATTTACTGGATGTGATTTCGACATCGACTCTCTTAAGCGTCTCGATTGGTCGGGTCGGTTGTTTTCTGGCTGGATGCTGTTGGGGAAAGACCTGTTCACTTCCCTGGGCCGTCTCTTTTGAAGGCGCAAGCGTCCATCCCGCGCAGCTCTATGAGTCGATTGGAGCTTTTTTTCTTTTTGTGTTCTGTCAGCGGCACCTATTCAAAAGAGATTTTATCGGAAGCGTTGGATTAAAAGCGTTATTGGGCTATTCCATCCTTCGTTTTATCGTCGAGTTTTTCAGAGGAGATACCTATAGAGGCTTTATCCTTAATGGACTACTCAGCTACTCGCAATTGATCTCACTTATCGTGGGAGTGAGTGCTTTAACATTTTTGGTAACGCTCACCCCGAAAAAGAACTCTTAACCGAGCGCTTGTAAGAGATCTTTTTTCAGATCATCTACATTCTCAATGCCCACCGAAATTCGAATGAGCGTATCGCTAATGCCTAATTTAGCTCGCATATCTGCCGGAATCGAAGCATGAGTCATGATAGCTGGGTGTTCGATCAAACTTTCTACCCCTCCTAAACTTTCAGCCAGCGAGAAGAGCTTAACTTTTTCTAGGAAGCCTCTGGCTGTTTCTAAATTTCCTTTCAGGAAGAAAGTGATCATTCCTCCAAAACCCCTCATTTGTCGTTTTGCGATTTCATGTTGGGGATGGGATTTCAAGCCGGGATAAAGTACTTTTTCAATCTTGGGGTGCTTTTCGAGCATTTCAGCAATTTCTTTCGCATTTTCCTCATGTCGCTTCATGCGTAAAGCCAAGGTCTTGATGCCTCTCAAAACAAGCCATGCATCAAAAGGACCTGGGACACCTCCAATGGAATTTTGGATATGGTGTAATTTGTCTTTTAGTTCTTTTCCATTGAAACAAATAGCTCCCCCCACAACGTCACTGTGGCCGTTTAGATATTTGGTAGTCGAATGAAGGACTACATCCGCACCCAGTTCTAAGGGCCTTTGAAAGTAGGGGCTTGCAAAGGTGTTATCAACGACCACTAAGGGCCTAGGAGTTAGTTTTTTCGCTTGTGAAACGACTCTTTCGATATCAATAATCTTTAATAGGGGATTCGTCGGGGTTTCAATCCAAATCATTTTGGTTTGAGGTCGAACAAAGTCTTTCAAGTCATGGTTAGCTAAATCGGCAAAAGTAGTTTCAATCCCGTGGCGACTCCACACGGTTCGAAATAAACGACTCGTTCCTCCATACACATCATCGACCGATACCACGTGGTCACCGGCGTTCAGAGAATGGCAAAGGACATCGGTTCCAGTACATCCTGATGACATGGCAAGACAGTATTGCGCCCCCTCCAGAGCAGCAATGGAGGTTTCCAGAGCGGTTCGGGTGGGATTACCTGTTCTAGAATAGTCATACCCTTTATGCTGACCGGGAGTCGGCTGCACGTAGGTACTCGTCGCAAAAATCGGGGTCATGATTGCGCCAGTCGAGGGATCCGGTTCCACTCCGGCGTGAACAGCTAACGTTTCAATGTTGAAAGTTTTTGTTTCCATTTAGACCACTCCACTTAGGCTTAGAAAACTAATCAAATCAATTTTTGTTAAAACGAACTTTGGCAATCCAGCTTCGGGCACAATAGCCACTTTTCCCGCCGAGAAGAGCTCATTTAATCTCGAAATAGGATCAGAATCTTCCACCAATGCAAAGTCATTTTTCACCAAAGAAGCAATCGGGTCCGACGATTTAATTTCCTGCGCGAAAAGAGGCCTTAACAAATCCGTTTCGGAAACTAAGCCGATGATTTCATTATTTTCCATCACGGGAATTTGAGACACGCCCTCGGTTCGCATTATTTTCACCACGCTCTCGACCGTATCTTTTTTACTCGCTGAAACGATTCGAGGCGTTTTGTGGATTAAACGAATGAGGTCGCCCACCGTGTTGGTTGCCTTTTTATCCAAGAACGAGTTTTCCATCATCCATGCATCGTTATACACTTTGCTCAAATAACGATTACCAGAGTCGGGAAGAATGACTAAGACCCGTCCCGGATTGGGGACCGATGCCATGTATCTCAGCGCCCCAACGACTGCAGCACCACAGGAGGTACCAGCAAAGATTCCCTCTTTAGTCAGAAGGGCTCGAGTCATGAGCATTGATTCTTTGTCTTCCACTCTCACAATATGGTCGATGACTGAAAAATCTAAATTGGCTGGAACTTTGTCTTCCCCGATTCCCTCAATCTTATAGCTGGCGGCTTCGGGCATTTTACCCGTTTCAAAAAGGTCCTTCAGGATTGATCCTTTGGGGTCTACCCCTACAATTTTGATATTTGGGTTCTTCGATTTAAAAAACAGCCCCAGTCCTGTGACGGTTCCACAGGTTCCCATGCCGGCCACAACCGCATCGATTTTTCCTTCAGTTTGTCTCCAAATCTCAGGACCCGTGGTCTTAAAATGGGTTTCCCGGTTATTTAAATTTTCATACTGATTCATGAAGTAGGCGTTTGGAGTTTCTTTCGCAATTCTTTCCGCGACACTGTAATGCGAATAAGGAGACTCGGGCGGAACACCACTAGGAGTCATAACGACCCGCGCTCCAAAAGCCCGAAGGTTTTGTCTTTTCTCTTCACTCATTTTATCAGGCATCACAAAAACCGTTCGATAGCCTTTGATCGCCGAGGCAATCGCTAAACCCATCCCCGTATTTCCGGAGGTCGCTTCGACAATGGTTCCCCCGGGTTTTATTTTGCCTTCCCGCTCAGCGACTTCAATCATGTGAAAGCCAATCCGGTCTTTGATTGAGCCCCCGGGATTCATAAACTCACACTTGGCGTAGAGTTCTCCCGGAACACCGCGAGACACCTGATTCAATCTCACAATGGGAGTATTACCAATCGCTTCCAAAATATTTTGATAGAACTCTGCCATCCCTATCCTCCGAAAGAATGGGAAAAAACTATCAGTTCCTGATTCATAAGGCAAAAGCGTTGACGATGAGTGAACTCGTTTGGTTTACTTCTCCCGTGAACGATTCCTTGATCCCCATCCGAAACGCCCTCATCAGCGTCTCTGACAAGTCTGGATTGGAACCCCTTTGCCGTAAACTCTATGAATGGGGGGTACGGATTTATTCTACCGGTGGAACCGCGAAGGCGATTGAGTCCATGGGAATTCCCATTACTTCAGTTGAAGAACTAACCCGAACCCCGGAAATGCTGGACGGTCGGGTAAAAACGCTCAATCCCGCGATTTTTGGGGGAATTTTGGCAAGGCGTGACCACCCTGAAGATGTGAATGAAGTTAAAATCCACCAGCTAACTCTTTTCGATCTCGTGGTAGTTAATTTTTACCCCTTTCATGAACATTTGGGGAAAGGGGTGGATGAGCAAACCCCGTTTATTGACATCGGGGGACCGGCCCTGATTCGGGCGGCATCGAAAAATCATCGCTGGGTCACAGTTCTCTCAGACCCCTTGGACTATCCCGAATTTTTATCGACCGCTGGCAATCAGCAAGGGGTTGAACTCCCTTTTAGACGGGAAATGGCCAAAAAAAGTTTTTTACGAGTGAGTCGGTACGATTGGAGTATTTTCACAGAATGGGAAAAGTCAGAGTTCCCACAGAAACTTGATCTCGGTTCTCAAAGCTTTTTGCGCTATGGGGAAAACCCTCATCAAAAAGCTGCATGGTCTGGAAAACCAGACTGGCAGCTGCTCCAAGGCAAGGAACTGTCTTACAATAATCTTTTAGATAGTGAAGCAGCCATTCAGCTCGTTTCTGAATTTTCAGAAGGATCGCTTGCTATCATCAAACACGGCAATCCGTGTGGAGTGGCTTGGGGTTCTGAGTCAGCTGCTGAATTATTCACTCAAGCTTTTGAAGCCGATTCTAAAAGTGCTTTTGGGGGAATCGTTGCTACCAATCAAGTTATCGACGCAAAATCAGCTCATTTATTTTCCGAAGTGTTTTTAGAAGTCATTATCAGTCCCCGTTTTCAACCTGCGGCCTTATCAATTCTGAGCAAAAAGAAAAACTTACGACTGATTGAGTGGCCCACCCCCTATTTCCAGAATTACGAGGTTAGGGCGGCCATGGGCGGATGGCTGATTCAAGAACGAGATCTCCTTGGAAGCCAATCGGAGTTTCGCTGTGTTACTTCCGGGCCCGAACTGACCCAAAAGGACCTTCAGGATATGGGGGGAGCTTGGAAGGTCTGTAAGCATGTTCGCTCAAATGCGATTGTCCTAGTAAAAAGCAACCGAACCCTGGGAGTTGGGGCGGGGCAAGTGAGTCGAATTGACGCCTTGGAAATTGCTCTCGAAAAAGCACAGGGAAAGTGTGACGGGGCTATTCTTGCCTCCGATGCTTTTTTCCCCTTTCGAGATAGCATTGACCGACTCAAAGGGCTTGGGATCAGGGCAGTGATTCAACCGGGAGGATCCCAACGAGATCAAGAGGTTATTCAAGCCTGCCAAGAATTAGAAATTCCTCTTTATTTTACCGCTGAGCGCCATTTTAGACATTGAAACCCGCGTTTCTTTCGCTTCAGGTTTAGCCTTCAAATTACCGATAATCTTATTGAAATAACGAGGAAATTCATGGGTACATCTGACCGAAACTGGCTTGTCCGCACGCGAGCTCGCCAGATTCTGGGCCCTTACAATCAAGCAGAGTTGTATGAGCAACTCCGCCAGAACGGATTTAGTCCTGAAGATGAAATCGCATCTGCTGGAAGACCGTGGATTTCAGCTCAGACTCTCCTCAATCACGATTTCGACGAAGTGACGAGAACAAGCATCCCTCAGACAACCAAAACCGTAAAACTCTCAGACCCTGAACTAACTCTTACCCCTAGTCCTTCGACCTACACCCCCACTCCTTCAACCACTCAGACTCCCGTGGAAATTGTTCGCGAAGAAAAACCAATCAGTGCCCGAGAACTTTCCCAAGTCCGCTGGAACCACCCGGACAAAGTAACTTCACCCGAAACGTTTAAACCACAAATTAAACATTCTCACCGACGAGCTCCTGTTCTCACTGGCATTTTTCTTTTGGTTTTAATTGGTTTTTTTATACAAATGAATTCCCGTCGCAATCAGCCTCCAGCGCCTTCACAGCTGGCAACCAAATTGGGAAGCCCCTCGGAAACACCTTTTATTCGAAACGTCTATGATTTAATCGCCAAGAATGAAACTAGCAAAGCCCTAGAAGAGTTGACCAAATATCATCAGACGAATCCTCAAGACTTAGACTACCTTATTCCCTACGCTGCACTTCTGATTCATGAAAATCAAAGTTATGACCAGGCCAGAATCCATTTAGAAAAAGTTATTACCAGCTCAGTGGGAAACTCAATTAAAGCAAAGGCCCATCTGTGGTACGGATATTCTTTACTTGCAAGTGAAGAGGATGATTTTGGCGAAGCCCATTTTTTAGAAGCGCTTCAGTTAAATCCCAATGATCCTGCTGCTCGATTTAATTTGGGCAGAACATATATCAAACAACAAAAATATGCGCATGCCCTAGACTATTTGCAGTTAGCCGAAGTTGAAGTTCCCGATCTCTGGCTCATTCACATCTACAAAGGCCGAGCCAAAGTTGCACTGGGAAAGCTGGATGAAGCTCGCGCTTCATTTCGATTGGCGATTGAATCATCTCCCGACCGTTGGCTGAGCTATGTTTATTATTCGATGTTTCTCTTAGGATCGAAAGACTTGAATGAAGCAAAACTCACCTTGAGAAAAATGTTAACGCGAGACCCTCTCTTTGAATATTTTAGCCCACACCCCTGGGGTTTCTATCAAGAAGAGATCGATTACCAAGAATATTTATCAGCTTATGCAAAAGTAATGGCGCAAGCAAAACCCGAAGAGTTGGAACTGGGTAAAACTTTCATCTCCTTCTTTCTTAATGGAAATGGCCCGATTGAAAACTCTCGGCTTCAAACTCTTGCAGAAAAAGGAAATTTAATGACCCGAGTTTTGGCGCTCAGTACACTCTTGAGATCCGAACCCAAAAGCGAGGAACTTCGCCGTTCATTGGTTCGTTTGGGGGAAAACTTAAGTGAGTTTGGGCCATTTGCCTATGTGGTTCGAGCAGAAGCAAGGACTCGTTTAGGAAATCTCGCAGAAGCACAACAAGATCTCAATTCGGCTCTGCTAGCCGAGCCTAAATCAGCGGCAGCTCGACTTCTTCAATCGAAAATTTACAAACTTCAGAATCGAAAAGAAGATGCCTACCGAGAGCTCCAAACCATCCTTTCCTATCATCCTAACTACATCCCCGCGATAAAATCCTTGCAGGATTTTTGATCCTCCGGTTACTTTTACCTTGATGAACGTACTTATTTTGGGCTCTGGAGCCCGAGAACATTCTTTAGGCTGGAAACTCAAAGAACAAGGAGAATGCCGTCATATTTGGATTCACCCCGGAAACGCGGGAACCCGACGACTTGGGTTTCACAATTTTAGCCCCTGTGACTCATTGGCCAATCTTGTCCTCAAGTCCCGGGAACATGGTATCGATTTAGTTGTCATTGGTCCTGAAAATCTTTTGGCTCAAGGTATTGGAAATGCTTTTCGTTCTGAAGGAATCCGGGTTGTCGGACCCGATCTTGAGGGCTCTCGTTTGGAAACCAGCAAGGTTTTTGCTAAACACTTTATGAATAAGGCCGGAATCCCCACCTCTCCTTCTCGCGTTTTTTCCTCTTTGGAGGAATTGCAGAGTTATTCTCGTGATCGCTGGCCATGGGTTTTAAAGTTGGATGGCTTAGCAGCTGGAAAAGGGGTCGTCATTGCTAAATCTTTGGAAGACGTGCGGTCTTTTGGAGATGCAGTTTGGGTAAAAAATCAGTTTGGTCCTGGGCCCCACCAGCTTTTGGCGGAAGATTTTATCCCCGGTCGTGAAGTAAGCTACATCGGCCTCTGTGATGGACAAAGTTTTATTCCCCTTGCGGCAGCAACAGATCACAAACAGGTCTTTGATGAGAATCAAGGCCCCAACACGGGAGGCATGGGTGCTATTTCTCCCTCTCCCCACATGACTGCCGAATTAGAAGCGAAGATTAATTTCAGAGTCATTTCTCCTTTTCTAACCGAACTCAAAAATTCAAAGCTGGATTTTCGAGGGGTTTTGTTTGTTGGGCTGATGATCGATGAAAAAGGGGATCCTTTAGTTCTCGAGTTTAATACACGCTTTGGAGATCCAGAGACCGAGTGTGTTCTTCCTCGACTTCAAAGTTCCTTATTAACGCTATTAATAGCGACAGCTGAAAAAAAACTGGGGGAAGTATCAAAACCAAAGTGGAGTCCCCAAACATCGGTCTACATAGTGGCTTGCGCTCCCGGGTACCCCGAATCACCTAAAACCGGCTCTCTGATCTCAGGATTAGATTCTGTACCCAGTCATGAACTTTTATTTTTTGCTGGAGTTGCAGATTCAGATGGGGGGCTGATAACCGATGGAGGCCGAGTTCTCGGCGTCGGAGCACTTGACCTCACGCCCTTTGGAGCACGCCATAAGGCATACCAGATTTTATCCAAACTTCACTGGCCAGGGATCCATTACCGAAAAGATATCGGAGCCTAGTTCGCTTTTTCTGAATAGAACTTGGTCCGATTGACCGAGTATTCCTGCATCAACTTACTCGGCTTAAAGCGGTCTCCGTACTTGCGGGCAAAAACATCCAGATCACTAACGATGACTTCTGCACCCACAGTATCCGCATATTTCAAGAGGCCCCCCCGGAAAGGAGCAAACCCGGTTCCGAAGATCATCCCCACATCAATATCAGAAACTTGGCGAACCAATTTCTCCTCTACACATCGAGAGGCTTCGTTGATCATCAAATAAACCAAACGGCGAACAATCACTTCATCAGTCAAATCAGAAGCTCGTGGTTTTGGTTTAAACACTTCAAGTAGACTTAAATCTTCTTTGCGCTCACCTTTTTCATATCGATAAATTCCCAAACCTACTTTTTTTCCTAATCGCTTTTCAGAAACGACTGAAGCCATGGCTTCAGGAGATTTCATACGCTCGCCAAAAGCCCCGTAGAGAACATGGGATACTTTGCTCGCAACATCTAACCCTACCTCATCTAAAAGAGCACAGGGGCCCATCGGCATTCCAAACTTTTCCATGACCCGATCCATATCAGTGGGACGAACTCCTTCCATCAAAAGATGAACCGCTTCATTGAGGTAAGGCCCCAGAATCCGATTTACAACAAAACCAGGAGCGTCCTTGACAACGATGGGGGTCTTACCGAGGGCTTTTGAAAAACTAACAAGTGTTCCAATCGCTTCTGCCGATGATTTTTCCCCGTAAATCACTTCGACGAGTGGCATTTTGTCGACGGGATTAAAAAAGTGCATTCCCACTACACGCTCAGGGTGCTTGGTAACGGAAGCCAATTCAGTTACAGACAAACTCGAAGTGTTGGTCGCTAAAATCGCCCCCGAATCCATCTTGCTGTCTAGCTCTTTGAAAATATTTTTCTTAATTTCCAGATTTTCTACTGCCGCTTCCACCACAAGATCCAAGTGCCGAAAGCCTGAGAAATCCGTAGTGCCTTCGATCCGAGCCATCGCATTAGCCATTTCGGAGGGCTTCATTCGCCGCTTATCCACTAGTTTCTTAAATATTTTCTGGGCAGCTTCGAAACCTTTAGCAATCGCGTCCCAATTAATGTCTTTCATTCGAACGCGGACTCCTTTGGCAGCAAAGAGTTGGGCAATCCCGCCGCCCATCACGCCGGCCCCGATCACCCCCGCGTGTTTGATTTCTTTAGGAATAATTTTCTCTTGTACCCCTTTGTCCTTCTTGACCCCTTCGTTGAGATAAAAAACATGGATCAGGTTTTGAGATTCTGGGGTCACCATCAATTTGATGAAGGCATCCGCTTCGGTTTTTAAACCGTCATCAATCGAACCCCCGTAACTTTTTCTAATCACGTCGATGGCTGCTAAGGGAGCTGGGAAATTCCCATGGGTTTTTTGCATGACTTGTTTTTTTGCTTGATCGCAAACAAACCAGACTCCGCCAGGAATAGTACCGATCATTTTTTCTTTTAAAGGGCGAGAGCCAAACTTTCGTTTTTTTCCAGAAGCAGCAAGTTCGTTTGCCCAGGCCAAAGCTTTTTCAAAGAGAAACTCTTGGGGAACTACTTTATCCACCAAGCCCATTTTTTTGGCCCTCGTGCCATCTACGGTTTTTCCCGTCAAAATCATATCTAAGGATTTCTCAAGCCCAATCAGGCGAGGCATCCGTTGAGTCCCTCCCCAACCGGGAATGAGTCCCAGCAACACTTCTGGTAAACCGATTTTAGTTTGAGGGGAATCACTCACCATGCGGTAGTCGCAGGCCAAGGCCAGTTCGGTTCCCCCTCCCATGGAGGCCCCATGAATAGCTGCAATGGAGGGAATCTTCATTCGCTCGAGATACGTAAAAACAGATTGGAGCTTCATGAGTGAATCGGAGGAAGTGGACCCAGAAGCCAAGGTTCTGATTTCTCCAATATCAGCACCCGCAATGAAAATGCTGGGCTTCTTGCTGATCACGAGCAAGGCTTTCAGATTCGAATCATCTTCCACCTCACACAACAACTCAAAGAAACGAACCATATTCGCACTGGAGAGCTTGTTCGCTTTTTCCTCATGCTGATCAAACCAAATAATCCCGACCGCTCCTCGCTTTTCAAGGCTCAGGGATTTCTCCGCCGTGCCAATGGAATCCGGTTTCATTTGTGCCCGAAAGTTTTTGATCTCATTTTGAAAGTTGTCGCGTGTTAATTCCATAATCTCCTCAGTTTCTTTCCAACACAAAAGCAGCTCCCTGACCGCCGCCAATACACAAAGTAGCTAATCCTTTTTTCAAACCTCTTCGTTGCATTTCCAATAAAAGGGTCAGAACCAATCTCCCCCCCGTTGAACCCACCGGATGCCCCAAGGCGATGGCTCCTCCATTTACGTTTAACTTGTCATCTGACAAAGTTCCCAACGCTTTGGAACGCCCCAGTTTTTCCTGGCAATACTTATCAGAAGCAAAAGCCAGTTGATTAGCCAGAACTTGGGCCGCAAAAGCTTCATTGAGCTCCACGAGTTCGATTTGAGAAAGATCCATTTTTAAAGCATCTAACAGGAGGGAGCTGGAATAGATGGGCCCCATCCCCATTCGCTTGGGCTCGCATCCAGTAAATGAAAAGCCCGTGATGGTCCCTAGAATTTCCCTGCCTTCGGCTTTTGCTTTCGCTTCATTCATCAACATGAGAGCAACAGCACCATCTGTGATTGGACAAGAGTTTCCTGGAGTAATCGTGCCGTTCTCTCTATCAAAAAAGGGTCTTAGCTTTTGAAGTGCCTCAAGAGTTTGATTTTCTCTGGGCCCGAAATCCTTGTCCAAATGCTTTCGATAATCTGGCTCAATGGCAATGGGAGTTATTTCCTTCTGAAACTTCCCCTCTTTCTGAGCCGCCACTGTTCTCAGATGACTCCTCAGAGCATATTCGTCTTGAGTTTGTCGGGATATTTTGAAATCCCGAGCCAAGACCTCTGCCGTCTGCCCCATGTTCAACCCCGAAACAGGATCCGTTAAGCCCTCCATGATAGCCACGACCGGCTTTAGCCACTGGGGACGAAATTCAGCGAGTTTTTTAATTTTATCTGCTGGCGATTTTGCAAAATTCAAAGCTGCAAAGAGCTCAGTCATCTCGGGACTGAAAATAAGAGGCATATTGCTCATGCTCTCAGTTCCGCCGACAGCCATTGTTTCAGCGAGCCCAGAGCCAATTTTCAAACATCCCTGAGCAATCGCTTCCATGGCAGAAGCACAATTTCGATGAACCGTATAGGCCGGAGTGCTTTCGCTAAGTCCCGAACGAAGAGAAATGACACGAGAAATATTGGCAGCATCGGCAGGGGTCCCGGCATTTCCAAAAACGACTTCGTCCACATCGGTACCGTCCATTTCCACGCGAGCTAAAGCCTCAGTAAGCGCAGTTACTCCCAGGTGCACTGCAGTACAGT
>Ga0214923_10004903_pt1 | contig 15842 bp, 12 predicted proteins | sample LL1510_MetaG_FD_177993 | JGI IMG/M metagenome (GOLD analysis project Ga0214923, IMG submission 177993) | Freshwater microbial communities from Lake Lanier, Atlanta, Georgia, United States - LL-1510 | ecosystem: Environmental > Aquatic > Freshwater > Lake | place: USA: Georgia | collected...
ATCATTTCAAATCTCAGTCTCTTCCCCACTGGACTTTGGACAACCAGTGATCTAATACGAGCCCGAGTCTGTGAGCGTGACCGAGCCCGCCCGAACCCGATCAATCTGATTTTTGAGCCAATTTGGTCAGCATCATGATGATTCGAATTAATAATTCACGGCCTTTCTGATAATTGTCTTCATGTATAATATCTAAACGAATAAGCACTTCGGTAACATTGATTTATGAGGCAACAGGCCCAGGTGTAATTCCAGCCCATCTCAAGGATCTTGATAGCAAGAGCTCTTGCCCGCACTGAACTTCCAGGGCTGGATTTTCTGATCGACTCACCACGGTTTGGATTTTTTATACTTGATTATAATCCTTTCTATACTCATTCAACCTGAAGATACTGGTTTTTTTGCAACTTGATTTTTGTGCTTAGCAAACGTTTAAAAGCGATAGCGAAAATCCAGTATCTTCAGTTTGAATGAGTATATAAGCATTCAGACATCATCTCCTTTGCCATGCACTCCATGATGTGTTGACGTTTGTACTTTTGTATAAAATCAGTTCGTCGATTCACCTCTATCTTTAATGCTGCAAAACGACGTTCAGCGCTAATCACATCACAGGGGTGAAATACAACGGCATTCGTCATTTCCTTTTCTACAAAATCGGCAGCATAACCACCAAGGCCTGCCCATATTGGCTTGCCTACAGCCCCATATTCAAATAGTTTAGAAGGCAATACTTTTTTGAAAGCATTGTAGTCATTTAAGTGTAAAAAAAGCACATCAGCGGTCCGGTACTCCTCAAGCAATTGTTGACGGCCTATTGGTGGTAATAATTCGACATTGGTGCATCCTAGACGTGATAATTCCAGAGCCAGTTGATTTTTTCGACCCCCATCGCCTATCACTCTAAAATTGACCCGCCCCTCCATCCTTTTAGCCAACGATGGCAAAATACGATGCAAGCCCTGCCCCTCACCTATATTGCCAGCATAAAGAACGGTTAAAGGCAAAATGACTTCCTTTCTTGAAGAGTCACTGTCGAACATTAAAAAATCATCATCAATACCATTTGTGAATCCCGTTAAAGAAGCGTTTGGATAGCGCGTTTTGAAATAGTCCTTAAAGCCATCTGAAACGATATTGATATGATTGGCTTTTCTAAACGCCCATTTTTCTATGATTGAAAAGACGGGTTTTGCTACGAAAGATACTTTTTTGGGAAGCACATCCTGCAAGGTGTCTAAAAAAATATCCCTAATATCGAGATAAAGCATTGCTCGCTTCTGATGAGCAATATAAGCACCAAGTGCCGCAGTCATCAATCGAGAAGACGTAGCAAAAACCAATGCGTACTGATTATTCTTAACCAATTGATTCACTTTTTTTGCAAAATATCCAAATGCTTTGGCTTGATCAAGCATCCCACTCTGATGGGATGGCAAGGGAATACGATGAATGGTCAGCGCGCCATTTTTCTCGAATTCCGGTGCCGGTACCACATAGGTTGCATACCGATTTGGGACTGTTGTCATGACTTCTATTTCATACTTTTCGTTGACCAAGGGGAGCAATTGCTCAACGAGACTAGTACATCGAAAGGAGCCTGGGCATAAATCGGGGGCATAATAAAAAGATAAAATAAGAATTTTCACGACCTAAGCTCCTTGCCAACAAATGTCTGTCAATAATTCAGGGCCTTGCATGTCTACAACCAAACATTGATTGGGCTCTTCTTTTCCAAAATTTGGGTGCCAGGTAGAGGACTCCAACGTCACACGTTTAGCCATTTGAATTGTGATCCATACGACCTTGCTGTTTTCTAGCAGACAACTAAAATGCCCATCGGCAGTCCTTTGAATCGTCACTGTGGGGTGAAAATAAAATCTCGCACAAGCCGATTGATAATGACCGGTTAGAGTATCGTGAATCGTCATTTTATTCTCTGAAAAAGACCATGATCGCCGATGCACAGGCCGTCCTTTTAATCTTAAATAGCCATCATGAGAACAGGCAATGCGAAGCTCATCGCTTGCGTCATGAATCTCCAAATCAAAGGGCTTTGCTCTTCTCCCCACACGAAACTCAGCCCAAACTTCAGACGAATCCTGTTCATTAATGGTCACGGTATTGTGTGCTCTTGTCCGTCGTTGCGCGTGGCGCTTTACAGCATGACTATAGGTTGAAGTCCCTGAGTTAACGATCACTCGTTGATTAAAAAGACTTAATTCGAAGCTTAATGAGTCCGCATGAGCATGACCTGGCTGCTCATCTGGTCCAATCAAGCCAACATCTAAAATCGCTTTACCATCCGGCGTTAGATTGATGACACAAAAGCCAGAATCGATTAGATGGTGGCAATCACTATTCACTGTTTTTATTGGTTTTATTCCTAATTGGCTGGCATAACACTCTAATTCAGCCATCCGAGGTGCAGCACCCAATGCCGCGTCATTAAAAAATGCAATCTCACCATCGGGATGGCATAAATATTGTAGCCATTGCAACGCCTTTTTAATAAGGCCCTGCCATTGTTTTTTTCGAGCCAATAACTCACTCAACCCAGAGCAGTCTGCCAGATGCACAAGATCACATAAATCCCACAATAAAAGTGCGTGATACATGGGTGATAATTCAAAATGTCCGCCGTCTTTTAGAAATTGCTCTTCCATTTGCTCATCTAAAATCTCAAGCCCTTTTAAAACCCAAAAATTGGCCTTGTTTCCAGAAAAAAACGCGCCAATAAAGACCAATGCCTTTCCATTCACAAAAAGATGATTCCCTCGAATATGAAATTCCCGTTGCTTATAAAGTGCTTCTGCTTGCAGACTCAGCGACAAATATTCTATGGGAGAAAGAGACGTGGTTTGGCCTTTATACCATTTCACCAAATTAACAAGTCTTAAGGATAAAGGATAAGGCTCCCAACCCACACCCAAACAAGGTGGATTGTCTCTTATCCATTTTTCAATAAATTCATTTAATAATTCACGATGTTGAGGAGCATGAATAGAACCCAACTCCTCTAGATAATGTAAATGATATAACCACAACTTGGATTTATGAGAGCTATTCCAATCCTCTTTTTCAAACAAGCAGCCACTTTCCCCAAGAAATCGAACCTCATCAATACTTAGAATCGATCGTTCCGATGTTCTTGATTGCCCTAACCAAGAGGATACCCACTGTCTTTCGCTTACATTCACAGGGGGATGAACGACTAATTTAACCATTCGATAATAAAGTCGAAACCATAGTTGAGACCACCGTAAATACTTTACGGTGTGGTAAAACAGTAATAATTTTTTTGTAGGACTATGCCTGCGTTGTTTTAACTCCCGCGACTCGTATTTTTTCAAAGCGGATTCCTCCCTGAGCACCCAGACTTATCGGTTGCTTCGTGTAACCTTATCCAGCGACTAAAATACAACAACTGCCATAATTTATAGGTATGGTTTGCTTGTAAGGTAAAATGCTCGTCTAATAAATCATCGATCCTATCTAGACGAATATATTCACGCGCATGTTCAAACTCACTTTTTAGCTGTGCCTTTCCTATCTTACGAATTAACCCATCCAATGGTGGATTAAAACCAGTTTTTGGTCTTTTGGTAAAACGTTTGGGGAGGCGTTTCGCTAAAAGTGCTTTAAGTGGGTATTTTAATTGTCGTCTTTTGATTAGCGTTTTCGTTGGTAGTGATAATCCATGGGCTACAATAGCTTCTGCTAGCAAAGGAACACGAAGTTCAATGCTTGCTAACATGCTGGCTTTATCAGCAACCATCAGGTTATGCGACAAAAAACCCGATAAATCAAAAAATTGGGCTAATTTAACTTTGTCGTTCAGACGGCCCGTAAATGGATCAGCTATGCGATCAAGCCTATTTTTATAATGCTCCGACAAGGTTTCAAACGCAGGGAAGAAGGCATCTAGTTCTTGACGATTAAAATACCCTAATAATCGTGCATAAGCACTAGGCCAATGTTTTTCTGCCGCGTAAGAAGCCAAGCGTTCAAATTTTTTTTCCCAATTTCTTGGAAAACAGTTGTTTTTTAAGCACCAATTTAATAGAGGAGACAAGGCCTTTACCCAACGATGTATTTTTAATACAGCATACCGCGGGTATCCTGCAAAGACTTCATCGCCTCCCATACCACTAAGCATTACCGTATAGCCTTTTTCCTTGGCGGCTTTTGACAATTGATAGGTTGCCAAAAACGTATAATCTGAAATCAGCTCTTCTGTGTTTGCCGCTACAAAGTCGACGAGACGAAGAAGCGCCTCTTTGTCTGAGCTATTTTGTGAGAGATCCGACACATTCAATGGTTTCTTTAAAAAATCAGCAATAGCATTAGAAAATTGCAGATCAATCGCCGTTAATGGATCATCTTCAAAACGTGCAAAAAACAGATCATTTTCTTTCGCATAGGAAGCAATCAAACTCGAATCAATTCCTCCGCTAAAGAAAGTTCCTAAGGGGACATCAGCCACCAACTGCTGTTGTATTGCGGCGTTAACGTTCTCCTCGAGCGTCATCCCTTCAATAAAAATACGGTCTGCACGAAAATCAACGATTTTTTCTAGCCCATTCGTTAAGTCAAACTCCAAATAATGGCCAGGTAATAATTTTTTAATATCTTTAAACCCCGTCGCCGGTTCGTATAAAAATCCCTGATTAAAAAACTCAAACACATCGTTGTGATCGACTTCAATGTTGACCTCTGAATAAGACTTAAGACCACGAATTTCGGAGCTAGCAAACAAACTATTATCATCTTTAAAAAGATACAACGGTTTGATGCCTAAACCATCTCGGACTAAAAAGAGCTTGTTGTTTGTTTCATCCAATAATACAAACGCAAACATCCCTTCCAGCATGGCAAATGAATCCACACCGAAGGCGTTATATAACCGTAAAACCACCTCGGTATCGGACTGTCCTATGGTATTTAAGCCATGATCCTGTAGGCGTTGTCGTAAGGCGCTATGATTATAAACTTCGCCATTATAGGCCAGGGTCGTCTTCAATCCGACATCCATGGGTTGGTGGCCTTTCTCAGAAAGATCGAGGATACTTAAGCGATTATGGCCAATGCCAAGGTGGTATCCTGCAATGTCTTTATAGACAGATCCCTGGGCATCAGGACCTCGGTGACGCATGCTATCCATGCTCCTCTGAAGCTCCTCTGGATTTTGCAATTTAGTACTGCAATACAAACTAATCCCACACATGGTTTTCCTTGGTTTTCTTAAATCCACAAACTCATATTGATAACGACAGTCAAAATAAAAATCAAAGCAAGTGTGACCCGAATAAACAGTAATTTTTGATCCAAAACACGCTCTATGATCCTAAACACAAAGGCGGTGTAGATCATATTCATCAAAAAAGACGCGAACGAATAAACATAAAACCCTCGAAATAAGGTCGCCACCACATAGATCACCAATACATTGAAACCAAAATATAAAAGATTGGCTCGAATCACCACAAATTCTTTAGATGCCACCATGAGTTGGGGGTAAAAAGACAAAGTCAGTGACAATAACAGTCCCATCGTCGCATAATTATAAACACCAAGAAGTCCACCGTGAAACTTCATGAAATAATGATTAATCATCCAATTTCCACTAAAAAAAAGCATCAAACTCAAGACCACATACAAGCCTACAATCAGATAGCAAGTATTCATACTAATAGACAAGGTATTGGATGATTTTTTTTGCCCACTTAAATGAAAAATAGTCGGACTTAAGACTTTTCCCAAGGAATTAATCGCGACGATTCCAATTTGAAAGAATAAAGCAAAAAAACCATAACAAGCCAATTGATATTTATTGTTCACCATTATTAACGCCACTCTATCGCCTGCTTGGGTGAGAAAAGAACTAATGGTCAGCAAAAAAGGGGCGGATCCTAGAGCGATGACTTGCATGAAGTGCCGTCTTTTAGGTAGACGATATAAATAGTCAATATTAATAATAAAGAGGTAATAAAAAACAGCCGCCAAGTATGCAAACAACGTGCTCATCACCCCTGCAAAAACACCAAAATGTTTTACAGTAAAAAACGCAATGGTAAATTGTAAGAGTGAAAAAATTACCAAGCCGATGCTATATGCTGAGAAATGGCCTTCATTGCGAAGTTTTGCTTGGGCATAAGTAAACACTTGCATGACTAAAACACCAGAAATGACCCAAAATGCCAGAGCTGAAAGATAATTAAACATATAAAGCGACAAAGACAATGAAAAGAAAAAGACAATAAGAAAATTGATAACCGTATTGGCATGCTCTTGAATCAGGAAAGCTGCTTTTTCATCACCTTGACCCAAGACCAACGGATATTGTTTATTGAAATAACTTAGCGCACCCAAATGCACATAAGGGCCTAAACGATAAATCAATGAAATTGCTGCCCACTCGGCATATTGATTCATATACAACCAACTTGCCAATAGGAACTCAAAACCATACAAGGGAACTTTGGTAACTAATTCTACAAAAACGGTGACAATTAAATTTCTTTTAAGTCTAGTAGGACTCACAAGGAAACTCCTGTTGTGAGCGTTGGTTCAACCGTTGACTTTGACCTAAAAGAATGCCATTGATCATCCAAAAAATTGGCTCATCAAATAAATTAAAGACAAAAGATGCATAAATCAGATAAGTGATACAAGACCATTTGAGATAACTGTATTCGACGGCAACAGAGGATAACATTCGAATAAGTAATAACCCTAGCGCCACAAAATAAATAAGACTCACAGGCACACCAAAAATAATCACTGGATTGATGTAACTAAAATGAACATTTTTATATTCTTCAACATCAGGCTGATCCGCTTGTGAATGAGTATAGGTGTAGGTAAACCCAAAGCCACTTCCTATGATGACTTTTTCAATGTCAAAAGCCCAGGTGTTATACGCTGAAATCACTTCATTTAATCGCCCCGCGGAATACTCATCGACACTGCCTCTGTCTTCATACGTATATTTGCTGATTAATTGTTCGCTAGTGGAGGGCAAGACAACAATAAAAAATGCAGCCAAGATGAGGCCACCCATCAATGATTTAAGAATCGTTTTCACATTGACTTTGTGAAGCAAAAAGACGCAAGAAATAATAAAACCAATGACCAAAGCAACCAAGACCCCCCTCTTTCCAGAAAAAATAATCAGCAACAATGAACTGATCCATAAAACGGGGCGATGCTTCTGAAAATTATAAAAAAAGACCATAATAAGTGCTTGGCAGGCCAAGCCTAAATAAATATGAAATCCCAAAACATAGGGCATGCAATACATAAATCCTATCACAAAAGAACAACTCATCATGGTCGCTATACTAAATATCCGCATAAACTTATCCAATGCGACCGTTTGACTAGCGTTGTAGAAATAAATAAACAGCAAAATGCCCGTCATAAAGTGAAAATATCCAGCGACAATATCTATCAAGTGATTTTTTTGTAATAACGCAACAAGGAAACCATAAATTCCGATAAATAGAAAGCTTAGGCTATACGCATTTAGTTTCGGTTTGGATTGCAATACCAAGACAAACAAGGTCGAAAACAACAGTATCGGCTCTGAAATTCTCAACACAAAATAGCCAAAGCCTGCATCCCCTGATAAGGTTCGAAAAAGATATAAAAAAGGCGTGCTAAAATAATATAGAATGATTAGCTTTGCTATAAAATTTAAATGTCCTTTGCTTTCAATCGCGTTATACACAACCCTTTCGAACCTCATAAGCGCCGTCGTGTTTAATTTTTACAATAAAATCATTGATGCCTTCTGATAATAATTTCATTTGCAGGGGATTGTGAGGATTTTTCTTGGTTTGATAGTCTAATGGGAAAATATAGCCTGGGATAAGCCCTTTTAGCATATGCGAAACAACATCTTTTTGAAATTGTTGTTTATCGTAGGATGCTTCTTGGTAATGCTTTATTAACATATCCTCAAGATTTTGAAGACTCTCTTCTTCTTGTAACTTTAAAATCCCATAACCGGGATCATAATAGGCATGACCAAAGGTAACCAACGGTTTGTTTCTCATGATCGCTTCAACCCCTACCGAACCTGTCCAAGTTAAAACCAAGTCGGACTGTAAAATCACATCGTTAGAGGGTACATCAAAGGGGGTCAAAATAATATCAACATTTTTGATCAATTTTTCATAAAAATGAGACCGTCGAAGCCCCATGGCAGAAGGATGCTCTTTCACTAAGAGTATCATTTTTTTATATCTGTTCGCAGTTAATTGCTCAACCACTGAATAAAATGATGAAAATTGACTGTGCGTCCCCCAGTAATCGACAGAGCATTCTGGATAAAATTGCAATGGCAAATAGACGATTAATTTATTGTTATTTTTCGCCGCCTCTATGAATTCAAGCCACCTTTTATTCTCGAAACGCCTAAAAAAAATCTGATCTATTTTTCTGCAACTCATGCAATGTTTAGCAGCCACCGTATTGTAGTAAAAATTATCTGGATCTCGATCAATCAATTTTTTAAAGAAATAATAAATGACCTTGATTTTCTCTTTAATATACTTCGAAAAATACATCGACCACGGTGAGGTATCCCACATAAAATCTTTTTGCATATTGGGCAAATAATTTTTAATCCGAAGCTCATTCAACGCTTTTTCTATCATCTCCATGCTGGGATCGCTCAGTTGAATCAATTCACCCCTGGCGGTCAATCTGGAGTAGCCATTAATCATGTTATTTAAAAAACCAACATACTGACTATTCCTCTCCCTCATTACTTGATCCACGATGTCAAGGATATAAGAATCCATGACCATTCCAAAGACAACATCGGGTTTGTATTTGTCTACTATTCTTTCAATGGCCAAGGTCATTGCCTTTGCTCTTAAAAGTGCCACATCCGGATCTAGCGAGCGCAAGTATCGGCACCGCATAACAATTCTATCAAAATCAAACGTATTTTTAGGAAAATTCCTGCGTTTTTCCAAATCCACTTTTGCTACATAATAATACTCCATGATGCAAATGGATTCTTCACCCATATGGTCGCTCATGAAATGGACATCCTTAAAACAAGCAATGTTCTTTGCTAATTCATGGAAAAATGTTTTAATTCTTGGCCGCGTATATACAATAACGTTCATGGAATGACCTTTTATAAAGTATGAAACCCATCATCAACAACAATCGTCTGCCCACAGACAAATTCTGAATCATCTGAAAGCAAAAACAGAATAGAACCCACGATGTCTTTTGCGTCCAACATGCCCTTGGTTCGACAGTGCGTTTTGTAGCGCGCAATAAAATTCTCATCTTGCTGAGCCAAAATACCACCAGGACTGACACAATTGACTCTGAATTGCGATCCCTTTGTATACGCGGTGGCATAGGTTGACAGGTGTTGTATGGCCGATTTGATTGCCGCATATTCCACCGGCATGGTCATTGATGTTTCACTATAAAGATCAAACCGAGGCGCAATGGAGCCATAAATTGAAGATAAATTCACCAGTGAAAATCTTTCTTTCGTCTGTAATGCATAACGGACACAACGCTGCATAAAATTAAAATACCCACCCAAATGCAAAGAAACATTTTCGGAAAAATCTTCAAACGTGACGTCGAGAAACGGTCGGCCATAATGCTCATTTCGGGGGTATGCCGCATTGACTGCGCCATCAATACGCGAAAACTCTCTAACACCGGCATCAAATACTTGCTCTAAAGACGCCGCATTTGTTATGTCGCCCTGCAAAACGAACAGATGCTTGGATGCTTCATAAATCAAAGGCGAGCTATCCAACGCAATCACATGAGCACCCTGCCTTAATAGAGCCGGCACAATAGCTCGTCCTAAAAGCCCACCCGCCCCAGCAACTACAATTGTTTTATTATCAAGGCTCACAACATCTCCTCATCGTTTGTTGCTCTGAAAAAAACCATGACTTGTCCATTTTTGCTCCGCGCATAACTCAAAACTCTAACACGACTTGTTCTGATGAGCGAACAACGTTTCTGCGACCATAAAATCAAAAGCATCATCAATATCAACGGCCCGATGTTTGGGAACCACCACAGAATTGACCCGTCCACTCAGTAAACTATTTTTTTCTAAGATATAGGAAGGTCTTAGGGCATAAGCCACTGTGGTGATGTCATAGGTACAAGGCACATCTTGGCGCCGATTGTAAACCGAACCATCATTAACGAGTCGACACTCACCGCTTTCCTCGCGAATAACCATATTAAAATAGGGACTTCGAGAAGAAGGGGTCACCGTAATGACGACATCGGTATCATCCGTAAGCCTCTTTAAACACTCCTCAACATCGACTTTTATTCGCAAAGGACTGGTTGCGGGCAAACTTAAAAACACATCAAAAAACTCGCCCTTGGCCTTCAGAAAGGCTATCGCATGCTGCCAGGCTAACCATTCGGGGGCCGTGCTGGTGGCTAATTCGGGAGGTCTTTTTATAATCTCAGCAGAATAAGACGCTGCAACCGCTGCAATGTCATCAGAATCGGTTGAAACATATACTTTTTTTACAGCGTCCACTTGTTGCGCCATTTTTATCGAATGCGCGATCAAGGGAATGCCACCTAATAATTTGATGTTTTTGTGCGGCAAGCCCTGGGAGCCTCCTCTTGCAAAAATAAACGCGTAAACAGTCATAAGCATTCCTTTAATGCGACGATCTTTTGGGTTCTTGATGAGTCCTTCATGGCATCAACCATCGCAAGCACTTTAAGTCCCTGCTCAAAAGAAACCGCGGGTGTCATCTCACCTTTGGCCACCTTTGCAAAACGAGACAACTCGTCTAAATACATTTGATTTCTATCGTATTGATTGTTTTCAAACAACAAGGTTGCTTCACCACTGGGAGAGGTCATCACCAGTGAGTTTGCAATGAGATTCCAAGTCAACGTACCCAAACTCCCAATGATTTTGCAGGTCCTTGTGGATGAATGTTGAAGCAAATCCATATGTAGATTCACCACAACACCATCTCGTCGCATAAAAATTGCATCGGCGACATCTTCAACATCCAAGTCTAGTAAGCCACTAGTCGACGTTTGACAAAACACCTGGTCAAAATCACCAAATAACCAGGTGAGGTAATCCAGTTCATGACTCAATTCCAACAATACACCACCACCCAGTGATTTTTGCGCCGATACATTGTTTCTATAATCGGTCTTCGGTCGCCAATGAGGCAGAAACTGACCAACATCAATCGTAATCGACCGAGGATTTCCCAATAACCCTTCCGTTAAATATTTTTTAAGAAAAAGGGCGGAGGGAAGATAGCGCAAGTTGTATCCCATTTCAATGCGATGCTGGTGACGCCGAAAAACATCGCCCATCGCTTTGTAGGTGATTAACCCATCAGACAATGGCTTTTCGATAAAGACAGCAATGTTGTTTTCCAATAATAATTGTGCTTTTTCGAGATGGAACGGTGCGGGATTGGCAATGACTGCAAACAGGGGATTGTCCACAATGGCCTCTGTTAAATCCAGATAAATGACATCGGCCCCTACCGATTGGGGCGTTCTTTTTTTTTCTGTTGATGGAACGCATCCTACTTTTGATAGTGGGAATAATTTTTTTAAATTCTGGATGTGTCGACAAGCCATATTCCCACTGCCTACTACAAGATAATTCTCTTGCTCACTCATGCGAAAGCATACTCCTCTTGCGCCAACTGAAAATCTTCCATTCTTCCAATATCCAACCAGTATTCATGAATCGGAAACATATTAACAACCTGCCCTGCCGTGATCTGCTGTCCCAATAAAGTCGGCATGTCTAAATGAATACCAGGCAAGACACTTTTAACCAACGGTGGAGAAAGCAGATAAATGCCTGCGTTGATAAAATAATGATGCGTTGGTTTTTCTACCACAGAGACAATACGGTGATCTTGACCTTGCACCACTCCATAGGGCACAGAGTGTTCATATTGACGAACACACATCGTAGCCACTGCTGGATGGCTGTTATGAAAGGCCAACAAACTTTCAAAATTGACATGGGTCAGTAAATCGGCATTCATAACCAACAACGGAAGATTTATAGCGTCTTTTGGTAATAAACCGAGCGCACCGGCCGTTCCTAATGGCTCACTTTCATAAATGTATTTAATGTCTACTCCAAATCGTTGCCCATCTAAAAAGTAATCTTCAATCATATGATGCTTGTAATGGGTGGAGATATAAAAACGATGAAATCCTGCGTCTATAAAGCGTTCTAGGATGATTTCCAATATAGGCTTTTGGCCTATTTTCAACAATGGCTTTGGACAATGCTGAGTCAAGGGTTGTAAGCGTTGCCCAAAGCCACCCGCCATTAAAAAAACCGGGTTGTCTCTATGCCTACTTTTCAGCAAGTCGTGCAAGGTTTGTAATCCGATGACGCGTTGCTGGTCATCAACGATCGGCAGCTGAATTAATTGATATTTCTCCATCGTAGACAGTATGAGATCTTTAGACCAATCGGGATGAGCCATCTTCGGCGTTAGACACATCATCTGTTCTACCGATGTGCTCATTGGTAGGTGTTTAATTAAAGCGCGCCTGACATCCCCATCAGTAACGGTGCCCAGCAAACGATGATTGTCATCAACAACCAGTACTATCCGCTGCCCTCCTGCATCCAATTTTTTGATGGCCTCACTCATGGTGGTCGTAGAATTAACAAATAAGGATTTAAACTGCATGATCTCACCGCCCTGTGATAAACAAGATTACAATTCTAAGAGGTCGCCTGGTTCATAAACCTTTTTGGTTGTTGAACCCAATAAATTCCAATAATTGGATGGGGAAAGCCCATGCCCTGCTCTTTTGGTGGTTACATCAGAACGCTCTATCTTTTTTCCACAAGGCAAGTGCTCTGCCGCAATAATGGATTGTCTCACCTGATTTCTAGTGTCTAATTCGCTCTTTTGTGGTGCTTTAAGCCCATTACCCAACGCCAATTCTAATGCCCTGATGTCTGAAACCATTGCTTTAAACTCACCCACCTCTATCGATGCTTTATGATCAGGACCGGGTAAATTTCTATCAAGTGTGAGATGCTTTTCAATGATTTTGGCCCCCCTTGCAACAGCCGCTATTGGAATGACCGTGCCTAAGGTGTGGCAAGAATACCCCACCTTTGTTCCAAAAGCGTTGGCCAATGTATCCATTGCTCGAAGGTTTACTTCATTCCAGGGTGTTGGATATTGGGAGGTGCAATGCAATAACGTCACCTTATCTTTTAAAACATCATGAAATGATCCATCACTCCAAAACGACCATATATCATCTAGGTGTCGAGGTTCGTGGTCGTGCTGCCATGCATAATGAATAATTGCTAGGGCAAGCTCCACTTCAGACAGTGTCGCCATGCCAGTGGATACAATTAATGGTTTGAACGTTTTAGCAAAACGCCATAACAAGGGGGCATTGGTTAACTCCCCTGAGGGCACTTTATATACCGGTAAATGCAAGGTTGTTAAAAAATCCAAACTATCCTCATCAAATGCTGTCGATAAAAATTCAATACCCAGTTGATGAGCAAACCTCTGCAATTCGCCATAGCAGGACAAGGGAAGTTCTAATTTGGCGAGCATGTCTTTTTGAGACTCCTGTGCATCCGTCGTTTGCTTTTGATAGCTGGCTTTTTCAACGGTGCTTGTGGCTAATCGTTCGGCTTTAAACGTTTGAAATTTAATAGCATCCGCACCGACTTCTGCAGCAGCCTGCACCAAATCAAGGGCTAAATCCATGCGTCCGTTATGATTAACACCGGCCTCTGCAATAATATACACGTCATTTTTATGTCGTTTCATTGATAAATTCCATGTCTTTAAACGGTTTGGTTTTTGAAAATTGATGTTTTTTAAGAATCGATAAAATCCGCGAAGAGACACACCCATCGCCATAAGGATTGATAGTCCGCTCACAAATCTCACCAAAGGCTGGGCTTAATCCCTTTTGAAACGCTTCTTTTAATGCGTCGTACTGATCGCTGCTATGAATAATCGAATCGGCGGCTAAACGGCCTTGCTGCCGTCGCCCTATGTTGATAGTCGGTACTTTAAAAGACGGCACTTCAATAATCCCACTCGAAGAATTGCCGACTACTAAAGCCGCGTGCGCAACCGCAGTCAGATAATTTTGAAAGCCCAAAGAATTAAAAATAAAAGCACGCGATGAGCCCTTGCAATACTGCTCTAATTGCAAGATTATTTCATGTCCGCCATTATCTGCATTCGGATAGGTAAACAACACGTGATAATCTTTATAGTCATCTAATACTTGCAATAAAGAAACCAACCCCTCTTTTGAAGCCTTTTCCAAAAGCGTGACGGGATGATAAGTCACTAGGAAATAGGGTTTTTGCAATGGGATTTGTAAATGGTTTATCAGCTCATCAAACGTGTGACGTTTTGTTCTAGTGACGTGTTCCAAACCTGTCGCTCCTACATTAAAAACCGTAGAAGGATCTTCTCCTAATTGAATCACACGACGTCGATACGTTTCGGTTGCGACAAAATGCAACGATGCCATTTTCGTGATGGCGTGCCTGACGGCATCATCATAAGCACCTTGACTCAACTCTCCCCCATGCAGATGCACCAAGGGAATATTCATAATCAATGCGGCCTGTGCAATGGCTAACGCTTCGGTGCGGTCACCCAAGACGACCAATACGTCTGGTTTTAATTGTGCCAGTGCATCGGCAAAACCAATTAATGCGATACCCATTGATTTTACAATGCTACTCGCGGAATCAGAAGCCAATAACATCTCTACTCGGGCATCAATGTTGAAACCATCTGCGACGATGGCCTGCCAAGTATTGCCGTGGTGAGCTGAAAGATGTGCGCCACTCACAATCACTTGCAAGGTTAATTCATCATCATGTTTAATCGCATGCATCAGCCAATAAAGCAAACCATATTCCGCACGAGTTCCTGTAAAAACCGCTATCTTACGCACGCAACTCTCCAGCAACGACACCACTAGGAAGATTAACGACCCTGTCTTCTAACCATTCTGTGATGTTCAATGGTCCTTTTGGTGAGTTCTTATACATCGGCAAATGATGCAATGCACTCCATATCGGCCTTGTCATGATTTCATTCTCATTGGTAAAGCGCAGAAAATCATCACGCTCATTCCTGTCTTTGCAAATAACGGCATTTAACCAATAATTGCTTTGGCTATGTGGCGGCTCCTTGATGAAACGATAGGGGGTATTGGCAAAAAGTACTTCATAATCTTTTGCTAATTGTCGTTTAGCAGACACATATGATTCCAATTGATTTAATTGCGCACAACCCAATGCCGCATTAATATTAGGCATGCGGTAATTATATCCCATTTCATCGTGATAAAACTCATAAGGGTGGGGACGTTTTGCTGTGGTCGTTAAATGTTTTGCTCGCTCACCAAATTCACTTTTACTTAAAATCATCCCCCCACCGCCGGTTGTAATGATTTTATTGCCATTAAAACTCAAAATCCCAAATTCACCAATCGTTCCCGTATGACGGCCCTTATAAAAACTACCTAATGATTCAGCGGCATCTTCGATAATGATTAATGACCAACGTTGACAGACTGCTTGCAGCAAATCCATATCCACTGGATGGCCAAACGTATGCATGGGGAGGCATGCACGAATGATGCGATGATCCTGTTTATTGAGGCATTGCCCCCGGTCATCAACATACGCATGTTCTTGAAGCCACGCCTCTAGCGATTGAGGACAAAGGCCTAAATAATTTTTATCGACGTCAATAAAAATAGGGGTTGCATGACAATAAGCAATGGCATTCCCAGTGGCCACAAAG
>Ga0214923_10004904_pt1 | contig 15832 bp, 12 predicted proteins | sample LL1510_MetaG_FD_177993 | JGI IMG/M metagenome (GOLD analysis project Ga0214923, IMG submission 177993) | Freshwater microbial communities from Lake Lanier, Atlanta, Georgia, United States - LL-1510 | ecosystem: Environmental > Aquatic > Freshwater > Lake | place: USA: Georgia | collected...
GCTTCGAGCAGGTGCTCGATGTCGTCCACCGAGACGCTCGGCTCGTCGTGCTTGTGGGCTCCGAGCACAAACAGCACGGCCGACGTGGCGGAGCTGAGCCCCCAGACGAGCGGCTTGGTGAGCCCTGCGAACCGCTGCATGAAGGGGGCGACGAGCCGGGCGATCGACTCGGCCTGCCGGAGGGCGAGCCGCTTGGGCACGAGCTCGCCGAGGAGGAGTGTGAAGAACGAGAACACCGCCACGAACGCCGTGAGGGCGATCGGCTGGGCGGCCCCGGCGAGGCCGCGCGGGCTGTTCGCGGCGATCAGCGCGGCAATGTCGCTGACGAGGCGGTCGCCGCCGTAGGCGGCCGCCAGCGTGCCGACGAGCGTGATGCCGATCTGCACCGTGGGCAGAAACTTGTCGGGGCTCGACGCCAGCTCGAGCGCCTTCTTCGCGGCATCGTCGCCGGCGTCGGCCATCTGCCGGAGCCGCCCGCGGCGGCTGGCCACGATCGCCATCTCCGCCCCGGAAAAAAATCCGTTGGCGAGGATCAGCGCGAGGACGATGAGGAGTTCCTGGAGCATGGCGGTGCGGCGTCAGCCGGCGGCGTGGTCGCGGCGGGTGATCGCGAGGTTGTCGCGGTGGATCACCTCGTCGTAGGGGCAGTAGCCGAGCTCGTCGGCGATCCGTTCCGTCTTCAGGCCCGCGATCCGCCGGAGCTCGGCGACGGGATAGTTCACCAAGCCTCGGGCGAACTCCCGGCCGTCCGCAGCTGCGAGCGCCACCACGTCGCCCGTGGTGAAGTCGCCCTCGAGCCGCCGCACGCCCGCAGCGAGCAGGCTGCGGCCCTGCGCGACGACGGCATCGCGCGCTCCGTCGTCGACGATCACGGTCCCCCTGGGCTCGGCCGACCACCCGAGCCAGCGCTTCCAGGCGGGCATCGTCGCGCCTCGGGCGAGGAACGCCGTGCCCACGTCTTCCGCCGCCATCAGCCGCTCGAGCACGTGGTCGTCGCGGCCACAGGCGATCACGCAGTGGCTCCCCGCCTCGGTGGCGATCCGGGCCGCGGCGATCTTGCTCGCCATGCCTCCCTTCGACAGGCCCCCGAGCCGGTCGCGGGCGAGCCCTTCGATGCGGGCGTCGATCCGTTCGACGACGGGCACCCGGCTCGCCCCGGGTTCCGACGGATGACGGTCGAAGACGCCGTCGACGTCCGACAGGAGCACGAGCAGGTCGGCCCCGAGGAGCGTCGTCACGAGCGCCGCGAGCCGGTCGTTGTCGCCGAAACTGGTCCGCAACTCCTCGACGCTGACGGTGTCGTTTTCGTTGATGACCGGAATCACGCCGTAATCGAGCAGGGCCCGCAGCGTGTTGCGGATGTTGAGGTAGCGGGCCCGGTCCTGCACGTCGTCGGCGACCAGGAGCACCTGGGCGGCATGTCGCTTGCTTCCGCGAAACACCCGCTCGTAGGCCTCGATGAGACTGCTTTGCCCGATCGCGGCCACGGCCTGCAGATGGGCGAGTTCCCGGGGCCGGACGGTGAGCCCCATTCGGCCCATGCCCGCCCCGACGGCACCGGAACTGACGAGCACGACGCGCCGCCCCTGGGCCAAGAGCGCCTCGAATTGCCGGCCGAGCGCCTCGATCCGGGCGACGTCGAGCAGGCCGTCGCTGCCGGTGAGTACGCGGGTGCCGACCTTCACGATGACGAGTCGGGAGGTGTCGGCGAGGGTCCGGCGCGACGGATCAGCCATGGAGGTGGAGCGAACGGAGAAGCGTGCCGTAAACGAGCCCGAATCCTACCCAGCCGGTGCCACCGTCGGCCACCGCACCGCGGCGCCGACGAGCGGCCGCGGCCGCGACCGCGGTTTTCGTGCCGAGAGAGATCGAGCCGTTGAGCGACGTCGGGATCGGCCGCTATAGTCCGTGAGCGGCGCGAGTTTCAGCCTTCCCTGCGGGCGTCTCCAGTGAGCGAACTCCATCACGAGTGCGGCCTGGCGGCGATCTACCACCTGCCCGGGGCCGATGCGAGCCCGCTCTGCCCCGCCCAGGGGCCCGAGGAGGTGTCGCGGCTCGTGCCGAGGATGCTGCTCGACATCCAAAACCGCGGCCAGCTGTCGGCGGGCATGACCGCGTGGAATCCCTCTCGCAGCCACCTGCTCGCCACGCTCAAGGACGTGGGCACCGTGAGCGAGGTGTTTCGCCTCGGTCACCGGGGCAAGTACGAGGCCTTGATGGAGCAGCACATCGGCCCGGCAGCGATCGGCCACGTCCGCTACGCCACCTGCGGCGCCGACGACCGCGGCTACGCCCAGCCGCTCGAGCGGCCGCACATCCAGAAGCGGAAGTGGTTTGCCTTCGGGTTCAACGGCCAGCTCGCCAACTATCCCGAACTGCGGGCCGAGATCCTCGCCGGCGACGACAACCACCTCACCCGTGACAACGACACCGAAGTCATCATGCATGCGATCGGGAACGAGCTCTCCGGGCTCGCCGATCCGCGGCCTGTCGACCTCCTGGCGGCGATCGCCGCGCGGTTCGACGGCGCGTGGAACCTCGCCATCCTCGACGCCTGCGGCCGGATGATCGTGGCCCGCGATCCGCTCGGCATCCGGCCGATGGAATACGCCCGCCTCGGCCCGCTCGTCGCCGCCGCCAGCGAGAGCGTCGCCCTGCTCAACCTCGGATTCCCAGCCGAGTCGATCCGCTCGCTGGAGCCGGGCACGGCGTTGATCATCGACGGCGGCGAGATGCGGATCGAACGTTTCGCACCGAGCCCGCGGCGGGCCCACTGCTTCTTCGAGTGGGTCTACTTCGCGAACGTGGCCAGCACGATGGACGACCGCAGCGTGTATCTGACGCGCAAGCGGCTCGGCGAGGAGCTCGCGCGGCTCGAGACGGTGCCGATCGACGCCGACACCGTCGTGGTGCCCGTCCCCGACACGAGCAAGGCCGCGGCCGACGCCATGGCCTACGCCCTCTCGATCCCCTGCGTGGAAGGCCTGATCCGCAACCGCTACACGGGCCGCACGTTCATCGACGGCGCCTCGAGCCGCCGGCAGAAGGCCGAATCGAAGTACACACCGCTCCGCGAAGTGCTCGAAGGCAAGCGGGTGCTGCTCGTGGAAGACTCGATCGTGCGCAGCACCACCATGAAGGTGCTGCTCGGCCGCATGCGGTCGCTCGGCCTGGCCCGCGAGATCCACGTGCGCGTGGCCTGCCCGCCGATCGTCGCCCCCTGCTTCTACGGCATCGACATGTCGACGATCGACGAACTCTTCGCCCCGGCCTTCCTCCCCGACGGCCGGCTCACGGCCGAGGCACAAACGGCCATGGCCGCGAAGCTGGGCGCCGACTCGCTCCGCTACCTCCCGATCGAAGCCGTCGCCCGCTCCATCGGCTTCGACGCCGCCGAGCTCTGCCAGGCCTGCATCACGGGCGAATACCCGACACCGGCGGGCGAGCGGCTCTACCAGGTCGCCCTCACGCAGACGGCTGGCGGCCAGCCCGGCCGCACGTACGAGGCAGCGCGGTAGGAGAACGCTTCAGCCCTGCATCGTGCGTGGGGCAAGCGTCCCGCTTGCCAGTCTCCGACTGACCGCAGGGCAGGTGATAACGACCCGCACTCGGAGCCGGCGGTAGGCATGCTCGACTCCGGTCGTGTTGAGAGTACAGGACTCGTGGGTTTTGATCAGACACCGATAGTCCTCAACGACTCCCTGCGTCTGCGCGTGCCCACCGACCGACTCCGCCGAACGTTCCTGGCGCCTACGAGTTGGGGAGGCGAGACGCCTGACTTACACGACGCGCGTGACAGTCGCGGGGCGGGTGTTGCGCGTGAAGAGGGCGCGCCATACGGGGGCGCCGGCGAGGCGGGTGCGGCGTTCGAAGTGGGTGTGGTAGTCGAGGTCGTGCTCGGCCGGGCGGGGATCGACCGGGGCCGGCTCCGAGAACAGGCCGGTGGCCCGCGTGAAGTCGACCGACTCGAGGAAGTATTCCTCGACGTCCGTCCACACGTGGAGTGCGCCGCCTGGAGGGAGCACGCGGCCGGCGTGCTGGAGGAACGTCGGCGAGAGCACGCGCCGCTTGCGGTGCCGGGCCTTCCACCAGGGATCGGGAAAGTAGACGTGGATCGCGGCCAGGCAGGCATCGGGCAGCAGGCCGCGGACGAGCCACGTGGCGTCGCCTTGGATCATGCGCGCGTTGGTGGCGGCGCGGCGGGCGAGCCGCGCGGCAGAGAGGCGGGCGTAGCCGACCGCGAGCTCGGCGCCGAGAAAGTTGCGGTCGGGGCGGGCCGCCGAGGCGGTGTCGAGAAACAGTCCCTTGCCGCTGCCGACTTCGAGCTCGATCGGCGCCCGGGTCGGGAAGAGCGTGGCCGGATCGAGCGGCACCGGCAGATCGGCCAGCGCGAAGAGATGCGCCGAGAGGTCGAGCGCGGGATCGAGCTTCTTCGGCGGCCGGCGCGGCATCAGTGGGCCGACGCCCCGCCGGACGATTCGAGAAGGAAGTCGATCGGCAGCGGTACGCCCTTGATCACGCCATCGACGACGATGCTCTCGCGCACCACGCCCTGGAAACGGCAGACAATCATCGCCTTCGGCCGGACCCGCACCCGTTCCACGGCGATCACGAGGCGGTCGCCCGGCACGACGGGCTCGCGAAAACGCACCTCCTCCATGCCGCCGAAGCCGATCACTTGGGCGTCGAGCAGGTTGTGTTTCTGGGTGTAGTAGCTCGAGAGCTGTGCGGCCGCCTCGCACATCAGCACGCCCGGCATCAGGGGCATCGCCGGGAAGTGACCGCGGACCCAGAATTCCTCGCGGGTCACGTCCTTGTAGCCCACGCACAGGCCGCGGGCCTGGTCCTCGTGGACGATCGCCGTCAGTTGCTCCATCTCGAATCGCTGCTTGTTCCAGCGGCGGATCTCGTGGATGTCGGCGATGACGTGGTTGAGGTCGTATTCGCTCGGATGGATGATGTAGTCGCGCGGGGCCACGGCCGTACTCCGTCGGACGAATCCGAATCAGGTTCGGATGTGCTTGCGCTTGGCTTTCCGGGCCTTGCTGTTGGCGGGCCGGGCGCCGTGGTTGGCCTTCTTGAGGCCGCGATGGGGCTTTGCCATGAACTGCTTCTCCGGGCGGGGCTGGGTTCGAACGGCTGTTGCCGCACGAAGCCGGAGTTGTACCACGCGGTCGGCGCGGCCGCCACGCCGCTCCCGTCCGGCACGCTTCAGGGCCGCTGGTTCGTCGCCGCGGCCCGGCGTTCCGCGGCGATCGCCTCGCGGAGGCTCGTGCGCAGAATTTCCACGAAGCTGGCGCCGAGAAACCCGAACAGGCCGCCGATCACGGCCGACGAGATTCCGCCGATCACCGCGCCGGCCCACGAGCAGGTCGTGAAGGTGACGAGGGCCCACGTGCCGCAGCCGGCGCCGCACAGGGCTCCGATGGCAGCCGAGACGGGTACGAGTCGGCCGAGGCTCCCGGAACGCTCGAGGTGGGTCGGCCGCGCGACCGGCAAGACGGCCGTGCGCATCCGCGACCCTGGCCGACGGGACAGCTCGAGGTCGGTCGCCTCGCGCATCTTCGTGCCGAGCGCGTTGCCCGCCACGTGGGCCGCCAAGCTCGCGGCCACCACGACGGCGGCCAGCCAGCCCGCGATTCCCAGCCAGGTGATCGCCGCGCAGGCCACGGCCACCACCACCACGACCCATGAGTAGGTAACCAGCCGCATGCACGCGCCTCGTTCCCTCCATCGTAGCAGCGTGGGGGCAGGCGGCCGTCAAAAGCTCCGATCCACCGCTTCTTCGCGGTAGATCGGCAGCAGGCGGTAGTAGACCTCGAGCGTGAGCACGGCGAGCGCCGTGTGGGCCAGGCGTCCGCCGGGAGCCGTGTCGTGGTCGGCGAAGAACCAGCTGCCCGCCTCGTGGCCAAACCGCGCCTGCTGGGCCACGATCTGGTCACGGTTCTTGGCGTTCCAGCGGGGCCAGACCGGATGGTCGAGCTGGAGGAGCGCCTGCGCCAGGTAGAAGTTTTGATAGATGTTCGTCGGGTGCGGGCCCGGCTTGGCGAGATTCGTGACGCCGCGCTGGAGCGCCTCGTGGCCGCTCCCCCAGCCGGTGTACATGCGGCACAAGAGGCCGACCGCCGACGTGCAGGGCTTGGCGGCCGGCGTCCGGTAGCCGTACGCCGCGCCGCCCTGGGTCTGCACCCGGTCGAGAAACCGCTTGGCCGCCTCGATCGTGGGTGAAGGCACCTCGATCCCCGCGAGCATGGCGCTCTTGAGGGCCGCGATCTGCCACGCCGTGACGGTGATGTCGCCCGCCTGCCCCGGCAGGTAGCGCCAGCCGCCGCCGTGGACATCTTGCGCCGTCTCGGTGAACCGGACCGCGTCGCGGACGTAGGGCACGAGCATCTGGTCGCCCGTCATGCCGAGCGCTTCGGCGAGCACGAGCGTGGTCACGCCGTGGCCGTACATCGTGCCCTCGCAGAAGTCGCCGCCCCGCGGCGTGGGCTGCATGCGGCTCACGAGATAGTAGATGCCGCGCGACACCGTCTGCTGATAGGGGCCGTCGGCGTGCGTGCTCCCCGCGCCGAGAAACGGCAGGAGCGCGATCGCCGTGCTCGCCGTCGAGCCGGTGAGCGTGCCCGGGTCGCGACAGGCGCCGTCGCAGCGGCAGCCGGAGAGGTCGAACTGCCATGAGCCGTCGACGGCCTGATGGGCCGCGAGCCAGGCGAGGCCCGCCTCGACGGCGGCTTCGCTCGCCTGCGAGCCGCCTCGGGCACGCACGGCGCTCCCGCGGGCGGCCCCGCGCCGCGCTGCGAAGGCCGCGGTGCCGCTCGTCATCGCGCCGTCTGCCGCGGCCGCGGCAGACGCACCGCCGCCCACGCGCACCGACACGGCCCGGGCCGGCGGGCCGGCGGGATCGAAGCGGATCGGCGGGCCCTCCGCGTCGGCGGCAGGCGTGGCGGTCGGATCGAGCACCGTTACGAGCGGTACGTCGTCGACGGGGAGTTCGCGAGACTCGAGGGCCGGCGCAGCCGCGGCAGCCTGCGCGTCGTCGTGCGGAAGGTCCTCGCCGAGCGCGACATCGACGAGGCGGTCGTCGCCGGGCGCCTCGGTATCGCCAAACCGTAGATGGATCGGCTCGGGCGGCGGCGCACGCCGCGTCTCGAGCGCCAGGATCGCAAGGATGAGGCACACCACGACATGGGCCACGAGGCTCAGATAGCCGGCCCGCACGGTGGGGCTCGCCACCGCGCGTTCGATCCACGGCGTGTCAGGGCTCTCGCTCGGCATGGCTCTGCCTGTCGGGTCGACTTTTCCGGCGGGGCAAATCGTACGCTCGGGAAGGGCCGCATTCCCCGCGCAGACCGCGATCCCGACGCACGATCCCCGGGAGACATCGACCAGGCGGGACGACAGGCTGAAAGTCTTGTGGGGCAAGCGTCCCGCTTGCCACGGTCCAAGCGCCTCCGAGCCGCTGCGCTATTCCTTGAACTCCTCGTCCACGCTCTGCTGGCCGTAGATCGGGAGGTGGCGGTAGTAGACCTCGAGGATCATCGTGGCCATCGACGTGGTGTAGAGGCGGCCGCCCTGCTCGGGGCCATGGCCCTTGTCGAATTCCTCGAACCAGCTGCCGGCCGCGTGGCCATTCTTCTGCTGCGACTTCACGAGCAGGTCGCGCATCTTCGTGTTCCATGCCACCCACACGTCGCCCTCCATGTGATGGAGGATCTGGGTCGCGTAGTAGTTGAAATAGAGATCGTTGCTCGGACCACGCTTCGCCAGCCGCAAAACGCCCCGCTGAAGCGCCGGGTTGTCCTTCTTCCAGCCCAGATACATGCGGCAGAGGAGGCCCACGGCCGACGTGCCATAGCCGTTGCCTGGATCGGTGTAGCCATACATCGCGCCTTCGTCCTGCTGCACGCGGTTGAGAAACTCGACGGCCTTCTTGATCGTGAGGGGGCTCACCTGGAGGAAGCCCATATGGCCGCTCTTGAGCGCCATCAGCTGCCAGCCCACGGCCGACGTATCGCCCGGCTGCTTCGGTGCATACCGCCAGCCGCCGCCCACCGGATCCTGTGCCGCCATGATGTAGTTGAGCGCGAGCTGGGCCGGGCCTGCCAATCGCTTGTCCTGGGTCATCGCGTAGGTCTCGGAGAGCGCGATGCCTGCCAGGCCCTGGGAGTAGAGGTTGCCTCCCTTCTCGTATGCCTTGCCCTGGCCCTTCATGGTGAGCCCCGCAAGGAAGCCGACCCCAGCCTCGAACTGCTTCTTATACGGCCCTTCCTTGTGGGTGTAGCCGCGGCCGAGCATCGGCAGGAGCGCCATTGCCGTCGCCCCGCCGCGGTCCTGGATCTTGCCGGGATGGGAACAGTTGCCGTTGCAACTGGGGCACTTCGAGAAGTCGAAACTCCAACTTCCGTCGGGCAGCTGGTGATTGATGATCCACTTGATGCCAGCCTCGACCGCCGCCTCGCTCTGGGCGCTGCCGCCGCCCGTCTGCACCAGTTTGCTACGCATCTTCGGGTCGGTGCGGCCGCCGAGACCGCCAGCCTGGCCGCCGATCGCGCCCACGCTCGCAAGCAGATCCGACGAGGCGGCCGTCTCGGTGCTGAAGTCGGTGAACTCGACCGACACCGCCGCGGCGTCGACGTCGGCCGCGTCGCTCACCACCTGCACGTCCTCCACGACCGCGGCATCGGGCAGCACGACCTCGTTGCTCACTTCCTGCGTCTGCGGCTGGTCGAGGGGCTGCTCCTCCTCGAACTCTTCGAACTCCTCGACCACTTCCGGGGCCGACGAGACGATCACGCGCGGCTTCTCCTCCTTCGGTGGCTCTTGGACGATGAGCGCCATCGAGAGGAGCACGACGATGTGCAAGAGCATGCTCACGGCCCACGCGGGGGCCGTGCGGAGGATGCCGCCAGCGACTGGGCGGTGCGGGCCGTCGTCGGCGCGAGCCTGAGCGGCGGCCGCTTGGGCCGCCGCAGGGGGTGCGGCGGGCGGCTTTGGCGGTGCGGCGGGTTTGGCAGCTGCGGCCGCAGGCTTGGGAGCGGCCGGCTGGGGAGGCGAGGCCGCCGGAGCCTGTGGCTTCTTGCCCGTACCTGGCTGGATTTGGCTGGCCATAGAATTCGGCTCGTGGACGTCGCCCCGATCTCCACTTGTATAGTATCGACGCCGAGGGCGTTCGCAAACCGCGACCGGGGCTTTTGGCCCGTGCGACGCGGGGCCGCTGGCGGCGTCCCGCCGGGATGAGTACGATCGCCGCCCTCACGGTCAGAGGTTCCCCGCAACGAGAATCCAGATGGCAAAAGGCAAGAAGAAGCTCGAAGTGATCCACCTCGTGTGCGAGGAAACGGGCGATCAGAATTACACGCTGCGGCGCAAGACCGGTGGCGAGAAGCTGAAGGTGAAGAAGTATTCGCCCCGGCTCCGCAAGCACACGGTCCACAACGAGAAGCGCAAGTAGCCCTCAGCCCACCGCGGCGAGCACCGCCGCCACGTCGGCCGGGTCGACCCGCTCGATGCGATCAGCGCGGCGGGCGAGCACCGGCTCGATCGCGGCTTCGGGAGTTGCCAGCACGAGTCGGCATTCCGCCGGCCGGGTAAATCTGGCCGTGCCAGGCCGCGCGACGATCTCGATCTCGCACGTCCCGCCCGGGCCGACTCGCGCTGCCATCGGAATGGCGGCGGCGACGGCCCGGCCGAGCGGCGTGTCATCGAGGGAGGCGGGCAGTCCCCAGCGGACGGTCTCGACCCCGCGAGCGGCGAGCCCCTGTCGGCAGCGCGTCAAGCGCCCGCGGCGCATGAAGTAGGCCACGTTCGGGCCGTCGCGCCAGCGAGCCGTGGCCGTAGGATCGGTGGGGTGCCACACGTGCAGCGAGCAGGTGCGATCGAGGATCGACTCGAGCCGCACGCCCGCCGCCCGCAGCCGCAGACCGAGGTCGTCATCTTCCTGGCCCCAGCCGACGAAGCGTTCGTCGAAACCATTCACGCCCTCGAAGTCCCTGCGCCAGACGCCGCAGTTGCCGCCCGCCAGCCGGGGCTTCGAGGGATGGCGCACGAGCCCGTGCCACCAGGCTTTGCGAAACCGGCGGCGCAGGAGCCGCCATTCATCGTCGGGCACGAGCGCCTCGAGGTCGATGCCCCGGAGCGTGCCGGGCATGAGCAAAGCACTCGCCGCTTCGGTCAGCCGGGCGCAGTAGCCGAGGTGGGCCACGCCCGGCCGCCGGCGGCCGAGATACGCCGCCACGTGGTCGCGGGGCAGGATGCAGTCGCCGTCGAGAAACAAGAGATAGTCTCCGGCGGCCAGCCGCGCACCCTGGTTGCGCACCCGTGCCAGGCGAAACCCGGCATGCGGCTCGCTCGTGAACCGCACCGGCATGCGTGCCGCCGCGGCGAACGTGGCCACGACGTCGGCCGTGTCGTCGCGCGAGCCGTCGTCGGCCACGATCACCTCGATTCGGCCGTCGACGCCATCTTGCGCGGCGATCGATTCGAGCACGAGCGCCAGATGCCGCGGCTTCTCGAACGTGTTGACGATCAGTGAGCAGTCGATGCGTGGCGAGGTCATGCCGCCCCTCCGTCGCAGGCAGCTCCGCGGCCGGCATGGATGGCAGACTGCACGAGACGGTCGAGATCCGCCTCGCCCGCGAGAAACTCGAGCGAGATTTCGAGGGCCGCCAGAGGTGTGTCGCCGAGCGTCTCGTGCGGCAGCTTGACGAGATCCTTGAGCGTGGTGAGGGCGAGATCGGCGCGGGCGTCGGCAGCCAGGCTGCCGAGCGCGGCGACGTCGGCGGCGGAGTAGGCATGGTGATCCGGAAACGGACGAAATGCGACGACTTCGGCTCCGAGCCGTTCAAGCGTGCGCCGGAATGCCGGCGGATTGCCGATGCCGCAGAAGGCGGCGACGCGCTTTCCGCGGACCGCGTCGAGCGGCAGCTCGCGGCCCGTCGCCGTGCGCAGTCGATGCGGCGCGTGCGCGGCCTGGGCCCACACACGCGGCCCCCGGCCGCGGCAGACCGCGGCGAGCGCCGCGATGATCGCCTCCCGACGGCCGGGCTCGACCGCGTCTGCCCGGGTGAGCACGACGGCCTGCGCGCGGGCCAGGCCTCCCAACGGCTCGCGTAGCATCCCGCGGGGAAACACGTGGCCGCAGCCGAAGGGGTCGGTGGCGTCGATCGTGACGATGTCGAGATCGCGGCACAGGCGCCGGTGCTGGAAGCCGTCGTCGACCACGATCGCATCGGCACCGTGCGCCGCGGCCATCCGGGCTGCGGCCACCCGATCGCGATCGGCCACATGCACCACGCCGAGAAGCACGAGGGCGAGTTCCGCCGCCTCGTCGCTCGTCTGTCCGCGGGCGGCGCCGTAGCCGCGGCTCACGATCGCCGGCCGGCGGCCTCCCGCGATGCACCGCCGCGCCGTCCAGGCCACGAGCGGCGTCTTGCCCGTGCCGCCGAGCGTGAGGTTGCCCACGGAAATCACCGGCACGTGCGCCGGGAGTGCCGGCAAGACGCCACGGTCGTAGGCCAGATTGCGGGCCCACATCGCGGCCGCATACTGCAGTTCCAGCACACCGAGAGCCGCCCTGGCCACTGCCGCCGCCACGCCGCGGTGCGAGCCATCGACGAGCCGGCGAAAGGCCTCGGCGTCGGGGAGAAGCGACATGCGATCCACGCTCATGGGTCGGCCCGCCGCGGGGAATGCCGCAGGCCGGGGCTCGGGCACGATAGAAGCGGCTCGGAAATGCCGTCAACGCGGCGAACCGAGAGGGTGGGCCGGCCGATATACTTGATGGCGATCTCGACCGCCGGCGCCTGCCGCCGCCGGCACCCTCGGAGCCTCCTCGATGGCGACCGTTTCCGATCCTTCCGCCCCGGCCGGGGCGGTCGAGCCGGTCGTGGCGGCCGGAGCGAGTCCGGCGGACGCGACCATCGATCTGGCCGTCACCGGCTGGCAGTCGGACGGCGAGTCGGAGTCGAAGTCGGATCGGTATCTCGCCCGGCGGCTCGCCGCGGCCAGCGCCGACTTCAAGGGCGTCGCGCTCACCACGTTCGTCTTGAGCGCGGCGGTCTGCGGCGGGGCGTGGCTCGTGCTCGGCATTCTCGCCGAGCACTGGCTGGTGCCCGGCGGCCTGTCGCCGAGCCTGCGCTGGGCCTGGCTCGGGAGCGCGGTCGTCGCCCTGGCCGCCGCCGCCGTTCGCTGGCTCGTGCCGCTCGTCCGCTACCGGGTGAATCTCGTGTACGCCGCGCGGGCCATCGAGCGCGAGCATCCGGAGCTTCACAACGATCTCGTCAACACGGTGCTCGTGAAGGCACACCCGGAGTCGAATCCGGCGAAGGTCGTGCGCTCGCTCGAGCGCCGCACCGCCAAGCAGCTCGCCGACGTGCCCGTCGAGGCGGTGATCGATCGCACGGTGCCGCTCCGGCTGGCCTACGTGCTCGCGGCGCTCGTCGGCCTGGCGGGGCTCTATGAACTGGCCGCGCCGAAGAGCCTGCTCGTGAGCGCGGCCCGCTTGCTGGCGCCGTGGGTCGGCTGGGCGGCGCCGTCGCGCGTGCGCATCGAGCAGCCGCGGCTGGCCTGGAGGATGCCGGCCGAGCAGGGGCCTGTCGAGGAAGCGCTCGACCGCCGTCGGGTTACGATCGACGCCGGCCGGGCGACGCTCGTGCGCGGGCGGCAGCTCGTGGTGGCCGCCGACATCCGCGGCTTGCGGCGCGGCGAGAAGCCGGTGGTCGTGGTGGCACCGTTGCAGGCCGACGGCGCCGTCGATGCAGCGGCGCCGGCGTGGCGCACGGAACTCGGCCGCGGGCAGACGGCGGGCGGGTCGCAACGGCTCTTCACCGCGCTCCTGCCCGACGCGGCCCGCGGGCTCGACCATGCGGTGGAGATCACCGTCGAAGCGGGCGACGCCCGCACCGATCCCGTCCGGGTGGCGGTGGTCGATTCGCCGACGCTGCTCGTGCGCGAAATTCGCTATGTCTTTCCCGCGTACACCCGCCGGCCGCCGGAGACCGTCGCCTGGCAGGGCGACATCCGCGCCGTCGAGGGCACGGAAGTCACGGTCGTGGCGGAGAGCAATCGCCCGCTCGAAGACGCCTGGATCGATTTCGACGGCGATGGGAGCCGCGACCTGCGGTTTACGAAGTCGGCCGCGGATCTCGCGCGGGTCACGAAGGCGTTCCACCTGCATCTCGATGCTGACGGCGTCAAGCCGGAGCATGCTTCGTATCGGCTGCTGTTTCAGCCCAAGGCCGCGGCCGATGCGGGCCGGGAGACCGTGATCACCGACGCGATGGAGCACCGCATCGAGGTGCTCGCCGATGTCGCGCCCGAGGTGGCGATCCAGGAGCCGCGCGAGTCGCCGGTGCGGGTGCCGCCGGCGGCGCCGGTGACGGTGCGCGTGCAGGCCCACGACCCCGATTTCGCGCTGGCCCGCGTCACGATCGAAACCCGCCTCCAAGGCGGCGCCGTGGGGCCGGAAGTCGTCGTGCTCGATGCGGAGCATGCGGGCGTGTTTCGGGGCGCTGCGCAGCTCGTGCCGGAGCGACTGGGAGCGGGCCCGGGCGCGACGCTCGAATACCGCGCGGTCGCCACCGACAACCGGCCGAAGCGGCCCAACATCACCCATTCGCCCTGGCAGGCCCTGCGGATCGATCCCTCGGCGCCGCCGCGGCAGCCCGAGCAGCCCCCTGCGGGCCGCGGTCGCTCCGACGACGGCCGCAGCCAGGAGCAGCCGAACGGAGGCGGGGAGTCGGAGGCGCAGGGACAGTCCGGCGAAAAGAAGCAGCCGGGCAGCGACGACCAGCGCGCCGCGCCGCAGCCCAAGCAGTCGTCCGACGGCAAGCAGCCGGGCAAAGAAGACGGGCAGCAGGAAGGGGCGCAGAACGGCGACCGGCAGCAGCAGCCGCAGGACGGCAAACAGCCTGGCGATCAGCAGGGGCAGGGACAGAATCAGGGGCAGGGAGCCGACCAGGGGCAGGGCCTCGGCGCAGAGGGGCAGCGGCAGGGCGGGCAGCAGCAAGAGTCGGGCAAACCGCAGCCGGGCGGCAAGCAGGCCGGTGGGAAGCAGGCCGGTGGGAAGCAACCGGGCAGCGAACGCGACGCGGGCGGAGAAGCGGGAGGCGGGAAGCCCGGCGCGAGCGGGAGTCAGCAGGCTGACGGCAGCGCGGGGCAACAGGGCGGTGGGAGGCAGTCGCAACGCGGCGACGCGCGCGGGAAGGCCGTCGCCGCCGACGGCACCAACGACGGCGAAGCGATGGAGCGCATCCTCGAGCATCGCCGCGAGCAGGGTGGCAAGGATGGCGAGGGCGCAGGAGACGAAGCTCGAGGCAAGGAAGGGCAGGGCGACGAACGGCAGGGCAAGGAAGGGCAACAAGGGAAGGGACAGGAAGGCGGCGCGAATCAGCAAGGCGAGCAGCCGGGCGAACAGCGCGACGGTGGAGCGCAGCCAGGTGCCGGGGGCGAAAAGCAAGGAGCCCAGCCAGGCGAGCAAGGCAGCGGGAAGCAGGGCGGCGGGAAGCAAGGCCAGGGTGCGGGACAATCTGAAGGCCAGGGATCTGCCGGCGAAGGCAAGCCAGGCGACCAGGCGGCGGATGGCACACCGAGCGGCGCGGCGGGCGACGCGAAGGCCAGCGGGCAGCAGCCCGGTGAGCAGGCCGCGCAGGCGGAGCAGGGGAGCGAGTCGCAGGGATCGGAGCAGGGTCAGGGCGCCGGCGGCCGGAAGGAAGAGGGAGCGGCGGGCAAGCCGGGCGAAGGAACTGCGGCAGACCAGAAGCCGGGAGATTCACAGGCTGCGGCATCCGGTCAGCCAGGCAGCGGCGCCGGGGAAACAGGGAGCGGCGGCTGGGCTGGCGGCGACTCGGCCAAGCGGCCGGAGAGCAAGCCGTTGCCCGACGGACCGCCGCCCTCGAAGGAAACCGAATGGGGCGAGCAGAATCTGGCCAACGCCCGCAACGCCGCCAACCTCGCGCTCGAGTATCTGCGCCAGGCGGTCGAGTCGGGCGACACCGCCGTGCTCGATCGCCTCGGCTGGACGGCCGACGACGCACGGGCGTTTCTCGACCGCTGGCAGAAGATGCGGCGGCTCGCCGAGAGCGCCGATCCGATCGCACGTGGCGAGTTCGAGCGGGCAATGCGCAGCCTCGGCCTGCGGCCCGACGGCGTGAAGAGCTCGCGCGACGTGCCGAGCGATGCGCGGGGCGGGCAGGCCGAGGGGCGGCGCAGCCGGCCGCCCGCCGACTATCAAGAACAGTTCAAGGCCTACACGCAGGGGACGAGCGGAGAATGACGCCGATGTTCGAGGGACCGAGGTACCTGGTCGCCTTCGGACCGAAGCGCGTGCCGCATTGCTTCACCGACGTGCTGATTTTGGGCGGCGGGCTGGCCGGCCTGCGGGCGGCGCTGGCCGTCGATCCGCGGCTCTCGGTGACCGTCGTCACGAAAAACGACCTCCAGAGCTCGTCGAGCCAGTGGGCCCAGGGGGGCATCGCCGGGGTTCACGACCCTGAGGACCGGTTCGACAACCACGTGGCCGACACGCTCTCCGCCGGCGGCGGCCTGTGCCACGGCGACGTGGTCGATTCGGTGGTGCGTGAGGCGCCGGGCCGGATCGCGGAACTGATCGCCTGGGGCACGAAGTTCGACGAGCGCGACGGGACGCTCGAGCTGGGTCGCGAGGGCGGCCACAGCCACCATCGCATCGTGCACGCGCTCGGCGACGCGACGGGCCGCGAAGTGATGCGGGCGGTGATCGAACGGGCCCGGCTGCTCGACAACCTCGAGGTCTGGCCCGACACGTTCACGATCGACCTCGTCACCGATGCGGGTGGCTGCCGCGGGGCGCTCG